>ERZ779941.500-NODE-500-length-16708-cov-1.975560_pt1 | contig 16708 bp, 10 predicted proteins | sample MGYA00511952_ERZ779941 | MGnify/ENA primary metagenome ERZ779941 (study PRJEB29588, sample SAMEA2142846) | human gut metagenome | biome: human gut; feature: human-associated habitat; material: faeces | place: Denmark | collected 2008/2010 ...
TCGTCAAGGTAGCGGCATTTCATAAAAAGGTCGGAAGATTTCTGCGCTTCTGTCTGAGCGATACCGCCTACATTCCGCATTTTGGTGTAGAGATACAGATTCTTGTAATAATGACTTTCATCTATGAAAAGCCTGTCTACACCGAGTTCTTCAAAGGTTACGACATCATCCTTTCTTGATTGATCGTTTAATTTTTCCAGCTTCGTTTGCAACGAACGCTTTGTTTTTTCAAGTTGCTTGACCGAAAAACGATCTCCACGGTTTCGCTTTATATCCGCAATTCCCTCGACAATATCATCAAGCTGTTGCTGTAAAACAGCCCTTTGTCTTTCAATACTCATCGGGATTTTTTCAAACTGCGAGTGACCGATAATCACAGCGTCATAATCGCCTGTGGCAATCCTGCCGCAGAAGCGTTTTCGGTTTTTCATCTCAAAGTCTTTCTTCGTAGCAACCAAAATATTTGCCGCAGGATAGAGCTGCAAGAACTCCGCTGCCCACTGCTCCGTCAAATGATTCGGCACGACAAAGAGGGATTTATTGCAAAGTCCAAGCCGCTTGGACTCCATAGCGGCGGCAGTCATTTCAAAGGTCTTGCCCGCACCCACAGCGTGTGCCAATAAGGTATTCCCGCCGTAAAGGATATGAGCGACCGCATTTTTCTGATGTTCCCGCAGCTCGATTTCCGGATTCATACCACTAAAAATGATATGGCTCCCATCATACTCACGGGGGCGGATACTGTTGAATTTGTCGTTATACAGCCGCACCAGCTTTTCCCGTCTTGCGGGATCACGCCATACCCAATCCTGAAAGCCCTGCTTGATAAGCTCCTGCTTCGACTGGGCGATAGCGGTTTCCTTTTTATTGAGGACAGCTTTCTTTTTTCCCTCATCATCTTCGATATAGTCAAAGACACGCACATCTTTCATATTGAGCGTATCTTCAATAATTTTGTAGGCATTGACACGCTTTGTGCCATAGGTATTGTAGGCTTTCAGGTTCCCACGGTCATAGGATTTTCCCTCCACATTCCATTCGCCCGTCAGCTTTGAGTAATGGACTTTGATATTCCATCTCGCATAAACGGGCGGATCCAAAAACTCATACATAAACTGCTGTGCGATTTCTTCAGGCAGCCAAGTCGTGCCGAGCTGCACGAAAATCTCGCTGGCAGTCAGGTCTTTCGGCTGTACCTTTTCCAGCGCCTCTACATTGATGTTGTAATCTTCGGGATAAACTTCTGCGGATTTTTTCGCCCAAGCGAGCTTTTCCCGCACATTGCCGGAGAGGTATTCGTCCGCCATCAGGTACTTTTGCTCATCACTGCCGCCGTAGCCGTACATCGGATTCAGGAAGATAACGCCCTTCAATTCCTCATAGATTTCCTGCTCGGTCTTGCCCGTAAGGGAACACATATATTCCATATCCACACAGGCTTTTTCGCCCATAGATACGGCAAGCGCTTCGCTGACGGTATCCACCGAGGTAACGGGTGTGTGTGGCTTGATCGTCCGCTTCGTGAACATATCCGCCTTGCGCTCCAGTTCTCCATTTTCGTCCAGTACCTCCAGTGCGGAAAGCAGGGCAAAGGAGCTGTCCTGCGAAAAAGCGGACACATTCGCACGGGAATTGATCAGTCCGTACTTATTTGAAAAAGTATCGTAAAGCGCATTTAGCTTCTGCTGTTCCTTTTCGACTTCATAATCGGGATAGTCTGCGGTCTGCATTTCAATCAGGCTGCGGACACTGTCCCTTATGGCAATCATACCCTTGATCCGGTTTTCAGCCGTAGCCGAACATTCCACCGGCGTCATTCGGGAATTTTCACGGTAATAGATTTTATTGTCCACAACCGTATAGGAAAAGTTGCGGACTTCGGGATCGGCGGGAATGGAGTTATCTTCTTCGGTCAGTTCCTCGTCCACTTCGTAATCCGTAATCTCGGCGTGGATATTAGAGATTGCTTCGTCCAAAAGCTCGGCAAGGTCAGCGTTTTCATAAGGGACAACGGTATCTTCTTCGCCGAATCTGCCGGACACGGTTTTCCATTCGCCCAATACCATTTCAGGGTGATCGACGAAGTAGGTGTTCATCTTTACGCCGTTTTCATCGGTGCTTAGGTGTACCCATTCCGGTTCAAGGTCAATAAGTCTGTCACGCTTCTGTAAGATCAAAATATCCGAGACAACCTCTGTTCCGGCATTGCCCTTAAAGGTGTTATTGGGCAGTCGGATTGCGCCGAGAAGATCCGCTCGCTGTGCAATATACTTTCGCACAGCAGGACTCTCTTTATCCATTGTGCCTTTGCTCGTAATGAGCGCCATTACGCCGCCCGGTCTGAGCTTATCTAAGGATTTCGCAAAAAAGTAGTCGTGGATTAGAAAGTTATGCTTGTTATACCTCCTGTCGTTGACTCGAATATCACCGAATGGCACATTGCCAATAACAGCGTCAAAGAAGCTGTCGGGGATATTTGCTTCCTCAAACGGCTGCGCCGCTATTGAGGTTTTCTGATAAAGCTGCTGTGCAATCCCCGCTGAAATCTTATCAATCTCAACGCCGTAGATTTTGCTGTCCTGCATAGACTGTGGCAGCATACCGATAAAGTTTCCAATTCCACAGGAAGGCTCCAAGATGTTGCCCTCACGGAATCCCATCTGTTCCATTGCCTTGTAAATTGAGGAAATGACGACTGGCGGGGTGTAGAAAGCGGTCAGCGTGCTTGCTCTTGCGCTCTCGTATTCATCAGGGGAAAGGGCGGTGTAAAGCTCGATAAACTCATCAGCCCACGAGGAATTGTTCTCGTCAAAGGCTTCGGGAATACCGCCCCAACCCACATATTGTGAAAGGATTTCCTGTTCTTCGGGTGTAGCAAAGCGATTCTCAAACTCACATTCCTTCAACACACGGATTGCTTCCATATTCCTACGGAAGCGTTCTTTTTTGCCTGCCTCCGGCACTTCGTGGGAGGCGAGGTCAAAGGTATGCCGTTCAGACAATGGGATTTCGGGGTGCAAATCAAAGGTCTGTACCCGTGAGCGTTTAGGTTGGACAAAAGCAGGTGTTAATGGCTTAGCTTCTTTTTGTTCAGGCTCAAGCTGTCCGGCAGCTTCCTTTTCGGAAACAGACTTTTTCACCTGTTCCAAATAGTCATTTGCCTGCCACTCGCTCTTAAATTCCTCGCTGACGCCTTCATCGTCGATATAGATCGCTTCTGTCAAATCGTCCCAAATGGCGTAGCCCTCATCAGTTTCAATAACGAAAAATCTTTCATCAGGCGGGAGTGCGTTTTCTGTCCTGTCTTTTACAAGATAAGGCGAATCAATGATTTCGTAGACATTTAACGGGGTATCCTGTTTTGTGATGAAGGTTTGATCTATGGTTTTTCCTTCTGCGTCTCGATACACATAAAAGCGTAAGCGTGTGCCGAATGAGCTTTCTTCCTCAATATCCTTTTTGAATTGATACTCGCTGGTATACTCATCTGTGTGGATTATATTTCCATCTTCATCAAGGTACTCAATCCTGCCGACTGGCTGCGACTGTACCGGATCTTCCTTGTTGCTTGATACAATGTTGCGGGTATTTCGCTCTCCGTTTTCAGCGGCAGAAACCGCCACATCAAAGCCACGGTCAAGCAGCATATTGATATAGGTTTCCAAGCGGTTTGCCGGAAAACCACACATTTGAGTTCGCTGATTGTTTCCAATAAAGCGAGAAGTCAGATTCAGTTCTAACGCTTCGCTGACGGTTTGTGCGTCCGCTCCATAGGCTTCAAAGAAATCGCCCACCTGATACAGCACAAGACTGTCAGGATTTTCTTCCTTGATCTCACCGTATTCACGGTAAGCGTCTGTAAAACGGTTGCTGCGCTCGTTTTGCTGAACAAGCTGCATAAAGTTATCCTTGCTCTCCAAGCGTGGCTGCGGGTTTTGCTCCGAACGATCCATCAGCTCCACATTCCAGTCATCTACCCGTGTAATTTCAAACGGCTTGCCGTCCAAATACACTCTGTCACCCACTTGATAAGAAGCGGCAAACAAAGACTTTTGCTGTTCCTGCGCTGCCGCCTGCTCTATCCTTGCCACTACATCTTCGGGCAGTCCGTCCACATAGTAGTGAATTTCACCTTCATCGCTGATATGGGCAATCGTTTGGTAATCGCCGCTTTCCTCAACAGCTCTGTTCCAGACGGTAAGACCGTTACCAAGATAGCCCATACCAATGTCAAAGGCAGGCGCTTCATCTGTTTTTTCTTCGGACGGTAACTCCTTAACCTTCAGGTGATCGTTCATTGGGTTTTCCCGCACCTTGCGGTCGAACTCTGCTCTCTCCATCTCCTTTTGGAATAATGGAAATTGGACATCGTGAAGTACAACACGCTCATCGTTAAAGGAAAGGATTTCATATTCGTCTGCGCCCATATATACCGTATCACCGAGATGATAGGCATACGCTGAATTTTCAGGAGTTTCAGATTGTTCGATTGACAAAATAGGATTAAAGTTTCCGGTGTATTCAAATAACTCATTTTCGCCCGGAATATATAGTCTGCCGTTTTCTACGCATTTGAAAATATCTGCTGATGAGCTATTTGCAGCATTATAAAATTCTTCGTAAGAATATGGGTGAGTAGCCCCTTCATAAGCCGACATTCCAAGAGTATTGTTGGAAATAGTTTCATTACTAATCTCTTTTAGCGTCCTTCCGGCAGAGAGTATTCCTGTTGGCTCAAAGTGATAACCGTTGTACTCAAAAGATTTGGAAACAGCCGTATTGTTTTCGGATGGCGCAGATGAGAGGATTTCACGGTTTCTCTGTTCTTCGGCAAGTTCAGCCCGGCGCTCCTCCTGCTTTTCGAGCCACTGCGGATAAATCTCTTTTTCTTTCGGGTTGAGATAACGGTCAAGGCGTATCAATTCTTTGATTCGCTTTTCTACCTGATTCCAATTCAGCCTGATATGAGGCTTATCATCACCGATACCCTTTGAAATCAAAATACCTTTTCCGTCGTGCTGCTCGTCAATCCCTGTACCTGTAATTACAGGATAGGAGCCGCCCCAACCATATTCGTCCTTTAGGAAATCGACATTTTCCTTTGCCGACAAACTTTTTTCAAACTGTTCAAAGATACGGAACTTTCCCTCAGATACGCCGCTTCCACGAGTGAGAACAGCGTCAATGATTTCCTGTGAAAAAGAAAAAGCAGAGGTTTTTTCCTCTGCCTGCGTTTCCATAAAGTTCAGTTGTCCATCTACCGACGGAAGCGGCTTCATTGTATCCTGTAATTCACCGAGAAGCCGCATTGCTTCAAAGTGCTGTGCGATCACACCCCAATCATAGAAACTCTGTTTTGTACGGGACAGGTAACTGCCTTCCCAAAGCTGAAGCACATTCTGCCAAGTTTTGTACCCGACTCGCCGCCCGTCGCTCAAAATTACTTCAGTATAATCATTGTTGAAAATACCTTTGATATATTCGGTGCGGACGGCGTTATCGGGATTGCTTTCATAGAAAGCACGAATTTCGTCTTTTGAGGCTTTCAAGTGAGGCGTTATGCCGAGGATTTCACGGATTGTATCATCTCCGCCGAAAAACGGCAGACTGGTATCTTCGTGTCTCCTGTCATAATAGTCTAAGCGAAGATTACTTCCGCTTTCACGATCTCCTGTACTCTGTTCCTCAAGTTGTTCATTCCCTGTACCCACTTCATCATATCCGCCGCTTTCAGGCTCTCTGTCAAGCCCTCCTGCGCTGCCATCTGCTTCATCAGGGTTTCTTCCAGTTTCATCGCCGTCTGTTCTACCTCCGCCAAATGCTCCGTCAGGGTACAGCTCGTCAGAAGATTGTAATACCGGATTTTGTGGTGTTCCTTGAGAAACTTCCGTCTCATCTGAGCGTATCTGCCTAAAATCCCCTCCGGCTGTTCCGGCATTGTTAAGTTCGGCAGGTTGTAATCGCCCTGCATTGTGTATGTGATTTCGCTCATTATCAAAACTCCTTTCGCTTGTCTTTTCAGCCTTATTGTAATCGGGTTTTCCTCTATCCGCAATTATGCGATTTTTTCTGTCGAGGGCAAGAATGGTGCGGGAGATTTCTCCAAGTCCCATTTCCGCAATATCACTCGTCGCAATACCGAGGGCATTAAAGGCTTCCGGCGTATTGAAATTTGTAATGGCAGAGAAATCCTCCGCTTCAAAAAATGGCTCGGTATCTATCCCAAGCCTTGTCATCATCATATATGCCACGCTGTTTGTTACTGCTTTCCTATACATAGAGGTAATCATATCCTCGGAAAGACCGTAGAGGAAGCTGTCATCAGCGGCATACATCAGATCGCTCAAATAGTCAGGGATATTATCCTCCACGGCGTTTTTAGCAGCGCTCATCACTGCGTCCGCAAGGCTGTCCTTATTTTCCAGCTCGCCGAAAGTGTTTTCAAGGGATTCAATTACATCGTCCGTATATTCCGGCTTCATATCCCAAATCGGAACGGGGCGGGAATAGCGGCTTTCGTGGGTATCGGAAATATCAAAATAATGGATTAAGCGCTGTCTGCTTCGGTCAGCGTCCTCAAAGACAGCGATACCTTTTGCGCCACGGTTTACCCAACGCCCGAATTTATCATTCCAACGCTCAATTTCCAAAACGTTGCGTCCGGTCTTTGAGCGTAAATAAGAAGCTGCTCATCACAGCGCAATCTGTAATTTCGGCAGGCACATCGTAAAAAGGCTTGCCAGTTCTGCACATCAGAAACAACAGCGTGTGCGGTACGGCGGTACATTTCAGAAATCAGGTCGTACTTTCGTGCCATCGGTTATACTCCTCCTATCTTTCATAGTCTTTCTGTTTCGGTCTTACGGGGATACCGTTTTTATCATAGCTTTTCGGATCGGCGGCAGGTGTGCCCCAACCAAACATTGAGCCTGCTTTCATTGCCTCCACCTGAGCTTTCGTCAAGCCGAGCTTTTCGTTCATTTCGTTTACAAGGGCGTTTGTTTCACTTGGTTTACCGCCCTGAATATCCGTGCGGTAAAATCCGCTTTCGCCCTTTTTGACAATGCCGACGCAATTTTCCGTTTGCACGAATACATAGCATTGCTCAGGCAAAGAGGAACGAAGGGGGATCACAGTGTTCCCGTTCTGTTCCATTCGCTCGGCAAACTCACAGATGTGATAAAGATTGCTGCCAACCTCCAAATAGTTTTCATTGATATATCGGCAGGTACGGTCAAGCTGTTCACCGTCGCTTAAAGCAATGCGGATTTTATCTCCATCGGGAATTATGAATTTTTCCTTATAATCCGGCGTGATAAAGCGGATTCCACGGCTCGCTTTTTCCATATGGCGGTCAAGCCATTCCCGCACATAACAGTAGCAATAGAAGTTATAGTCTCCACGGGTAGGGTTACAGCGTATCAGGAAAGCATACTTTTCTGTATCAGCACGGAATCCATACTCGGTGGTGTAACTGCCTTCAAAAGCACTGTCCGGACGACTTTTCGCATACTGTGACATATCGGTGCGGCTTTTTAACAGCCCGTATTCTTCAGAGCGCAGAGCATTGATAACCTCGTCCAGCTCGTTTTTGAACTGGTCTGTTTTCAAATCACGCCTGTGGTCAAACCAAGAGGTAAAAAACTCATTGCCGCCTGAGCCAAAATCGCCTCGCAAATGCCCTATGCAACCTGTCTGTCCCTCTATCTGTGTGCTTTGTGCGTAAGTGTATTTGCATTCTGCTTCCGTAAGGGGATTGATAACAAAATCCATCAGCGTTCGCTCCTTTCTCTGACTTTTCGTAATTCCAAAAGCGACTCATTGGCAAAGTATTCTCTTCGTCGAATCATTCTACCCGTTCGCCGTGCCACTTCGTTCCATCCAATACACTCCGAATGGATATTATCATTCCTGTCCCTAAACATAAATTGAAGTCCGGCGTTGTTATATACAATTTTGAATGGTTTATATGGCGTGTGATCATCAGCCGGCAAGCTAACTGGATTATATCCATTGGGTGCAAACAGTGCGTTTAACTTTTCTCCAAATTCCTTCTGTGACAAAGGTTGTGACTTATAAAGCTCGCATATCCTTTCCTTGCAACCCGCAATAGGATTTCCAGAAACATCTAAAATGCCAATGCGGATTATTTCGTCAATGAGTAATTCACGATTCTCACCACAGTTAGCATATTTAATTTTTTCGTTAGTAACATCAGAAAGCATACTTACCTCTCTTTCTCGGCTGCTGTTCTTTGTTTCGGTATGTGGAAACCATAGACTGCCGCAATTTCATCTCCAAGCCGTTTTGTCACCTTCGTTATATCTGCCCGTGTAGCTTTTCCAAAATAGATTTTTTCCTGCAATCGTTCAATCTGTTCCGGCGAAACAGTATCCTTAAACACACGGTACAAATAGTGATTTGTCCCATCGTGATGAACAGCGTCGGCACGAAGATCGCCGTACTTATCCACATACCATTCAGTCATATCCGTATCGGAATACAGGCAGTCCTTGATGTTGCCGGAATCAATCATTTTATAGCCCATCACTCTGCCGTTCCATCTGCCGATGTCGCCGATAACGATAATCGGCTGAGAAAGCTGGACATTGAGATTTTCCCGTTCATCGGAAAGATACTCGCCATTGGTTTCAACCATATATTCATACAGCTTATGTTCGTCGTTTGGATCTCCGTCAATTTCATTGATTTCAAGGAAATCCTTATAATTGTCACGCCAATCATCAGGGTTGAGATTTATATCGCTCCAGATAATATGCTTATCCGTCGCTCTGTTCTGACTGCTGCTCATCATCAGCACCTCCCAAATAGGAAAAGAGCCTGTTTTTTGCAATCTGCTCCTGAAGCTCTGTAATAACCGTCATATCGGAAACGGAAATATCGGGGATTTTCAAAATACTTTGCAGGCTCAGCGCCTTCAAGTCCTTTTCAGTTTTGCAGCCGGAATCGTAAAGTTTTGCAAGCACCTTTACTTTCTGCTGCAAAGCGGTATTTGTACTTTTTTTCGCTGCCATTTCTTTTACCTCCTGTCTTAGCTCTTAGCGTAGTCGGAATAGACACGCTGCATTTTATGCCTTGCTCTGCGCACTTCGGGGGAACAGCCAAGTTCAGGGTATTTTGCCTGAATTTTTTGTCGTGTCCTTCGGATACTCTCAAAACAAGGGATACCGTAAGCCTTGTAATTGCTCATCACATCTTCAAAGCTGAAATCTGCGATACCGTAAGTATCATAGATACACGCTTTGCTTATGAGCAGATATAGCTTCATATCATCGTTTCGTGCTTCGGGGTGTTCCTTTAAAACCGCAAGCACCCTGTTTTCCACAGTTTCAAGCTTTTTCATCTAAGCCTCCTAAATATAGAAAAAGGGGCGAAGTATTTAAACTCCGCCCCCCGTAGAAGTTCTTACTTTTTCTTTCTGTTACGGATCTGCAAAAAGATAAAGCCGCCTACGATAAAGGCGACCAAAGCAATTCCAATAATAGCTTTCAGTTCCATCAGTTATCCTCCTTTTTCTTCTTTTTCTTAAAGCCGAAAATACCACAAGCAGCTATGCCTGCCACCGACACGCCTGCAAGGGCAAGCCAAAGACCGAGCTTGCTGTCATCTCCGGTTTTCGGTGTATCCCTCAGCTCATTGTGCATTTCTACAACTGTGGTAGAGCCTGTCTGCACCGCAGCTTCTTTATCGGCTGGCAGGATATACATAGCGGAAGCGGAATTGTTTACTTCGGAAATCTTGTACTCGCCGATACGCAGTCCTTCAATGAAGATTTCACCCTTTTCGTCTGTTTCAAGGGTGACATCATAGCCGTTTGCTCCGGTAATGCGGAAAGCAAAGCCTTCCACTTTTCCGTCGGACGATGTTTTCACGATTTTCAGGTTCCCACGCATAGGTTCATTTGCAAAACCTTTGCCCTCTGTATTTTCGACCTGATAGGTCTTTCCGTCGGTGTCAACAAACACTTCATACACGCCTTCGTCCAGCGTGAAGCCCTCCGGTGCTTTTGTCTCTTTCACAAAATAGCGTCCATAGAGCAGATCATTCATTTCATACTGTCCGATTTCCTTTTCGGTCAGCGTACCGATCAGCTCGTCCTCACTGTCAAGCTCGCCGTTGTCATTGGAATCCTTGTAGACTTCAAAAACAGCGCCTGCCAGTTTGGTATCTGTATATTCAGCGTCCACCTTTGTCAAAGCGATATTTCCACGGATAAGCTCATTGACGATTTCAATCTCAACAATCTGCCCGTTTTCCGAAATGTTTACATCATAGACGGTTTCATCAAGCACGAATCCGGTCGGCTGCTTGATTTCACGGATATACCAGCTTCCGTAAGGCACATTCTCAAAGGAGAAGCTGCCATCGTCGCCGGATACGGCGGTCATCAGGGCGTTTTCTTCGGTAAATTCCACATCATCGCTCTTAAACAGACCAATGAGCGCACCGCCAAGTCCTTCGCCGTTTCCGTCAACCTTCTTACCTGATACAGAGCCGTAGATCAGCTTATTTTCCATCGGCTCACCATTATTCACTGCAATCGCTACCGTTGCAGTTTCCTGTCCTGCATATTCAAATACAACGGGATATTTTTCGCCGCTAAGCTGATAATGCTCGTCTGTCGCAAGCTCTTTTACATAATAGCTGCCCAAAGGCAGATCAGTTTTAACGGTCGCCTTGCCGTTTTCATCAAGCGTGATGATTTCGATCAGACCGTCTTTCGGGATGGAAGTACCACTTGCGGATACGAGTTCCTCATCGGCAAACAAGCCAAAGCTGATATTTTTGATTTCGCCATTATTGCCGATACCAAACAGCTCGTTTGTTTCCAGTGCTTTTTCAAAGCTTACTTCAACCTTCTGTCTTTCATTGACAAAGGAACTCGCCGTTTCGGTTACGGCTACATTTTGTCCGGCGTAAATAAGTTCTACGGTATGGACTTCATCGCTTAATACCATTCCGTAGCCTGCCTTAACCTCTTTTACCTCGTATTTTCCGAGGTAGAGTTCCTTGCTCTCAGCAAAACCCATTTCATCGGTTGTAACCGTATCGACCAGCTCGCCCTTACTGTATCTCAGCGTACCATCGGGTGTTACCACATCTTCGGCGGCACGGATTTCATAAACGGTATCGGGAAGTCCCTGTGTTTCATAAACCGGCTGATAGATCACGGGAAGTTCCTGCCCGTTTTCATCTGTCCCGCCGCTTACCGAAACGCCGAAGAATACCTCGCCCGTTTTTTCAATGCTGATCGTGCCTTTCTGCGGCATATTGGTCTTTTCAACTTTTATCACTGTTACCCCGCTTTCCTCAGAAGAATTTTCTTCCGTGACATCAAAATAGACGGGTGTGGAATCAAGAACATATCCATAAGGACTCTGTACCTCAACGATAGAGTAGCCCTGACCGTATGGCAGCTTCTCCGGCGTTACGAGCGAGCCGTTAGCGTCGGTATAGAAAGTGTCAACAGTTGTCGGGGTGGGATAGGTAAATTCCATCGTGATGAGATTGCCGGACGGATCATAAATCTGGAATCCTGCGCCCGCATAGGGAATTGTCTTGCCCGTTTCTGCGTCCACCTTTACCACTTGGATATAACTTTCAAAATTTCTGTTGTTAATCAGATAGCGGTAGGTCTGAGCGTCTTTTGCGATGAACACATCAAAATCGTCAATCAATTCTCTGCCTTCCCAACCGGACACCTGATGGACGGTATATGTGCCGTAAGGCATATCCTTTGTCTGTGCAAAGCCGTTCTCGTCGCAGGTCAGAGTATCACGCTCAGATTCCTTTGCGTTTTCAAAAGAGCCTGCGGATTTGAGATACACTTCAAAAACAGCGCCTTCTTCGGGCGTTTCAATCTGTGTTTCGCCATCGTCTGTATGTTTGATAATGGCGATATTGCCCTTGATAACCTGTTCATTTACATCATTTGCGGTCTGATTATGCTCAATGGTATAAAGCTCCGGTTCTGCACCGACCTTGTGGATGGTCGGATCGAGCAAATAGCCTTCGCTCGGCTCAAGTTCCTTAATTGTCCAATCCGAATCACAAATATATTCTTTTGTGGTGAATTGTCCATTTTCATCAGTGTAGTATTCGTCAATAAGCTGTTCACCCTTGAAAATCCCGTATTTTGCGCCTGCAAGGGAGGCGTTGCCCTGAGCCGTTCCTGTTTCAGCGTCGCTCTTGGTAACGGTAACTGTAAACTTTTTCAGGACATTGGTAAAATTGCGGGTAGTGACCTCATTCCACTTAACGGGTGCGGTCTGATCTTCGGGAATGACATAACGGATTGCAGTATCCACTTCCTCGATGGTGTACGGCGTTGTGCCGCTGATCAGCACATCTTCAAAGGTCGCCACACCGTTTTTATCCGTAACAGCATACTCATCAACAGCAATGCCGGAGAGCGATGTGCCGTAAAGGTGGAAGGTCACGCCCTCATTGAAGTTATCCTCCGAGGATTTAATAACCTCAATGTCTCCACGCTTCAGCGTATTATTGAAATTAACGGTTGCAACCTGCCCCGCAACAACGGTTACACGGCGTGTTTCCTGCGGCTCATATCTGTCATATTCCTGCTCAGTAACGGTATATACCCCCGGCATTAGGTTATCCACCTGAATCTGTCCGCCGTTTTCGGTTTTAACCGTTTTATCAATACCGTTTCCCTGAATACGGAAAGAGATACCGTCCACTTTTCCGTCCTCACTGGTTTTTATGATTTTCGCTGAGCCATAGGATACCTTCAACTTGAGGAATCCCTTGACCGGATCGTTGACAGTCTGAGCGTAAGTTACGGTATCCTGCACACCGCCGTCCGGCCCGTAGATACCGTCTGTCCAAGTGATAACGCCTTTTCTTTGAGCCGTTTTTTCAGCAGTAATTGTCAACCCATCACTCGGCGCTTTATCGGAGGTGATTGTCAGCTTATTTCCGCTTACGGAAAAGTTGACATCTGAATCGTTTGACGAAAACTTATATCCCGAAAGGACATTGTTCGTGTCCGTCAGCGTAACGGTGTATTTAGAGCCGTCCCATTCAAGCTCAATTTCCTTTGCGCCTCCCGGTGTTTTGGAAAGGAAGCTCGGCAGATTGGAATGTTTCTGAACACTCGCTGCCATTGAATTGTAGTAGCTCATAATTTTGTTATAAAGGGGGTGGTTGGTACTGATCTGATCCAGAACAGCATTTTTACCGCCTGTGCTAACCTTATTAAAGTTCTCATCACGCTCGCCGATGACGGTTTCCCAAATGAGAAGCTGTGTAGCGACTGCGTGAGCCAGCTTATCGCCGCCCTCGTTATCTGAGCGCCACGAGGTTGAGATTGTTCCCGTATAGCCGTACTGGAAAATACGACCAATGAACAGCTTAATATCGTCAGGAGAAATGGTGCTGTTATAGGACGAAGGGTAGTTGTCCCAAAAATCCTCGCCCTTTTTGGTAAAGCTGTCTCCGGTCTGCTGCGGGACGCCAATCTCAATGCAGTAACAGATATTGCCGTTGTGTGAACCCATTGAACGAACGGTTGTATAACGGGTATTTCCTGTTTTCCAGCCGTTCATAAAGTTAAGGCTGCCGTGTCCCCATTCGGCGTTGTAATTTGAGTCGCCATTGCGTGGAAAAGAGACAAGATATACATCCTCCGTTTCCTCTGCGGCGTAGGCAGTCGTACCCGTTCCCACAAGGGAAGTCACGCACATCAGCGCCGCAAGAAACAGCGACATAATGCGCTTTGGTTTCTTAATTTTCATCTGAAATCCTCCTTGAAAATGAAAAACGCACCGTTTTTTCGGTGCGTCCTCAAAATGGAATATTAAATTTAAGCATAGCCGATATAGATGTCGTAGATTCCGTCAGAGACTTCCTCCGTCCAAATCCATACGGCTGTGATTTCTTCGTCAGCCTTGTACCGATCCAAGCGGCTGTGAATATCCCTTTCAAGATATTGACAGTGCGCTCCGGCACGGATCGGATTATCCCAACAGTAAACCGCCTCGCTGTCCAACTGAAGTCCAACGCTTTGAGCGTAATCCTTCGCAAAGGAAATCCAGTAATCAATATCGAAGTCGATTTCCGCTTCGCTTATCGTTTCCTCTGTTTCAGTCGGCATAGGCTCCTCACTTTCTTCGGGAATATCCGGCTGTGGTTTTGATACGGATTGCTCGGTCTTTTCCGCTTCGTTGAGCTGTGTGGCGGGCTGTACCGCCTGCTCGGTTTCAGAAACAGTCTGAGGCTGTTCGGAGTTGACCGTTTTCTTTTCCGTTGTTTCTTCCTGCTTTTCAGGCTCTGATTCCTGTACGGCTTCAGGCGTTGTTTCAACCTCTTTTTTCTCATTTCCCACAGGCATTTCCGATTCGGTTGAGCTTTGACTACTCTCCGAAGAAGAAAACGGCTGCGGCTTATCTTCATTTGACGGGGTATTGTTGCAGCCTGCAAGCACAATCAGTAAAAGAACCATTAAAAAAGCAATCATTTTTGTTTTCATTACGCTTCACTCCTTTTTCTGTCGCTATTTTAATGCGAAACAGCGTTTCAGACAAAGGTGCGAACGGGACGGTTAATCTTAAATCATAAAACATCCCTCCTGTGTTTTGGAATTGTGCGTTTCCCTGAGATAGATTGAACTAAGTGAGATAGATTCAATTAAGTGAGATAGATATATCTTTCGGATAGTCAGGTAGTATCAGGGGTTGGAGTGTGAGGAAGGGGAAACAGAAAACACACTGTGCCTTACCTGCTGTCACGCTCGGCACGGTTACGCAAAAACTTGTTGTAATGCTCCAGCGCCTTGCAGACATACTCCTCCGTTTGATTTATGGGAATATTCTTCGGAATCAGACTCCGTACCCTATCCCCACGCAAAACAATCTTTTCACGCTGATTTGGCTTTTCCTCACTCATAATCGCAGAGATCGCCTCTGTGGTCAGCTTGCCTTCCTCAAAAAACTTTCGCATACGAATTGCCTGATCGTGGGACGGGGTACAGTCGTTTATGTCGATTTCGTCCACCAAATCCCTTTGGCAATCCTCATTCAGATAGGACAGTTCCACGGCGGGGCGCATTTTAATCCTGCCCTCGTCTACAAATTCAAGCAGTTCGGGAACAAGGTTTGTAAGGCGCACATAACGCTGGATTTGTGTATTGCTATCTGTTGTTTCTGCCGCCAGCAATTCTCTTGATTTGCCCGTTAAATAATCGTGTCCCACTGGGACACCATTTTCTTTTCTCGGTCTGCCTGCCTGTCTTTTCATAGCGTCAAGCCGCATTTTATATGCGTGGGCTTTTTCCGAGGGAAGTATCTGCGACCGTTGGAAGTTGCTTTCGACCATTAAAATCGTAGCTTCATCACGGTCGAGGTCTACTACCTCACATCTGAGCGTTTCAAATCCGGCAAGCTCACAAGCCTTTTTTCGCCTGTGTCCTGAAATAAGCTCGTATCTGCCGTCCTCCTTCTGCCTTACGGTAGCGGGAGTAATCACGCCACGCTCTTTGATACTTTCCACAAGCTGAAACATATCCTCATCTTCCCGCACCTTAAACGGGTGGTCGGGGAAATCGTCGATTTCCTCAAGCGGAATATCCCTGATTTTAGACAGCTTCGCTTCGTCCCTTTCCTCCTGAGAGGAAAACAGCTCATCGAGCGTGTTCGTGGGCAGCGTGAAGTCGCTCTTTCTGCCTGCCATCGGCTAACACCTCCTTTGTGAAACTGGCGTAAGCCTTAGACACCGGACTGTTTGGCTCGTAGGCGTAGATACTCGTCCCTTTAGAAGATACCTCTGCGGCTTTTACGGCTGCCGGAATCATTGATCTATATATCCTGATATGGTTGCCGAAATTCTCCCTGAGTGCTTCCACTGTGCTTTTCGCAAGATTTGTCCTTCCGTCCACAAGCGTCAGAAGAATACCGTCGATTTTCAAATCGGCGTTTGTGTGTTTCCTTACTTTCGCAATCGTCCCCAAAAGCTGCGTCATTCCCTTAGCGGGAAGATACTGCGCCTGAACAGGGATAATCACGCTGTCCGCCGCCGTTAGAGCGTTAAAGGTAATCATACCCAAGCTCGGCATACAGTCAATAAGGACATAATCGTACTTGTCTTTTACAAGGCTCAGATAATTCTTCAGGACGCTCTCTCGGCTCATCGCTGTTACAAGCGTCATTTCCAATGACGATAGACTGAGATTGGCCGGTACAAGGTCTACTTTCTCTTTATGTTGCAGGATACCGTCAAAGGGATTTTGCTCCTGCTCCGATATGATCGCCTGTAACTTCTCTGTCAGCGTTACGGAAAGGCTGTCGCTATCCCTCCAGCCGAGACAGGTCGTTAAATCGCCCTGCGGATCAGCGTCAATCAGAAGCACTTTTTTTCCTTGCATAGCAAGTCCGACGCCTAAATTAACCGTAGTCGTGGTCTTGCCCACACCGCCTTTTTGATTGCATACTGCAATCGTCTTGCAGTTTGACATCTCCGGCTTTACCTCCTTTCATAGATTTCACAGCCTGCCTCAATAAGAGGCGGCTATGTAAAGACCGCAGTATTTGTTCTCAACACCCCCTGCGGAAAGCGATTTGCTTTGTACGGGAAGCACTAAGGTTACAGTTTGCGAAACCGTATCATAGGAATCTCACCTCTGCCGGGTACTCCGCCAGCTCCGTAGAGAAGTATCATTATCATTCTGACT
>ERZ779941.509-NODE-509-length-16579-cov-2.503207_pt1 | contig 16579 bp, 13 predicted proteins | sample MGYA00511952_ERZ779941 | MGnify/ENA primary metagenome ERZ779941 (study PRJEB29588, sample SAMEA2142846) | human gut metagenome | biome: human gut; feature: human-associated habitat; material: faeces | place: Denmark | collected 2008/2010 ...
TGCAAAGGTAACATCACGCCTACCTTTACCGCATTTCTGGCGACTGCAGCCTTTGAGGTTGCCGGAGCTGTAGCAGTTTTCTGAACCGTTGCCCCATTCCCCGACTTCTGACCGTTCACCTGATTAGGATTCTTCTGGTCTTTGGTGTATGGAATAAAGAGCGTAGCTCCCTTCTGCAGCATGTATCCCTCACGCTTCATCTCCGGATTGGCATCCATCAGTTCAGGAAGGCTCAATCCATATTTGTTAGCGATACCAAAGATGGTATCTTTCTTTTTAACCGTGTAAATGTCGCGCCATTTTACAGTCTGCGCGCCAATGCTGACACTGAGCAGAAGCCCAACGAGCAGCAGGAAATATCTCATTTTTTGTCTCATATCACAAGATTTTTTTAACGATATCTTCAAATATTTCATGTTTTCATCTGCAAAAATACAAAAAATCTTGCATCTGACGCAATATCTCTCATCTTTTTATTATCTTTGCACAAATTATTTTAGAAATGAGACGAAAAATAGCATTACTTTGCATCATGTTGCCACTTTTGACGTGTCAATTACACGCTCAGGAAGTCAACGACGACGAGGAGGACAACACAGAAGAGACGACCAAGGTCAGTTCTCTTCTCATGCCGAATGCCTTCTCTCCAAATGGCGATGGCATCAACGACATCTACAAGCCCAAGGATCCCCTTGGAATACGTGGTACAGGAAACAAAGGCGGAGAGCTTCAAACGGCTTTGCGCAGGCATTGAGGGCGAGTATTACCCTATCATCGTGGAAAAGGCTTCCGACAAGAGGGTCCGGAACATCGTGACGGAAGCGGAGAAGTTGTCAGCCCATGACTTTCCCGACATCAAGACATCCTTCCACGGCAACTACTACGAGTCCCGGCAGATGATACAGGAGCTGGCGTTGGTACTGACGGTCGCTATCCTGTTGCTGTACTTTATCCTTGCGGCTCAGTTCGAGAGCCTTCTCCAGCCTGTCATTATCCTGACAGAGATCGTCATCGACGTGTGCGTCGTCCTCTTGACCTTATGGGCGATCGGGGAATCGGTCAACATCATGTCAATGATCGGGTTGGTTGTCATGAGTGGCATTATCATCAACGACTCTATCCTGAAGGTGGATACCATCAATCACTTGTACCGAGGCGGATACTCCCTCCTGCGTTCCGTCATCCTTGCCGGGCAGCGCAGGCTGAAGCCGATCGTCATGACCTCGCTGACTACCATCCTTGCCTTGGTGCCCTTCCTGACCAAGGGGGACATGGGCTCTGCCTTGCAGTTTCCCCTTTCCGTGACCATCGTCATCGGCATGACGGCTGGGACGATGGTGAGCTTGTTCTTTATCCCCTTGCTCTACTTCATCATCTATCGGTGGAGGGCAAAGCATGGCTTACGCTAACCCAGACGGCTGCTTATGATGAGACATTCCTTTTCCATCCTGCTCACGATGTGCATCTTGATGGTCATCGGCTTGGCCCTTGTCCCCGGACTTGACATCAGCGACAAGCCCCGTCCGCGCCAAGGCAAGTCGCTGACGATCTCCTATGCCTGGCCAGGTGCCCCGGCTAAGGTGTTAGAGTTGAATGTCACCTCAAAGATCGAGGGACTCGCCAGTTCAGTCAGGGGCGTGGAGTCGGTGTCATCGGTGTCCAATTTTGGGTCGGGAAAGGTCATGGTCCAATTGAAGAAGGACGCGTCCGTCTCCAGCGTCAAGTTCGAGATCGCGTCGCTTCTGCGCCAGGTGAAGGACAAACTCCCCCAAGGTGTCTCCTATCCGGAACTGTCAGGGGGGGAAGTGGTCACGGGAAAGGAAAGCGATAGGAACACGCCGATCTTGTCTTATCGCATCAGCTCATCCATGGCAAACCGCGAGATCAGGAAAATGGCAGAACAGTCCATCCGCCCACGATTAGAGCGCATCGAAGGGGTCAGCCATGTGGATGTCTTAGGTGACCCCGACAGATATGTCGAGATATCCTACGATGCGGAGCAATTGGCGCTGTATGGGCTTACATCATATGATATTGAGGAGGCGATCCGCAACTTCCTCGGCAGGGAGGATATCGTAGGTGATGTCTTGGAGACCAACCGGCGGGGCACCGTTGAGAGGATGTCGCTCTTCCTCGCCGTGGACGGGGACAGCCATCCTTTGGAGTCGATCCCGGTAAAGACCGTCGAGGGGAAGATCATCTACCTGAACGACCTCGCCCAGTGTGAATACAAGGACAGGGACCCACAGAGCTATTACCGTGTCAACGGGAAGAATACGGTCTATATGAACGTGTTCGCCGAGACGGACGTGCCCGTCAACCAAGTGGCTGACCACGTCAAGGAAGAAGTCGACCATGCCTTCCCGGCAAGTTCCCGCCTCCGGTGCATGCTAACCTTTGACAGGGCGAAGGAGCAGTTCGCTGCCTTCAAGACCCTGATCATCCGGAGTGGGATGTCACTGCTTATCTTGCTGCTTTTCGTCTATCTGAGCAAGCGCGATTGGAAATACCTGCTAATCATCTCAGCCACCTTGTTGGCGAATATCCTGATCGCAGTCATCTTCTACAGGATCTTCAACATGCGGTTGCAGCCCTTCTCGCTTGCTGGTGTCACCGTGTCGTTAGGGCTGATCATCGATTCAACCATCGTGATGGTCGACCATTATAGCTATCACCGCGATTTCAAGGCTTATTTCGGTATCGTCGGGGCGATGCTCACCACGATCGGAGCCTTGGTTATCATTTACTGGTTGCCCGACTATATCCAAGACGACCTCTATGACTTTGCCTGGATGATCATTATCAATCTCGTGGTGGCTTTGCTCGTTGCCGCCCTGTTCGCCCCATCCTTGGTGGACAGGATGAACTACAGCAGCAGACAGCGCGGGAAGCCCCGGCATCTCAAGGCTATCGTCCTGTGGGATCGTTGCTACCGCCGCTATCTCAAGGTCACTCAGCACCGTATCTTGCGATGGCCGTTGTTGACTGTCGCTGCAGGGCTCTTCGGCTGGTCGCTCTACCTTTTCATCGAGACCTTGGACAGCAATACCTACCGGCAAGAACCGGAGGAGATGAAATTGCATATCAGGGGGCAGATGCCGTTGGGAGGTACCCCAAAGCAGTTGAATGAAAAGGTCATGTCGATCGAGGAATACCTTTCCCAATTCAAGGGCATCAAGCGGTATGAGACGAACATCGACGGAGGAGGGGCAGACATCTCCGTGGAGTTTAAGCCCACATATCTCCATACAGACTACCCGTATCTCTTGGAAAACAAGGTGGTAGGGAAGTTGATCACCATCGGTGGGGCAGACTGGAGCACCTGGGGCGTGAGCGAGCGCGGCTTCAGCAACTCCCTGAACCTGCAGTACCGGAGCAACCAGATTGAGATCGCTGGATACGACTATGAACGGCTCTATCGCTTCGCAGAAGACATCAGCAAGCGATTAGGACAGAACAACCGCGTGGTAGACATCGCCATAGAGACACCGGGGCATGAGCGACAGGAGGATGAGTTCTATATGGACTACCATAGAGACCTGCTTGCCAATGACAGCATCCGGATACAGGATGTCTATAGGTCGCTGGCGAGCATGTTGGCAGAGCACGAGATGGGAAGGGGAGAAGGAACCCGGCAAAAGACCGACTATGTCCTTCGCCCCAGGCAATACCGTACCTTCGACTTGTGGCAATTAGAGAACTCCTTTATCAAGGTGGCAGGGAGAGATATCAGGCTGTCCGATTTTATGTCGATCAACAAACGGGAGGCAAAAAACTGCATCCCCCGGGAGAATCAGGAATACGTGCTCAGGGTCGCTTTTAACGTATTAGGTTCTTATTCCTATGCAACTAAGTATATCAAGGGAATTACAGACGAATATAACGCCAAGTTCCCCATTGGTTTTCGATGTGTCGACAAGACCATGGGAAGTTATGAGGATAAGGGGACGCAGTATTGGCTGATCGGACTGGTCGTGGTCATCATCTTCTTTATTTGCTCTGTCTTGTTTGAGAGCTTGTATAAGGCATTCGTGATTATTCTCCTGATCCCGGTATCACTCACGGGGATGTTCCTGACTTATCATTTCAGTGGTATTGAGTTTGGCACGGGGGGATTCGCTGCCACCGTGCTATTGTGCGGGTTGACAGTGAATGCGGGGATATATATGCTGAACGAGTATCAGCATGAGCGTCGTTACCTGAAGGCATATCACCATAAGATCATCCCCATCCTTCTCACGGTCTTCTCTACGGTCTTGGGCTTTATCCCTTTCCTGACCGATGGTCCCGGCGATAGGTTCTGGTTCTCCTTCGCAACGGGTTCCATCAGTGGTCTTCTTTTCTCCATCCTTTCTGTCGTATGGACACTTCCCTTGTTTTTGAAACTCAGTCCACGCCGCGTGAAGGAGGCAGGAAAATGATGACGAATCATAGAAACATGTATAAACAGAATTTATATTTATTGATAGACAAAATGAAAATAGTAAAAGTAGTTGCATTCCTGTGTGCCTCTGTCGCTCTGGCGGGCTGCTCATGAAAAGGAGAAACCTATCATTGTGGGGATGTTGAAAGAATCGATGCGTTCCCACATGAATATAACTTATGTGAGACAAAGCCTTTGGACATAGATCTGACTGGCGCAGTGAATGTATTCGCTGCTGATAGCTTGATGGTATCAGAATACTTGTCGGGTCCATATTTCTGGAAAGTATATTCTCTACAGACACGAAAATGGCTTGGGAGCATGTTGCGATCTGGACATGGGAAATGCGAAGTCGTGCAATTGCCTTCAGATGGTTTCCCATGATACAGGGTGGACAGCTAATGTGCGACCTTTGGATGTCAGAGTCTCAGACTTGGGGACGGGTAAACCTGACCAAGAGTATTGCGAATAGGTCTACAGTTTGGGAGGATAATGTCAAAATTCCTCTTGACGGTACATTTTTGGATGTCTTCCGTTTGGATGACTCTTCGTTCTTTTCCGTGCAACTTGCAGGTAATGGCAGGAGAGAAAGGGGCGTTATCAAGGATGAGCGTTTCGTAATGTTGGACCAACTTGGAACGCTGAATACTCTTGGGACGGATGATGAGTACAATACCCTTTCTTCTGTCGTGCGCCTGAATCCGCAGCGCGACCGCGTGGTGGAAGCGATGATCAGGTTGAATGAACTGGTAATTTATTCGCTCCGTACGAATTTCAGAAAGACATTGTCAATAGGTGATGACCTTCAGGATGTAAAGACCGTGAGCAGCAAGCCTCGGTGGTTCCAGCGGAAATCTTTCGGATACCTGTCTGCTTATACCTAATCAGGCAACGAGCTTCTTTATCTATGGAAACAGCCTTTATGTCTTTACCAGCGTGGGTGAAAAAGAACACTTATATCAGTATGCACTGCCAAGGATCAATTAACACAGATAGGAAGCAATAGAATACGAAAGGAATATGTCCCCTAAAGAATGAGCTATGGCTTTTTTATGAGAAATTAACTATGTTCTTTTTTGTATTTATATTGGAATATCAGTATATTTGCAATATGGAAATAGATGATATCAAGGATAAGCGAATAGCTGTATTGCTTTCGGGTGGCGTAGACAGCAGTGTTGTGGTATATGAACTGGTACGTCGGGGATTACATCCGGATTGCTTCTATATCAAGATTGGACCTGAAGAAAAGGAGGAATGGGATTGCTCTTCTGAGGAAGACCTGGAGATGGCAACGGCTGTAGCTGCCAAATATCATTGTAGTCTGAAGATAGTTGACTGCCATCAGGAATATTGGAGTCAGGTAACGAAGTATACCATGGAGAAGGTAAAGAACGGATATACGCCGAATCCTGACGTGATGTGCAATCGCCTGATCAAGTTTGGCGCGTTCGATGAGAAGATGGGACATCTCTATGACTTGATCGCGACAGGTCATTATGCACAGACCGAGGTTATTGATGGGGAGAAATGGCTGACAACAAGCCCGGATCCTGTGAAGGACCAAACGGATTTCCTCGCCCAGATCTATGACTGGCAATTGAAGAAAGCTCTTTTCCCGATTGGGCATTACCTGAAAGAGGAGGTGCGAGAGATTGCGGAAAGGGAGCATTTGGTGAATGCCAAGCGCAAGGACTCTCAGGGTATCTGCTTCCTGGGGAAAATCAATTACAATGATTATATCCGCCGATATTTAGGGGAAAAGCCTGGGGATATTATCGATATTGACACAGGCAGGAAGATCGGGGAACATAAAGGATTGTGGTTTCATACCATCGGTCAGCGGAAAGGCCTTGGACTTGGAGGTGGACCGTGGAATGTGATCAAGAAGGATATCGAGAAGAATATCCTCTATGTGACCAATGGATATGAACCGGAAATGGCCTTTAAGCGGGTCTTTAAGTTCCATGATTTCCATGCGCTTACCCGTCCGTTGGATATCACTCGGATCACCTTCAAGATCCGCCATACCCCAGAGTACCATCCGGCAGTCTTAGAGCAAACCGGGGAGGGTACCTACATCGTGCATGCAGATGAAATGATACAAGGGGTGGCACCCGGTCAGTTCTGTGTTGTTTACGACGAGCAACATCATCGCTGTTATGGCAGCGGTGAGATCACCTTATGATAAAGAGTTTTTATGAACCAAAGCGAAGAGAATATGAAAAAGTGTTTGTTGTTGATGACCATGTTGCTCTGTGCCATGGTTACGTTTGCTAAAAGTGATGTCAAGACTGTTATGTTCACGACTACGCCTCAGATGCATTGTACGAACTGTGAAAACAAGATCAAAAGCAACCTGCGTTCTGAGAAGGGAGTCAAGGATATCCAGACGAATGTGAAGAATCAGTGCGTAATGGTCACTTATGATGCCAGCAAGACCAATGCGGAAAAGCTGCAAAAAGCTTTTAAGAAGTTTGGCTATGAGGCTGCTGTCATCAAATGCGACCAGAACGGCAAGGGGGCTTGTCATGGTTCGGCTCAGTCTACGACGAAGGGCAACGCTGCCTGTGGCGGGGAACATAAGAGCCATGACTCTTCCTCCTGTGGCGGCTGCAAATGAGCGTGAGAGGGGATTATATGATGCCGAAGTGTTTCAACGCATGATATATTCCATGATCGTCAATAGAGGTGGTGACATAGTTCGCCACCTTTTTCAATTCTGGTATGGCATTGCCTAAGGCAACGCCAATCCCCGCTTGCTTGAGGATGGCGATGTCGTTGCCTCCATCTCCAAATGCCATGGTATGGTGAATGTCAAATCCTTCGTGAGCGGCCATGGCAAGAAGGCCTTTCCCCTTGTCTGCTTCCTTAGCCGTGATATCTGTGAACTGTGGGTGCCAGCGACCGGAGACACAGCCTGGTAGTCGCTCCATTAAGGATATCTCCTCTTCTTGGTCAATGAAATAGGTGCATTGCAGAATTTTCTGGCCTTTGATGTCTTCCAAAGTCAGATGGGGGTTTAGGTTCTTGACATCTAATTGCTCGTAGAAGATCTTGTGTACGATAGGCTGGTAGTTGTACAAGACGATATCCGTTTCCCCCACAACCATACATGCCTTGTTCTTTCTCCGGGCATCTTCGAGGATGATGCCTACCTCCTCCTCTGGGATGGGATGGCAGCAGACCACTTCTCTACCCACATAACAATAGGCACCATTGATGGTGATATAACCATCGATGAGATGTTCGATGGCATGCAGGTTGGTAATGATCTTGGTGGGACGACCTGTGGATATATAAACCTTGGATCCCTTCTCCTTTGCCAAGGTGAGCGCTTCTACCGTAGATTCCGGTACTTGATGGGTCTTGAAGCTAACCAATGTCCCGTCGATATCAAAAAATAATGCGTACATGATGTTATCCTGTCTACCTTTTTGTTATTTGCTGAATAGATTCCAATCTCTGCAGAATTGCGTCATCGTCTTATAGACAATATTGGCTCCTGCTTGGGAAAGCGTGGAATCAGGGAGGGGACCACTATTGACGGCTACGGTGAAGATCTTAGCGGCTACTCCCGCTTCAACCCCTAAGGGGGCATTTTCCACGACAATGCCTTCATTGGGCTGAAGGTTGCCAGCCTTCTTTAATCCCATCTGATAGGGATCCGGGTTGGGCTTCCCTCTTTCCACGTCGTATGCGGTGACAATATGCTCTTCGTCAAGGAACTCCCCAAAGTCCTCGACTAATCGTTGGATCAAGGGACGCTGTCCACTGCCGGTGACGACTCCGATGGTGAGTCCGGATGACTTGATCTTTCGCATCAAGGGAACCACACCCTCAAAGACAGGTGCCGTGGGCATCTCGTGGAAAAATCTTGTCTTGACATCATAGATCTCTTGTGCCCGTTCCTCGGTGATCTCTTCTCCTTTCTGCTTCCTCCAATAGAGTCGGATAGTATCCACCCCTCTGGCCCCTTCCGTGGCATACGCATCTGCGGCAGTGAAATGGATGCCGTATAACTGCATGGTTTTCTGCCACGCGATGGCATGGTTGGGCATGCTGTCATAGAGGACACCGTCCATATCAAAAAGCACGACTTTAGGCGTGAATGCTTTAAAGTCGTGCTTTTCTAAGTATTGTTCGATCTCTTCAATCATCTTGTTTATTTCTCATTAGCGAGCCGCTCCTGAATGGCTTTGCTCTCAGCCTCGTATCCAGGTTTGTTGAGCAACGCAAACATGTTCTTCTTATAGGCCTCGACACCGGGTTGGTTGAATGGGTTGACCTCTTCCAGCAGGCCGCTGATACCACATGCCTTTTCAAAGAAGTAGATCAACTGTCCGATGTAATAAGCGTTCAAGAGAGGAACGCTGATACGGATATTCGGGACGCCTCCATCTACGTGAGCTAAGCGTGTGCCAAGCTCTGCCATCTTGTTCACTTCATCCACGCGCTTGCCTGCAAGGAAGTTCAAGCCATCAAGGTTCTCCTCATCGAAGGGGAAGTCGAGTTCCTTGTTAGGAGTCTCAATGGAAATCACGGTCTCGAAGATGGTACGCTCGCCATCTTGGATCCACTGTCCCATGGAGTGCAGGTCGGTCGTGAAATCACATGCGGCAGGGAAAATACCTTTATGGTCCTTGCCTTCGCTTTCCCCGTACAACTGCTTCCACCATTCAGCAATGAAATGGAGCTTGGGCTGGAAATTGGCGATAATCTCAATCTTCTTGCCTGCCTGTGTGTACAGTCCCTGACGGACAGCAGCATATTGTGCGGCAGGATTCTCCTCGAAAGGAACGTTGAGATCGCATGCCTTCTCCATGTCCTGGGCACCTGCGACGAGTTCCTTAATGTCAAAGCCAGCGCAGGCGATAGGCAGCAACCCTACTGGCGTGAGGACAGAGAATCGTCCGCCTACGTTGTCGGGGATGACGAAGGTCTTATAGCCTTCCTTGTCAGCGCATTTACGGGCAGCGCCCTTCTTGGCGTCTGTAACGGCAACAATCACCTTCTTTGCCTCATCCTTGCCACGCTGAGCCTCGCACTGCTTCTTTAAGAGACGGAAGGTGAGGGCTGTCTCTGTCGTGGTACCAGACTTGGAAATATTGATGACGCCAAATTTCTTGTCCTTCAGATATGCAGTCAACTCTGCGAGGTAGTCCTCGCCGATATTATTGCCAGCAAACATAATGGTCGGATTCCTCTTGTCATTGACCAACCATGCGAAAGAATTGCCTAAAGCCTCGATGACAGCACGGGCTCCTAAATAACTACCTCCGATACCGGCCACAACGATCACCTCGCAGTTGTCGCGCAAGATGTCAGCCGTAGCCTGGATCTCAGCAAGGAACTCAGGCGTGATGGATGAGGGCAGATGCAGCCAGCCTAAGAAATCGTTGCCAGCACAAGTGCCATTTTCAAGAGCTTCCTGAGCGGCCTTTACTTTGGGCTCGTAAGCTTTTACAGCGCCCGCATTCAAGAATTGGGCGGCTTTCGTAATGTCTAAGCTAATACTTTTCATTGTTTTCAACTATTTAAAATTGATATTTTCTTCTATCTGAAACTGTCCGTGAGGAGCTTGATCTCAATTTGAGGGTTGATCCTTTCGTACAGGATATTGTACACGGCATCCAAGATGGGCATGTTCACGTGCATGTGACGGTTGATCTCCTTCATGCATTTTGTTCCAAAATAGCCTTCCGCAATCATCTCCATCTCTATTTGTGCGCTCTTTACAGAATATCCCTTGCCAATCATGGTCCCGAAAGTGCGGTTGCGACTGAAATTGGAATATCCTGTGACTAATAAGTCGCCCAGGTAGACAGAATCATATACATTCCTTTGGATCGGGTTGACAGCGGTTAGGAAGCGGTTCATCTCTTGAACTGCATTCGACATGAGCACTGCCTGGAAATTATCACCGTATTTCAGTCCACTACAAATACCCGCAGCGATGGCAAAGACATTCTTCAAGACCGAAGCGTATTCAATGCCGATGACATCTAAGCTGGTTTTGGTCTTGATAAAGTCACTCATCAGGCATCCTTCAGCGAATGCCTTCGCCTTCTCAGCATCACTGCATCCCACGGTCAGGTAGGAGAGCCGCTCCAAGGCAACCTCCTCGGCATGGGAAGGACCGCCGATGACGGCAAGGTTCTCGTAGGGCACATCGTATATCTGATGGAAATATTCAGAGCAGACCAGATTCTCATCCGGAACGATCCCCTTGATGGCTGTGATGACGAACTTATCATGGATACGTGCCTTCAGCTTCCTCAGATGATTCTTCAGGTATGGGGACGGGGTAACGAAGACCAGCGTGTCATAGTTCTCTACGATCTTGTTGATATCGCTTGAGAAAACGATCTCGTTGATATCAAAGTGGACACTGGTCAGGTAGGCTGGGTTGTGCCCCATCCTCTTGAAATCCTCTATGCGGTCATCACGGCGCATATACCATCCGATATGGTGGGTGTGCCCCACTATGATCTTGGCGATTGCCGTAGCCCAACTACCACCCACGATGATTGCTATTTTGCCGCAATTGAACACCTTCTACTTATCGTTAAAATGAAACATTCAGGATCAGGCTTTCGCCTTCATCTATTGGTTTGAACGATCTATCCACTGCTGGATCTCTTCCACGCTGGGCTTATCATAGCCAAGCTTGTATTTCTTGTTGATCTCGCCGACCTTCTGTTGCAGGCCTTGTGCCTTTTCCCCCTTGATATCAGAGATGAGGTTGAAGCCAGCCTTCCGCAAGACATATACCCAGTTCTCTGGGACGCCGATGGCTGCCCATGCCTGAATGCTGTCCTGTGGGATTTTCTTCTCCGGTTTCATCTGTGGGAAGAGCATGATTTCCTGGATGTTTTCCTTGCCGATCATGAGCATGCAGAGACGGTCGATACCGATGCCAATGCCTGACGTAGGAGGCATGCCATACTGTAGTGCGCGAAGGAAGTCATGGTCGATGATCATGGCTTCGTCATCTCCCTTGTCTGCCAACTTCATCTGGTCGATGAAACGTTGTTCCTGGTCGATGGGGTCGTTCAGCTCGGAATAGGCATTGGCAAGTTCCTTGCCATTCACCATCAACTCAAATCGCTCGGTCAGTCCTGGCTTGGAACGGTGCATTTTCGTCAGTGGGCTCATCTCTACGGGATAGTCGATGATAAAGGTGGGCTGGATGAATGTGCCTTCGCAGAATTCCCCGAAGATCTCATCGATCAACTTTCCTTTTCCGAAGCTCTCGTCAATGCCCTCCATCTTGAGGTCAACGGTGGCAATCTTGCGGATTTCCTCCTCGCTCTTGTCAGAGAGGTCAAACCCTGTCTTCTCTTTGATGGCATCCAAGATTGGGAGACGCTTGAATGGAGCCTTGAACGAGATGATGTGATCGCCGTTCTTGACCTCCGTGCAGCCGTTCACGGCAATGCAAATGGTCTCCAACAGGCGCTCTGTAAAGCTCATCATCCAGTTGTAGTCCTTGTACTGCACATAGAGCTCAAGGCAGGTAAACTCAGGGTTATGGTATTTGTCCATGCCTTCATTGCGGAAGTTCTTCCCAATTTCATACACGCCCTCAAAACCGCCAACGATCAAGCGCTTCAGATATAGTTCTGTGGCGATACGCATGTACATGTCAATGTTCAAGGCATTGAAATGAGTAATGAAGGGACGGGCACTGGCTCCTCCTGGAATGCTTTGCAGGATAGGGGTCTCTACTTCCGTATAGCCCGCATCGTCAAAGAACTTACGCATGGTACGGAGCACAGTGGCGCGCTTGAGGAAGGTGTCTTTCACGCCATCGTTGACGATGAGGTCAACATAACGTTGACGGGCACGGAGCTCGGGATCATCAAACTTATCGTAGGCAACCCCATCCTTATATTTGACGATAGGCAGTGGCTTCAGGCTCTTGCTGAGCAGCGTAAGTGTCTGGGCATGTACGGAGATTTCCCCAGTCTGGGTCCTGAATACATATCCGGTTACACCGATGAAGTCGCCGATGTCTAACAAACGCTTGAAAACCTTATTGTATAGGTCTTTGTCTTCACCCGGACAAAGTTCGTCACGGTTGAAATAGACCTGAATTCTACCTTTTGAATCCTGAATCTCGGCAAATGAAGCCTTGCCCATCACACGACGGCTCATCATTCGTCCGGCAATGCAAACCTCGCGCTTCTCTTCCTCCTTGAATTCAGCCTTGATGTCTACACTGAATGCGTTGGTAGGATATTCTGCAGCAGGATATGGGTCAATGCCCATGTTACGGAGTTCTTGCAGGCTCTGACGCCTGACAATCTCCTGTTCACTTAATTCTAAAACGTTCATAAATGGTCGAATATATTCTATGTAATTGAATTCAACCGCAAAAGTACAAAATAAATCTGAATGAACGCCTTATTTTATCTTTTTTATCATGTCCGGGTGATGGTAAGTCGTGATGGGGATTATAATTTAATGTATATTTTCTTTTTAAACAAAGGATATCCTAACAGGAAGTTGAGCAGGACAAAGCAGAGGGCATACGTCAGGGAAGCCCAAGGGAGACTTGGGATAAGGGCATGGATAGCCGTATAGACGGATTTGGAAATGCCGGTATGGCCGAAAAGAATGGCAAGCAGTTCACTGGCCACGTAAAGGAACAAGGGATTAATGCCAAAGACGTGGAAGAACCCACACCATTTCTGCTGCCCTTTGATATCGATGATGTACATCAGCAATCCTTGCAAAAGGGCTCCCGCGCCACAGGTCACGAATACAAAGCTGGGACTCCAGATCCGCTTGTTCAAGGGCAAACCAAACTGGGAAAGCAGGAAACCAATGGTAAGTAGGATGGTACCGACAATGAAGAAGTTCATGACCTTCCTGTTTATGTCATCCGTTTGCTTCAAGAGTTTTCCACAATAGAACCCAATCATCACATGAGCCGTGGAGGGAAGGATGCCCAATAATCCCTCAGGGTCAATAGGGCTCTTGTGGTACAGATGGTCATAACCAAAAAGGGATAGGTCGATCTTGGCAGCAATATTGCTGCTATCAGCGGCATAGCCATTGCCACATGCCAAAATGAGGGTGTATCCAACTAATATGCCGATGATCGTTGGCAGGAGATAGCGGTGATTGACGCAGAGGGCATAGAGGGATACCAGGCAGTAACACACTGCAATCCGCTGCAAGACTGCCCATATCCTGAGATGCTGGAAACCGAGATCACCTGTCCATATCAAATCGAACCAGTTGATGAAAAGACCGATCAGGAATAAGAGAACTGTCCTCTTGATGATTTTCCGAAGGGCTGGGACCGTCGGATGGAATTGGTATTTGGATAATGATAGATACGTGGAGATACCCATGATGAACATGAAGAACGGAAAGACCATGTCGCAGGGCGTCATCCCATTCCATTCCGAATGGGTAAGGGCGTGGAATGATTCTCCCCATCCATTATTGACCAAGATCATTCCTGCGACGGTAATTCCCCGTAGAATGTCAAGTGATAGCAAACGTCTTGATTTCTCCATGATTGATCGTATTGTTAATGATATGCTGTATTCTTTTATTTTATCAATTCTACGGCTTTCCGGGCCATGTCAATCGGGTCTCCTTCTGGTCGACTTGTATAAATGTTATGTTCTTTTGTCCAAGGCTCTTCGATGGCGTACCAATCGATCTGAGGACCTTTCGGCAGAGCCATGGAGAATAGTTCCGACACGGTCTTGTTGGCATTCGGTCCACCTCCTAATTCATCTTCGTTGGGCAAGGCATTGTGCGCCATCTGGTCTTCTAAGGCTTGGAAGTAGATTTTCCAGCGATGGGCATAGAAGTCTTTCAACAGACCCTGCCATTCCTTGTTGGCATAGTCTCTCAGTCCTCCTTTGTTCGCACAATACCGATCTCCCCAGGTGGTAATCTGGACACGGGCATTCCATTCATACAGGTCTTTCTCTGCAACGTTTGTCCCGAGCTTCCTTGCGGCTTCCGTCCAATGTCCCAACCGGAATTCGGGGCGGGTGCCGAGTAAGGCATCCTGCATGTCCAGCAAGTCTAAGAAGCGTCTTGCGTCTTGCTGGAATTCTTTCCGCGAGAAAGCATTGTAATCTGCGATGGTCCGGAGATATTGAATCCTGCCTTGGTCGGCAACGGCTTGCCTGACGATGTCTACCAAATCGTATTCGAAATTATTGTTGCCCCTGTACTTGTCGGCTACACTTGCCATCAGGATGGCGGCTTTCTTGGTATCCGCGGGATCGTAATAATTGCGCATCTTCGACCAGCTCTTCACCTGAAAGTTGTTCAGGGATGGACGCCCACAGAAGATACTCTCGTGAGGGCCCTGTTGGTTGTTGCCCATGGGACAGTTGTAAATAGATGCTGCCAGGATTTGCCATGCTTGTTGGATGACGGGATCATCAGTACCATAACGTGCCTTGACATACTGGCGCACCCAGTCTTCCTTGGTGAACTTTTCCGGGCGCCATGGCAACTCACTCATGAGCTCAAACATGATAGGGTTGTTCTCTGAGCCTTCCATGGTGAATCCGATACCCTTCAGATGAGCAGCAAGGGGATTGTCTTTCGTCAGATAGAAATTATGGAGCAACTGGTCCATGCGCCCATGCAGTCCGACGTTGGCCCCGAAATTCTCAAGCATGCAGAAGCACCAGTCATGGTTCTCATATCCGTTTTTCCTCTTCCAGATGGAAGGGATGCCCCACATGGGACGGCATTCACTGAAAAGGTCAAGGATCAGCAGGTCTCCTGCTTTCAAGTCTTTGATCATTTCAGGCCGGGGATTCTCCGTCCATCCTTGTATCACCCATGTTGCTTGTGGGTTGCAGGCTTTCATGGCTTGCATGATGGCCTTCCCAGAGGCAGCATAGTCGATACGGTTGTCATCACTGCTTTCATGGAAAGGATCCATGGAATAATAATCTGACTTCCCAAACAGTTTGGTCAGTTCTTGATAATATAGGGAGGAAATCTCTTTGAACTTAGGGTCTGTGGGGAGTAGGTTGGCGGGTCGCTGGAAGCCATTCCAAAGTCCAGCGTCTTCAACATTCAGACCTAATTTCTCTTTGGCATCATGAGGTATCATGCCGGAATAGCCTGGCAATACGGGATGCATCCCGTATTCTCGCATCCTTGCTAAGATACGTTTCTGCAGCTTTTCCTGTTGCGCATACCAAGACTCAGGCAGCGGACCGCCCCATCCTTCGAGGTTGTTCATCGCCCACCATGCCAGGAAAGCAGGACCGGCAATGAAGGTCCCTATCTCTTTCTTCGTATATCCTAATTTGAGGAGCATGTTTCTCCATACGCATTCCTCCCCTACCGCAGCGAGCGGGATCGTCACGCCATGCAATGCCATCCAGTCGATCTCTTTCTGCCATCTGTCCCAATCCCAGAAAGCCATGGAATAAGAGAACGTACAGTAGTTGAAGTCGTATCTGAGCTTCAGGTCGGTTTCGTGGCGTTCTTTCCTCGCTTTGGGAAGAACGGCAGGAAGATGGGCAGTCATCCCATTCCAGGAGAGATGAATGCCTGCATCATATTTCAGGTACCAATTGATGCCGGAAGCGATGTTCACCCATGTGTTGCCACGGACGACGACGCGATGGCCTTCTTGGTCGAGTTCGAAGAAGTCCTTGTCGCTCTTGATCCGCTCAATCTTGAATTTCCTGGATGCCCCTTTGTCAATACGTTCCAGTAAGCCATCAATGGGGGTGGCATTCACCCCTATAACTTGGATGAGGAGAAAGAGTAGGATTAGTCTTTTCATGTCATTGTTTTTACTCATCCGCAAAAGTAAGCAAAAAAAGCAAGACGAGCAAAGATAACATAAATTTTCTTATATATTTTGTTATGTCCTCCTTTTGTTGTATCTTTGTCTTAATCAATCAAAATAGCTATGAACGTCGATCATATAAAGCAAATCCTAAAACGACAAGACGGACTTTCCAATACGTTGGGTATGGAGTTCCTTTCTACGTCAGAAGAAGATACGTGTATGGCACGAATGAAAGTAGATGAGCGCAATCGCCAGCCCTTTGGCTTCTTGAGTGGTGGTGCCAGCCTTGCCTTAGCGGAAAACCTTGCGGGAGTGCATGCGAAGCCTCTGCCCATGAGCTTAATATCGAGGTCGCC
>ERZ779941.517-NODE-517-length-16458-cov-2.392428_pt1 | contig 16458 bp, 12 predicted proteins | sample MGYA00511952_ERZ779941 | MGnify/ENA primary metagenome ERZ779941 (study PRJEB29588, sample SAMEA2142846) | human gut metagenome | biome: human gut; feature: human-associated habitat; material: faeces | place: Denmark | collected 2008/2010 ...
CGCATCGACCTGGGGAACGCGGCGGAGCAAGTCGAGCATCATGGCGATGGTCAATTCAGCAACAGCAACGGTCGAATAGCCCGATGCATTGCTGACTTTGATGCCTCTTGCTTTGGCAGCATCCAAGGCAACGTGGTCGACACCGGTAAAGGCGACGTCGATGTACTTCAGGTTCGGGCAGGCATTGATGACTTCCGCTTTAAGGGGCATGTTGGCGATGATGAGGATATCGGCGTCCTTCGCTTCTTCAATCTGGACGGCTGGGTCATCATTGCGTTCATACGCAGCAAATTCATAGCCTTTTTCCTTCAAGGGTTTTACATACGAATCAAGCAATTCCTGGCTGATACCTAACGATTCCAACAAGACAATTTTCATTTTTAAAATCTCCTTTCAGCATAGGTAATATCTTGATTTAATTATACGCATATGCCGATGATTTGTAAGCTATCTATGGGAAATCAGTATAGGTAAGTCCTCTATATGATAAAAATATATACTATTCCGCCTCTAAAGCCGCTTGGACTTTCGCACACAGTGTCAATAGCTGCTGACGTTCCGTTGCTGACAATCCCTGCAAGGCCTGTCTCCGATGGGCCGTTACAAAAGGTTCCGCTTTGGCAAACAGGTCCCGGCCGTCTTCGGTCAATTCGATGTACTTACCCCGCCCTTTCTCCATAGGATGACGGCTAATCAGGCCTTTCTTCTCCAGCCGGCTCAACGTGCGCGTAATCGCTGCCGCTTCTACCTTGAAATAACGAATCAAATCGGCCTGGGCAATGCCGTCATTCAAGTGAATGAAGTTCAGGACCATCCATTCCGAGCTGTGAAGTCCTAAAGGGGCTACACAGCCGTTCAAAGTCCGGGAAAAAATCCGGGTCGTACAGAATAATTGTCGTATCAATTCATCATCTTTCCGATCTCGTACGTCCATTAGGATACCTCTCAATCTTTATGGATATCGGCGACGGCTCCTTTTCCCACTTTCTGACTAGCCATGACATCGCTGCCATAGCGATAATGACAGAACATGAACAGGACAGCAAAACAAATCATAAGGGCTGTGACACTCCAGTACATGTGTCCGGCTGCCATTCAATCCGCAATTGCGTTTTCTTGCCAGCGGTCATCGGTACAGTAAACTTCCACGAGTTCGGATTCCAAGCGGTACGCCAGCGTTCAGCCACCACCTGCTTGCCTCCGACAAAGACTTTCATATACCCTGCATAGTACAGGATAAAATGGTAGGTTGCCGTCGTAGGAGCCTCCAAGAAGCCTTCATAAACGACGTGCGACCCATCGAGATTGAATCCCTTCGGCAGGTTCTTGATGCCACCGGGCTCTGTACGACGGGCGATCTCAGACGTTTCCGGACATCCAAACTCATAGTAGATACTGTCTTCATCACGTACCAAGCGTTTCCCTTCCCGGTCTACGTAGATGCCCGTCAGGTGCCCTTCCTTGCCTCTTCTGTCATAGAGTCTGAATGCCCGGTTCAGCTGTTGGTAGTCGTTGGGATTGCCCCAACGGCAATAGGAATAGGAATCCCATAAGATCCCGTAGTTCTTATTGCTGATGACGAAAGGCACGCTCACCTTTGTATTATACTGGAACAAGTCCTCGTTCTTGCCTTTCATGTTGATTTCCTCCGCCTGGTGCTGGCCGAGCCCATAGAATGCCTCATCATCCGGGCTGTCGAAAAGGGCGCGCCAGGTCCATCCTCGCTTCTGGCTCCCACTCACTTTCTTGGCATCCACGCCTATCTCACGGTCGGGGACCGTAAACGGAAGGAAAGTCTTTCCTCCCTGAAGGGCTTCGGAGAGCATCCTCCGACCTGTTGCATCATAGAAGGCGACACGACCATCCCGAGCATCCACCACTGCCTTCACTGAGGACGTAACTACCACGACCTGTTCACCATCCTCATGGACAGAGAAACGGGAATAAGGCTTTTGCGGGACAATGATCAAGCTTGTCTTCTGGGGAAAGGCATCCTCTGCCGTCGCCTCCACGCGAATGATCTTGTCGTTGATCACTTGCAGGCGAACTTGCCTGGCACCTTTGCTTGCGTGATTTTTTACTTGAACGGTAATCAAGTTTCCCTGCTTGGCGTAGTTCCCAGCATCAGAAGCCACACATCCCCCGATGCACAGAACCATCATCAGAATCATTCGAATTTTCATCTCGGTAGTAATTTTAATCAATTTCCATTTGCAAAGATAGTTGTTTTTTCCTGATCTCCATGCAAAAAGAACCACAAAAGATTGCAAAAGCTAAGGTCGAAAGACGCGAAACCTTAGCTTGGAGAGGGCTGCGGCTTAGTTCTGAGACAAGGGCATCAGCAGGCAAAACGCAAGAGATGACCTTTCGCGCCCTGAAAGATGACCTTTTAGGCTTCATTAGATGACCTTTTAAGAGGCAAAAGATGACCTATTAGAAGACAGGAGATGACCTTTTGGAAAACAGGGCGGTACCTGTCCAAGAAACGGCATCAACTTTTCTCGGATGACTCCCTGATTTTCAGGATCATAGGGACGACTTCCCTATAGATCTTAGCATCTCCATTGATATGGCGCATTAAGATATCACAAGCCTTTTCCCCCTGTACGCACGCCTGGTCCATGATCGCTGAAAGCCTCGGGGTAACGAAGGCAGCATTGTCCCCATCCGTAAACCCGATGATGGCGACATCATTCGGGATGCTCAATTTCATCTCCTTGATCGCGTCAAAGGCAGCATACGTAACGATATCGTTAAAGGCAAGGATGGCATCCGGGCGGTCGGGGCGTTTGAGCAACCCGATCGCAGCCTGGCGCGCCACCTCAAAGTCGATCTTATCGCAGATCACCAAGGTACGGTCGATCGGGATATGGCACTCACGAAGAGCCTCCAAGTAACCATGCTTCCTACGCACGACCATGTCCAAGTGATTCGTCCCGCCCAGGAAAGCAATCCTCCTGCTGCCAGTCTTGATCAGATGGAGGGTCGCCTCATAGGCAGCCTCATCGCCATTGGCTACCACTTGGGAGAACTTATCGGGCAGACAGGTCCTGGCGAAGAAGACCAATGGGATGCCCAACTCATGCAGATACTCGAAATGACGATAGTCGACCGTCTCTTGCGACAGGCAGGCAATGATGCCCTCGACGTGCATGGAGATGAAGTTATCCACCGCCTTCACTTCCCTTTCATAACTTTCATGGGTGTTGACGCTAAACACCGAATAGCCCCTCCTTGACGCATAGTCCTCGGCACCAGCCAAGACCGCCGCAAAATAATGCGTGACTAAGTTGGGGACGATAACCCCGATGATATGGGGAGCCTCTTTCCTCAGGCTCTGCGCGAAAGGATTCGGGCGATAGTTGAGTTCGCGGGCAAGGGCTTTCACCTTTTCCTTGACCTCATCCCCTACCTCATGACTATTCCGCAAGGCACGGGATACCGTGGCGATGCTCACCCCAAGTTGATCGGCTAAATCCTTCAGAGATGTACGATGCTGCTTCATAACCTACAATAATTGACTGCAAATATACTCAAATTATCCGGTTACGCAAACGTTTACGTGCAAAAATCCAAAGTTTTCCATGGAGCTTTGAATGAAATCACTTACCTTTGCGACATATTTATTAAGATGAGTAATGAATAGTTGATAATAAGTTAGTTAGCGATGAGTTAGGACTGTCGGGAGACCCTCCTAACTCTTTTCTTTTAAATATAGTACTCTGCTGAATCCACAAGTCCTGCCCGCAAGGCATATTTCGTAGCTTCATGCACGTTGTTCACCCCCAATTTGCGGAAGATATTTTTCCGATGGGTGTTCACGGTATGGAAGCTTGAGAACCGTTTCTCCGCAATTTCCTTAGTCGTCATTCCCAAAGCGATGTCCTTGAGGATCTCCGTCTCTGTCTTGGTGAGGTTGACCTTCTCCTCCGTTGCATGGGCAGGAGCCAACAAAAGCTCTGTCATTCGCTGGCAGATATAACGTTGCCCACGGATCACGAACTGAATCGACTCGCGGATCTCAGGGAGAGGGGACTCCTTAAGTAAGATGCTGAAGGCTGAACTGCTGGCGATGAGCATGCGGACGAAGTCTGTACTCAGGTCCTCACTGAAGAGCAGCCACTGCACTTGTGGGAAACGCTGGTTCAGGATGAGCAGTTCTGCCGCGTCATTGATGTCGAACAAGGTATAGTCCATGATCACGGCACAGGCAGGATACTCCCTCAATGCTTCCAACAGTCCAGCTTTGTCCGTCACCTGGCGATATTCCACGCCCTGGATACTGTCGAGGATGTACATCAGTCCAGCCCGTGTGATCCCCTGGTTATCAGCTAATAATATATTCATTCTCCCTTTTCCTTTCTTCTTAGGCACGTCGAGGTACCGTCACATGGACAGTAACTGCTCGTTCTCTACCTCACAACCCGTGAAGCCCATCTCCCTTGATCGTTCCGGATCCATGGCATAATAGACGACATCCGCCGTCACGCACGTCTCTCCCCGACTGTTCTCAATGGTAGCTGACATGAAAACATACTGTCGTTTCTGCTCCTTGATCGAGGCACGGACCGTCAACTGAGGGTCAGTGCTTCTCACCGGGTGCTTGTAATGGATGTCCAAGCGAGTGGTCATACCAGCTGCCTGCAACTTCCTCGTGACCACCCATCCACAAGTCTCATCAATCAGGGTAGCCAAGATACCACCGTGCATCACCCCTTTCCACCCCTGGAAATGCTCCTGAGGTCGCCAAAAAGAGAGGATCTCATCACCATCCTCAAAGAATTCCATGTGCAAGCCGATCGGATTATCCGGGCAGCACCCAAAGCAATCATACCCCTCTTGATGCAAGTAAGGATTCACTATTTTTCTCATTGTCAAACACTCTTAATCAAAATCCGCTTTCAGAGAATCCCTCATCGCGGCTTTCCCTTGCAAACTTACACAAAAATATCCAATCATGTGCAAAGACCGTCGCAAAATTATGTTTTCTTTTAAAGAATCGTAAGATTCCATCTACATTTCCCTTCGTCCTCTAACCTGTCCAGGACAGAATCCAATGGGAAGGGGCATTATTTTAAATAAAAAAGAGGGAAGTTACGGAAAAAAGCACTATCTTTGTCAGACGATCGAAAAGAAAGGATTGACCATGGAAATAAACAGCAAGGCTAAAAAGCTAAGGATCTATGTCAGCAATACAGACAAATACAAGCACGAGCCGCTCTATCAGTATCTTGCCAGGACGGCAAGAGAGCTGGGCATGTCGGGCGCGACGATCTATAAAGGAGTGATGGGCTATGGGACCAGCAGTGATTTCACCTCGCCGTCGCTTTGGGAGTTTGCCGAGAAAGTGCCTGTCACTGTGGAGATTATCGATGACGAGGCTCCGATCAACGACTACCTCCAGACCATCAAGCCCCTGTTGGATGAGCAGCCCAAGGGCTGTCTCATCACCTTACAGGATGTTGATGTCGTCTATATCAAGCACGGAACACCCTCTTAGAAGGTCATGCGGAGCATGGCACGGATGCCGTTCTTGTTGGGTGCTGAGGGCAAGTAATTGTAATTGCAGCGGTGCACCCATTCGATATGCAGGAACTTGAATATGTTGTGGATGCCGAAGACCAGTTCGACATAGGGACGTTTAGGGTCCATCACCGAGCTGCCATCCGGGAATTGCATGAGGACCGGGTCATGAGCATTCTCCGAAAGGGTCGGGTTATTCTTGTCAGAAAGCTTTCCCCACAGGCACTTGATCCCAATAAACTCACGCCACTTCAACTTCTTCAGCAAGGGGATACGGTTGAAGATCTTCCCGTTCATATCCCAAGAAGCATCCAAGGACGCGTAACGGTCGTTGAGGAACTCCATGTTATTGATCAAGTTGAACGTCTCATCCTCTATGATGTAAGAGAGGTTGGCAGCAGGCATGATCAGCAAGGGGAAGGGGACTTTGTTCCATTCGATCCCGCCTTTGAGGTAGATGTCCATCTTTCCCCAGCTGTTCAGCCAGAAGCGCTTATAGATATTCGCCTCGGTGAAGTTGTAATTATATTCACCTCCAAGGACACCTTTGACGCCCACCGTATGTGTAATCCCGAAGACAGGGGCATCTAAGTTGATGGGAACCCTGCGCTGCTTAGTGTTGATATAAGTCCGGCCCGGTGCGATCTCGATCCCGAACATCGCCTCGGTGGTACGTATCTTGCCATTATGGGTTAAGAATCCTGGTTCATAGTTAGACAAATGTGACATGATCTCCGCACGCTGCGGGTCAGGGTGAGCCAGCGACTGGAAGAACAAAGAGCCGGCAGCTTCGTTCTCTTCCGTTTTCAATGCCACCGTTGTCTTGAAGCCCCATTCCTCCTCACGCTCAAATTTCAGGGTCTGTCGGTTATAGAACATCATCTTGTCCACGGTTGTCCATTTGAAGGCCGTGAACATATTATCCTTATCGGTATGGATGAACTTGTCCGATGGAGCCATGATATCATACTCAGACGTGAAGGACAGGGTGCGCTTGGGAAACTCCCGGGGCAAGTAATCCTTCTTATTGAAGGAATAGGTCAGGTCGGCCTTATAGTAATTCTTGTCATTCTTCCATCCCCTTGCATAATATCCTGAGGCAAACCAATGCTTGTTCAGGTTGGCGGTAGTCTGCGCCGTGATACGCGTACGCCATCCATCGATGAAGTTCTTGGTGATCATCGTATTGACAGGTCCGATATCCACCTTACTCGGATGGTTCTCGTCGCCGGTCTCGACGAAGTTCTCGATCAGAGCCTTTGCCCCGAAGATAATATACTTGAAGCCTTTCAGCTGTTCAATCCGATGGATAAAGGCATCCATTGACGACTCGCTCTTCGTCAGTTCAACGGTTCGGTACTTATTCCAGAAAGCCTCATCACGCATCTGGGCATCCGCCTCTCGTTTCTCCTTAGCCTTTCCCTTGAACAGTTTCTTGGGCAGTTCATCAAAGGCATAGTCGGTCAATCGTGTCGTCCTGACCACCAACACCTTCTGCAGGAACTTGGCAAGAGACATCTCGGCGATCATGTCATCGACGGTCAGTGCCCATTCCCCATCCGGTAACCGGGTATATTCCTGCTGGATCTGGAGATTATCCACGAAGTTCACGTCACTTCTCTTAGGAATCGTCAGGTTGCATCGCTTGACATGCAAGGTGGAGTCGGCCAAGATATACAGTTCCCCACGGAATCCAAAATCCTGCTGGTTATTCGGAAGAAACTGCAAATGATAACAAAGATCCCTATCCACATAGACAGTGTCCTCAATATAATATCGATAAAAATTGATAGCATCCTTTCCGATTGGACTGGTGAAAGGATATTGGAGCAGTCGCACCTGATCATCATAGATGTCAACGTCTGTGAAGACATCCTTTAAGGCAACCGTCGCGATATCACCGGTCTGGAACAACTGGTTGATACCCTGTGAATTTTGTCCGATGATGATATCCTTTTCCGACTTAGGGTCTTTGCGGTAGAGATGCTGCGTAACCGTCTCGTCGACTGTCAGCGGCAGGGTAAGCTTTTGGTTATAAGGACTCACCTCCACCTGGTCAAGCAGCCATTTCTTCTTGGCAAAGAAGCCACTGTCTAAGTCGGATGGCTTGAGGTCGTTCAGTGCAAAGGTAATCTTCTGATATTTGGTATATTGCAGATAAGGATGATTGGTCAGATCCGTTTTCTTCTTGGCAGCGATGACACGTCTCATCAATTCAACGGCAGGGTTATTCTTTCGGGAATAACGCGCGCGTTTATGCCGGATGACCACCTCGGACAATTGCTTTGTGTCCGGTTTCAACTTGATGTTCAGGACGTTCGGCGTATTCTCCTTGATCAGCACAGTCTGTGACTTATAGCCGACAGAACTGAACGTCAGGGACCATCCCTCGTGTCGCTCTATCTTGTATTGTCCCTGCGCATTGCCACTAACCGCGACATGATGGCCCTTATAGGCTGCGCTCGGATAGAACAAGGTATCACCGGTCTGTGCATCGGTGATAACACCTGTGATCTGAGCAGACGCGGAGACAGCAATCATCCACAGTACGGCAATGATCCCTACAATCTTTAACTTTTTCCTCATAAATGTGTTCTATTGATCCTGAATAGATCCCGTCTTGTCATGTAATGTTAGCTTAGAGAAGCTGCCCCAAGTCCGTAATCACCCGGTCGGGCACTGTCTCATCATACGACTGGTCTGTCCAGCCTTCCCCCTTGAACCAAACCGTCTTGCATCCCGCCTGCCGGGCTGGCTCTATATCCTTAAAGAAGCTATCGCCGACGACGACGCATTCTTCTGGCTTCAGTCCCAAAGCCTCAACGCCCAAGGTGAAGATCTTAGGGTTCGGTTTCCGGATTCCTACCACAGCTGATTCTATCACGTCTTGGAACAAACCGTCCAACCCAAATTCCGACAATACAGTATGGATGTTCCCATAAAAGTTGCTGACCAATACCATCGGGTATTTCCCATGCAAGGTCTCAAGAACCTCCTTACTATGGGCGGTGATCTCCTTCACTTTCGCATACAGGTCGTCGAGGACCCGCTGCATTCCAGCCTTGAACGCAGCTTCGTCAGCATCCCATGCACCGACGGTACACAGGTGTTCCATCTCAATGCGGATCTTGGTCTGCAGGGTCTTGTAGAACGTATAGTCACTTTGGATGATCGGGGTCCTGCCCAAAGTCCGCTCTGCATAGACATAAGCTTCACGGAAAGCATCCTCGGAAACAGGTATCTGCTGGCGCTGGTACGCATGCCATAACATCTTTCCCCAATGGCAGCCATTGGTATCAAGGGTGCCACCATAATCAAATATATATCCTCTAATCATGTTGCTTGGATCATTAAGTGAGCGCACAAGTGCTCGTGCCGCTTGTGCATATATACATAAAGAATATTCAAAACAATAATTTCAAAAAGCAAGTACACCCAAGGACAGTTCAACAGGCAGGTGACATAGATGACAATGGCACGCACGTTGAAGGTCAGCCAGTTAGTATACTTCATCAAAGGACGGCTCCCTGCCAGGAAAGCCTGCCGCACCTGTTCTTTCTGTCCTGCATCCTGAAGTCCATTGTACCAAGGGAAGAATTTCTGAAAGCAAGGCGTCCGCCTCTCCTGGCTCCTGCAATAATTCGAGTAGGAAGAATAGAAAAGACGGCCGAACCACTCCTTTTTCGGCAAGCTCTCTAAGATCGCATGCTGCTGGGCGTAATTATCCAATTCGCTTCCCGCCTTACCCTTCAGGAAGAAGAGATGGATCTGACGATAGTAATCAGCGAGTGAGCTCTGAGGAGAATGACTCATCACCCCAGCGAGAATAGCCAAGATCCAGATCAAGAGACCCCATTTGATGTCTAATCCAGGTATGTTCTGGCCCATCAGTCGCACGGAAATGGCGACATAGATGCAAAAGAACCACACGTCCCCAGAAAATCCATCGAGCACCCGCCCTAACAAAGTCTTCTTCCCAGTGAGCCTTGCCATCTGCCCATCGGTAGAATCACAGAAATTAGCAAGCATCAACAGGAGGACGCCATAGAGATTATGGTATAGGTCGGTGAACGAGAACATGTATCCAGCGGCACCCCCTAAGAAAAAGGAGAGGATCGTAATGACATTCGGGTGGATGTTCAGTCGGTCCCACAAAAGAGCGAAGACCAGTCCGATGGGACGTGTAAAATGAACGTCAAGCCATTCCTCCGTATCATTCGATTTCAATGAAGACTGTAATAAATTCTTAAATGTTGACATATCTTTGGCACTATTGTGCAGTGTTATTTTTCGTTTAAATAGCGACTGACCAGGTCTGCGATGGCATCTGCCGCTTGCTCGCGGCACCTGCTGAAACTGGGCCAGTCATTAAAATCAATCACATAAAAGTTCCCATCCTGATCGATGATAGCATCCCCACCATAGACATCGATTCCCGTCAGGCGAGCCACCTTGACCACTTCCTGGTGCAGTGCCTCCACGTCAAACGGATAATGGTGAGCCTGTCCGTTACGGCGCTCATCCCCGAATTTCGAGATGCCGTCATCATTTGGATAGTAATAGCGGAAGAAGCTGTCCCCTACCGCATACCATTTGACCAAGTCGCCTACCACATGAGCACTCACCACCTGATGAGTGATGCCACGTTCCCGGTAACGGGAGAGAGCCTCTCGGAGCTGTTGCTCGTCCTGGCAAAAGACCACATCATCCTTTCCTGTCGCCCATCCCCCATTCTTCAGCCAATAGCCATGGGTACCTTTCTCCGGTGGCATGGCAACTTGATGCTTTCTCATCAAATCCTCCAACACGTAGCGAGGGCACACTGATTCCCCACGATTGACGACGACCTTCCCTTTCTTCTCTATTTGGGACAACCGTTCCAAGGTCTTCGGGAAACGCCCCATGGATAAATAGGCATCTGCCTCCGGGATCTTCAAAGCATCGTCAAATACCCTTTCATCCATCAACTGGCAATCTCCCAAGCGTTGCAAGACAGCCATGAGGATTGCCTTGTCCTTCCCTATGGAATGAGGCGAGAAGGTATCGTCACGTCGTATGGCCAGAACCTTACCCATGGATGAATTCCTCTGCTTTTCGGATATCCGAGGCATGGTCGATGTCAAGCACCTTTGAGAAGGCAAAAGCTTTCAGCTTCCTACCGTCCCGAATCAATCCCCTCTGGAAATTACGCATTCTCGACTCACCCCTTTCCATGCAAGCATCCAAGGTAAGCAGTGCATTGGGGGCCAGACCATAGATGCCGCCCGAGATATAAGTACAATGAGCGGTGTTCGTATCATAGAATCCAGTGACCTGCATGTGCGCATCCGTACCGACATACAGAGGTTTCTCATCGTCAACAAAATCCGTGACGCCCATCATTCCATCCCATCCGTGGGACACAGCCTCCTGAAAAGAAGCCACATACTGAGAGAATTCATGCTCCCTGAAGATCGTGTCCACCGTGGTCAGCACGAATGGAGTGCCCCCCAAGAGCCTGCTCAGCGCGAAGAAGCTGTGCATAGAACTGGGCGTACTCTGGACGATATATTTCAAAGGGACAGGGGTTCCATTCAACCCTTCTTCCTGTATTCGTCGAAGATGCTGACTGACATACGGCGTGAGATCATTACAAATGACATCAACCTCATCGGCATGATTCTCCATAAAAATTCTAATCAACCTATCAATCAGATGCTCTCCTTCGATTTTAACCAACGGCTTAGGGACCTGAATGCCTTCGGAAGCCAACCGGGATCCTTCCCCTGCCGCGATGATCGCATACTTCATTTTCCTTAATAGAATTCAATAAGAAATGTACCTTTATCGTAATTGGGCGGTAAAGGTACATATAATAGGTGAAAAAAGAAAACTTTTTAGCAGAAATTTGTTTTATTGCTGAAGGTTTAACGCATCTACGCTAAAATCACCCGCCCCCTTCACGTCTTTGTCTAAGCGCTTAAGGTCGCCAGTCAAGGTAATATCCCCTGCGCCAAACAGTCGGCAATTTGCATAACCGCAATGCAGGAAGTCAACGGAAATGTCCCCTGCGCCAAACAGTTCCACTGTACTTTTATCCACATTGACCAGTTTGGCATCCACATCACCTGAGCCAGCCAACCGGATGGAACTTTCCTGACATTCCAGGCGATCGAACTCAATATCCCCGCTCCCATTCATCTCGAACTGCGCCTGATCGCAGATCACGTCTGCCAAATGGATATCCCCATTACCATTCAGCGTAATGTGCAAGACATCCGTATCTAACCTGCGGAGCGACTCAAAATCGCCAGGACCCCGCATCACTACATCCGTCAAGTCAGGAGAAGAGACCAACAACCGCACGGAATGAGATGAATTGCGACTCAGATAGAAGCGAAGGTCCTTATCACGCACCATCAGCGTCCCGTCCTCCACGCTCAAGGCCCAATTATCCACCTGGTTCTTCGTTCCCTGCACCCGGACAGTGGTTGTGTTTCCTTGGACAAATTCCACATCACAGGCAGCACGTACATCGATCTTATGGAACTCCCTTGGATGGATCGTCCTTGTGATCTCAGCTTCTGATACCTGCCTGATCGTGCTCCTGTCAAAATAAGTAAAGAACCCGGCAACAAATACTAAGACAACGAAGGCAACAACTAAAATAATCCCTAACTTCTTCATTTGCTATCTTTCTTGATTTATCCCTTTGACGAAAAGCTCCTGCAAAAAGTTGCATACAGAAAGAAATCCTGAAATATTTAACATTTTATCAGACACCTGTATATCAAATTCTATTCATCGTAATTTGTTATCTATTTATCACCTATTTAATAAATTAAAACATATTTTATTTCCTCAGGATGATAAAAGTTATTAAATTTGCATGTCAATTTGGAGAAAGAAAGATGAACACAACCTGTTATCAAGTGGGATTGGACGTGGGATCCACAACGGCGAAGATCGTTGTCTTGGACGGAAACGGCAATATCGCTTATTCAAATTATGAACGCCACCATGCCCATGTCAAGGAATTGGTCAGTCAATATTTCAATAGCATCCAACAAAAACTTGGGGATATTGAATGCACGATTTGCGTGACCGGATCCGTAGGCATGTCAACTGCTGAGCAGCTTCATGTGGAGTTCGTACAGGAAGTGGTTGCCGCAACTGTTTTTGCGAAGGCACGTTATCCTCAGGCGAAGGCCCTGATCGATATTGGAGGCGAGGATGCAAAGGTCGTCTTCTTCAATGGAAAGAACATGGAACTGAGAATGAATGGCAACTGTGCTGGTGGAACGGGAGCCTTCATTGACCAAATGTCAGTCCTGATGGGTATCAACAATGACGAGATGAGTCAACGGGCCATGAATGCCACCCGCGTCTATCCGATGGCAGCCCGGTGCGGTGTCTTTGCCAAGACAGATGTCCAGAACCTGATGTCGAGGAACCTCCCCGAAGAAGACATCGCTGCCTCCATCTTCCACTCCATCGCCGTACAGACGGTGACGACCCTTTCCCATGGTTGTACCTTCGCTGCCCCCATCCTGCTCTGTGGTGGACCCTTGACATTCATGCCAGCCCTCAGGAAGGCATTTGCGGACTACCTGCAGATGGACGGAGAAAAGGATTTCATCACCTCCTCCTTTAGCAACCTGATACCAGCCATCGGATGTGCCATTAGAAGCAAGGGAGATGGCATCCGCCTTTCCCAATTGCAGGAGCGACTGCAACAAAAGGAGATCCATGCCTGGAAAAGCGTGCTCCAGCCCCTGTTCCTTTCGGAAGGCGATCACGCCCAATGGCTCGCAGAGAAGCAGAGATATGCGACACCCATCCTTGGACTAAAAGCGGGCAAGGAAAAGGTGATTATCGGCATTGACAGTGGATCCACGACAACAAAGATTATCGCAACCCGTCCTAACGGGGACATCCTCTATACCTATTATGCGCCCAACCTGGGCAATCCCATCGCTGCAGTCAAGAAGGGATTGCAAGAACTGAAAGGGCAAGCAGAGCAGGCGAACTGTGAGATTGAGATCGTAGGCAGCTGCTCTACAGGCTATGGCGAGGAACTGATCAAGGCTGCCTTCAACTTAGATGCAGGCATCATCGAGACCATGGCCCATTACCATGCCGCATCACACCTAATGCCCGACGTGTCCTTTATCCTCGACATTGGCGGACAGGACATGAAAGCCATCTTCGTGGAGCATGGAGCCGTGGTCAGGATGGAGCTCAACGAAGCCTGCTCATCAGGATGTGGGACCTTCATCCAAACCTTTGCAAGGAACTTGGAATACGGCATAGCCGATTTTGCCAAGATGGCATGCACGGCACCTGCCCCTTGCGACCTCGGTACCCGATGCACCGTCTTCATGAACTCAAAAGTAAAACAAGTGATGCGGGAAGGAGCCTCCGTTGCGGACATCTCCGCAGGACTGGCCTATTCCGTGATCAAGAATTGCTTGTACAAAGTCCTTAAGCTCCGTGGCAACGATGCCTTAGGGCTGCATATCGTCGTACAAGGAGGAACGATGAAAAACGACTCCGTCGTCCGTGCCTTCGAACTGCTCACCAAGACAAAGGTTGCCCGCAGCAATATTCCCGAGATGATGGGAGCCTATGACTGTGCCCTTTCCGCAGCCCACCACCAAACCGCAGCGCGGTCATTAGACGACCTGTTAGCAGGAGCGACCTATGAAACCCGCATGCTACAGTGCAAGGGCTGCGAGAACCAATGCTTAGTAAGCCGATACAAGTTCAAGGACCACAATTTCTATTCCGGGAACAAATGCGAAAAGGTTTTCAACAACAAAGGAGGAAACCATGTCCCAGGCGAGAATATCTATGACATCAAATACAAGTTGCTCTTCGATCGCCCAACGATTGAAGGTGAAGGAAGCATCCATCGCCGCATCGGCATTCCCAGGGTATTGAACATGTATGAGGACTACCCCTTCTGGAACAAATTATTTACGACTTGTGGCTTTGAGGTCGTATTGAGCGGGAAATCGACCTTTGCTAAATACGAGAAAGCCGTAGGCAGCGTGATGAGCGACAACATCTGCTTCCCTGCGAAGTTAGTACACTCTCATATTCAGGAGTTGGACGGTGAAGATGTAGAGCGCATTTTCATGCCTTACGTGGTCTACGAGAAGAACGATGACGAACGCACCATCAACTCCTACAACTGTCCGATTGTCTCCGCCTACTCTGATGTGGTCAGGAGCTCCATGGACTTGTCAGTACCGTTAGATGCCCCAGTGATCAATTTCTCCAATCAGAAGCTCCTCAAGAAGCAAATCAGCCGTTACCTGAAGACCCTTGGTATCAGCAAGGACACTGTAGAGCGTGCCTTCAATGCAGCTTGGAAGGCACAAGAAGACTATTCCCACAAAATCAAGGAAGAAGCTGAAAGGATCTTAAAGGAAAGCCAGGACGCAGAAAGGATTACCATCCTGCTGGCAGGTCGCCCTTACCATACAGACCCCCTCATCCAGCATAAGCTAAGTGAGATGATTACCGCCTTAGGAGTTGATGTCATCAGTGATGACATCGTACGTGGCGACAACGAGACAGACAGCGGAGAGACCTATCTCGTCAAGCAATGGGCATACATGAACAGGATCATCAAAGCAGGTCAATGGGCGGCTACCCAAGGAGAGAGGATCCATTTCATCCAGATGACATCATTTGGTTGCGGTCCAGACTCCTTCATTCAAGATGAGATTAGGGATATCCTTCGCAGGCATGGGAAGCCGTTTACCTTATTAAAGATAGATGACGTGAGCAATATCGGCTCCTTGAAACTGCGTGTCCGTTCCCTCATCGAAAGCCTTCATGATTACCAGTACCGACCGCATGCCATTCCCTTCGAGCAACCCAAGATCTACCGGAAGGAAGACGTGCATCGCAAGATCCTGGCACCATTCATGACAGAATACCTCACCCCGATTCTCTCCCCATTGGTCTACCTTGCTGGCTATGACCTCCAAGTATTGCCGCCCAGTGATGAAGAGAGTGCGCAATTAGGACTGAAATACGCAAATAATGAGGTGTGCTATCCTGCCACCCTGATCGTAGGGGACATCGTGAAAGCTCTGCAATCTGGCAGATATGACAGGAAGGACATCGCCATAGCCATGACCCAGACCGGTGGCCAATGCCGTGCCACCAATTATGCGGGGCTGATCAAGAGAGCAATGGTTGCCACCGGATTCAAGGATGTCCCCCTGATCACTATCGGTGTCACCTCACAAGGAGATGGTGAGAACGAGCAGGAAGGATTTGACATACCTTGGCTGAAATATGCCAGCATCATTGTCACATCCCTTTTGTATTGCGATACGATTTCTAAGATGTATCATGCTGCTGTCATTAGAGAGACCGCACCTGGATTGGCAGCTGCCTTACGGGATAAATACCTCAAAGCTGCCGATCACCGTATCCGCAGGAATGACACAAGTGGAATGATGGAATTGATAGAAGATGCAGCGAAAGAATTTGATGCCATTGTCACCGACAAGGATGTGCCCGCTGTCGGGATCGTCGGTGAGATCTTCCTGAAGTTCAACCCCTTTGCACATCAATATCTCGAAAAGAATATCATCAGCAAAGGCATAGAGATTATTCCTCCGCTTATATCTCCGTTCTTCCTCCAGGAATTCGTGAATGTGATTGCACAAAAGCACTTAGGGCTCTCTTGCTCGAAGACTCCTGACTGGATTGTCAAAGGACTTTATGGACTTATCAACCGGCGCATGAAGAAAGTTAACAAGGTAGCGGGATCATTCCGCTATTTCCGCCCCTTCACCAACATTTTCGATGATGCGAAAGCTGTTGAGAAAAACCATGTCGTATCCATGGCAGCGCAATTTGGAGAAGGTTGGTTACTTCCTGCCGACATCATCTCTTTAGTAAGGAGTGGGGTCTATAACATTGTTTCCCTAC
>ERZ779941.532-NODE-532-length-16039-cov-3.175676_pt1 | contig 16039 bp, 19 predicted proteins | sample MGYA00511952_ERZ779941 | MGnify/ENA primary metagenome ERZ779941 (study PRJEB29588, sample SAMEA2142846) | human gut metagenome | biome: human gut; feature: human-associated habitat; material: faeces | place: Denmark | collected 2008/2010 ...
GCGGAATACTATCGTACGAACTTCCTCGCGCCATTAGGTATTGTCCCAGAGATTTCCCTGCGACCTGCTTTCGTAGCTGCGGTCTATCCAGTCGTGTCTTTCACCGCGCCCTGTACCCATCGACGCTCCCGAAGAGGATTGTTAGGAGAGTATAAGAAAAATGATCCCGTGATGCGTGATTCCCTTTCCATGGAATTACACGCCCAATTGATCGATTGCCCCGTGTTCATCACCAACTGCAAAGATGATCCTATCGTTAAGTTCCATAATAGTGAATTGCTTGACTCAGCCCTGACCATTTACCATAAGGATCATCTTTATGTTCCTTATCCAACTGGTGGCCACGGCTTTGGGGTGAGCAAAAATCATTGGTTGGAGAAGTGGATTCAGTATATACGTAAAGAAAAAGAATAAGAAAATGATACAACCCAGTCCTTTTGATGATATTCGTCCTTATTACGACGAAGAAGTACCAGCCGCCATTGACCGGTTGGTAAACAGCAGTTTCTTCCCCTTGCTCGCCTCGTACGTGTTCCCAGATCGTCCGTTAGAGGAAGTCAAGGAGATGGTATCTCAATGCAAGACCTCCCGGGATTTCCAGCATACGGTCATGATGCAAGTCAATGAACAGGTGATCCGACGGAGTATCTCACATTTTACATACCGGGGGACAGACCAACTTGAGCCCGGCAAGAAATATCTCTTTGTCAGTAATCACCGCGATATCTTCTTAGATGCCAGTCTTCTTCAATATGTCTTAGTAAAGTGTGGATGTGAAACCTCAGAGATTACCTTTGGCGCCAACCTCATGTCTTCACCCCTCATCATCGATATTGGGAAAGTAAATAAGATGTTCCGGGTAGAAAGAGGGGGTAACATGAAAGACTTTTATATGAGCAGTCGCCACCTTTCCGACTATATTCGCTATGATATAACCCAGAAGCATGAGAGCGTGTGGATCGCGCAGCGAAATGGGCGCACGAAGGATGGAAATGACCATACCGATCAAGGGATCATCAAAATGTTCTGTATGAGTGAGCCGAAAGATAAGATCAAGGCGTTGGCCGACCTCCATATCGTACCGGTAAGCGTGAGCTATGAGTGGGAATCCTGTGATATTCTCAAGGCTCTTGAACTTTATGAATCTCGGTTTGAGAAATATGTCAAGAAACCGGGTGAGGATCTGAACAGCATCCTGACCGGTATTATCCAGCGTAAGGGACATGTCAATATTACGTTCTGCCGCCCGATTACGAAGTTCGACCTGATGAGCTATTATGATTGTACCAATAATGAGTACCATAAACGGGTCGCAGCACTCATGGATGAACGGATTATCGATGCGTATGTCTTGTATCCCAATAATTTCATTGCCCATGACTTGCGCTATGGGCAGGAGATTTACCGTGATAAGTACACAGAGAAGGAACGGGAAGCCTTTATCCATCACATGGCACATCTGAACAGTTTTGATATCACGGAACCAGATGTGCTGAAAGATATCTTCTTAGGCATCTATGCAAACCCAGTGAGGAACAAGCTCAAGAAGAACCGGAAGTTATAGAAAACAATATGGGCGGAACGCCTGAACAGCATCCGCCCATGTTTGTTTCAATAATACTTTTATCCTGTTTAGATGGCTTTATATCCTTTGATACACAGCGTCTTCTTTACATCACGGATATTCATTTCTTGATAACCGTTGCGCTTTGCAGCCTCATCCAGTTCAGCTTGCTCATCCAAATCAGCTTCTGACCTTGTGAAGTTGATGGTCTTGTACTTGGCTTCCGAAATGCCCCATCCAATGAGAGCAATAACGAACAACAGGATAAATCCGATTAGGCCTGTATACATGATTGTTTAATTTAATAATTATTCTGCTGCAAATATAGTGATTTTTTCTTAAATAGCGTATTTTTTTAGGAGAAATATCATATACTTTTCATTTTTATTCTTATCTTTGGGCAATTAATCTCCTCTCTCAAGGGGCAAGTATGTTAAATTCAATTACTTTGGAACAATGAAAAGATTATGGATGATAGGGTGCTTAGGACTGTTATGTTTAGCTGTTCAGGCTCAGACCGACGCTACTGCATACTTAAAGAAGTATGAGTCTTTTGTGACGAATGTCGAGAAGATAGATAAAACGACCTTGAATGCGACAAAGATTGATTCTCTGAACGTCATCTTCGACCAGATGACGGCTGACTATCACAATACCTATAAGGAGAAGATGACGGATGACCAGTTGTCTGATTATACGGAATATCGTACGCGCTATCTGAAAGCGACAACGGTAGGGCGCACCAATCAGTTCGCGGATAAAATTGATAGCGTGGGCACGAATGTCACGCAGAGTGTCTCCAAGGCTGTCAAACGGTCGGGCAAAAAGATCAGTGGGTTTGTGAAAGGTATATTTGGGAAGAAGAAGTAATTAAGGTTGAAGAAAGGATTCAGATACAGCTTGATGTTGGGTGCAGGAGTCGTTATCCTCTTTGTGCTCAACATTTTGTTTGGTACTGTAAGGATACCCATCCGTGATACCCTGTCTATCCTGTTGGGGAATGTGGGTGAACGGGAGAGTTGGAGGTTTATTATCATAGAGTCGCGCCTTCCCCAGGCGATTACTGCAACCTTGTGTGGGGCAGCTCTTTCTGTCAGCGGTCTGATGTTGCAAACCGCTTTTAGGAATCCCTTGGCAGGTCCTTCTATCTTTGGGATCAACAGTGGGGCAGGGCTTGGCGTGGCATTGGTCATGTTGATGTTTGGGGGCAGCATGTCAGCAGGTAGCCTTACGGCTACGGGATTCGCAGCGATCCTGCTTGCTGCATTCATAGGGGCAATGGCGGTAACGGGTATTATTTTCTTCTTCTCCACGTGGGTCCGTAATTCTGTCATGTTGCTGATTATTGGCATCATGATTGGTTACCTTGCCTCTTCGGTCATCACTTTGCTTAATTTCTTCGCGACTGAAGAGGGAGTAAAGTCGTATATGATATGGGGCATGGGAAATTTCGGAGGAGTGTCCTTGTCGCAGATTCCTCTCTTTAGTATTGTCACACTCTTGGGATTGATGGCTTCCATCACCCTGATCAAGCCCTTGAATGCCCTGCTTTTAGGTGAGGAATATGCAGAGAACCTTGGTATCAACACAAGGAGGGTCCGTAATTGGCTTTTGGTCGTGACAGGATTGCTCACGGCCATTACCACAGCGTTTTGTGGTCCGATTGCCTTTATTGGACTTGCAGTGCCCCATATTGCCAGATTATTGTTGGGAACGGAAAACCATCGCTTGCTGATGCCTGCGACTCTGTTGGCTGGGGCTGCCATGGCGCTGATCTGCAATTTGGTTTGCTATCTGCCAGGAACATCAGGAGTCATTCCCCTGAATGCGGTCACTCCTTTGTTGGGGGCACCAGTGATCATTTATGTAATAGCTAAAAACAAATAGTATGATCTATACAAAAAGTGGTGATCAGGGAATCACCGGATTAAGGGATGGGCAACGGGTACCCAAGGATGACCCGCGGATTGAGGCCAATGGAGAGATTGATGAACTGAACTCGCTGTTGGGCATGGTCAGAGCTTCTTTCCAGCCCGTGCGCCCTGATGAGGATGGAATACGAAAGATACAGCTCATGCTCATGGATATGATGAGCTGGATTGCGACATTGCCTTCTTCTTGCTCTCCAGACTTCCACCAAGACCTTGACAATCTGACGAAGACCTTAGAACAGCGTATGGACGAGTTGTCAGCGAAGGGGAATTTTCAGTTTGTCGTCCCTGGTGATATCCCAGCCAAGGCGATCTTGCATGTGGCACGAAGTAGAACCCGAACGGTGGAAAGACGGCTATGGTCGCTGAACCGTACCTATCCGATCAATCCAGGGATATTAAGGTTCTTCAATCGCTTATCCGATTATCTTTTTGTGTTGTCGGTTACAGCGTAACGCTGGAAAGGGATTGCTTCCTATGATGCTGTATGAAAGAAAAAAAGAGGATGATCAGATTGATCGCCCTCTTTCGCAAAGCTATGTTTAGCCAACACCTTAGTTGGCACTTTCGAATTCACGCAAGAAACGAACATCGTTCTCGGAGAACATACGTAGGTCGGCTACGCGATATTTCAGGTTCGTGATGCGTTCTACGCCCATACCAAAGGCATAGCCCGTATAGACAGTACTGTCGATGCCACATGCTTCCAAGACATTCGGGTCAACCATCCCGCATCCTAAGATCTCTACCCATCCGGTATGTTTGCAGAATGCACATCCCTTGCCCCCACAAATATTGCATGAGATATCCATCTCAGCACTGGGCTCTGTGAAGGGGAAGTAACTTGGGCGCAGGCGGATCTTCGTGTCTGGTCCGAACATCTCGCGGGCGAAGGTCAGAAGTACCTGCTTCAAGTCCGTGAATGACACGTTCTTATCGACATACAATCCTTCTACCTGATGGAAAAAGCAATGCGCACGGGCACTGATCGCCTCGTTACGATAGACCCTGCCTGGGCAGAGAATACGCAAAGGAGGCTGGTGGCACTCCATATAATGGCTTTGGTCACCACTCGTATGAGAGCGTAACAAGATATTCTTTGTCACATCATTGGGGTTCTTCTCAATGAAAAACGTATCTTGCATGTCTCGCGCAGGATGGTCAGCCGCGAAATTCAGCATGGTAAACACATGCTTGTCATCGTCTACCTCAGGACCTTCCGCTAAGGAGAATCCCATTCTTTGGAAAATATCGATAATTTGATTCTTGACAATGGTAAGCGGATGGCGAGTTCCTAACTGGATTGGATATGCGGTACGGGTCAAATCGATGTCATCGCTCTCTGCCTGGGCTGTCTCTGCCTGTTCCTTGAGTTCATTGATTTTGGAAATGGCATTTTGCTTCAGTTCATTGATCTTGATGCCCACGGCCTTTTTTTGGTCTGCCGCAACATTGCGGAAATCAGCCATAAGCGCGTTGATCTCACCCTTTTTGCTGAGATATTTCAGCCTTAACCGTTCAACATCCTCTGCATTCTTTGCAGAAAGGTTACTTACCTCTTTGAGAAGTTCGTCTATTTTGTCGAGTATCATATTCTTATCTTTATAGATAAAAAGCTTCAGCACCGCTTGGGGGGTGCCTTGTTAATTTGGATGCAAAGGTAATATTTTTATGGTAAAAAAAGAAATATATCGAAATAAAATTGTACTTTTGCAGGAATTTGAGAGGCATATAAAAAATAGATATGATAAAAGTATGAGAAAGTGTGCTCTTTTATTTATTGTATTCGTCGTTCTCACTACGATTAGCTTTTCTACAGTAGGATGCTCTGACAAGAAGCCTGCTGTGGACACGACCACTATTGACACGATCCAATCTGATTCTACTCCGGCAGACAGCGTGGATAATTTGATAGCAGAGACGCCCATGCCAAAGGCCGCTGACGAGCTCTTTGATGATTTTATCTTCAATTTCGCGGCAAACAAGAAGCTGCAATATAAAAGGATCGTATTTCCCTTGCCGGTTTATAGTAATGGCAAGTTAGTGACGAAAATGGAGAAGAATCAGTGGAAGATAGAACATTTCTTCATGCGGCAGGGGTACTATACGTTGATCCTGGACAATATGGGACAGTTGGACTTGGCTAAGGATACCACTATTGACCATGTGGTCATTGAGAAAATCTTCTTTAAGACAAAGAAGGTGAAACAATTCGTGTTCAATCGCGTGAATGGGCAATGGATGCTCACTTCCCTCAACACCAAGCCGATGTTTTCCAACAACAATGCATCTTTCATGCGGTTCTATTCCCGGTTTGCCGTTGACAGTGCTTTCCAGGTGGCAAGCATGAATGATGAGGTGGAGTTCACCAGTCCTGACCCGGACAACGACAATGAGGACCAGACTGGCATTATCACTCCGGATCAATGGCCAGATTTTAAACCGGAACTGATTCCTCACGGGATTCTATATAATATCATTTATGGGCAGACCTATAAGGAAAGCAACAGGAAGATCCTCCTTTCCCGGGGAATCTCCAATAGCATGGAAGCCCAAATGGTGTTTAAGAAAATTCGGGGGCGTTGGAAACTTGTTAAATTCAATGGATGATGAAAGACCTGAGAAATTATAGTCTACTATCCCATAATACATTTGGCATTGATGTCAAGTGCAATCGGTACTTGGAGTATGCTTCTACGGAGGAAGCTGTGGAGATTGCCCGGATTCTCCAGGCTGACAGCCAGCCCCTGCTCATCTTGGGCGGAGGGAGCAATCTGTTGTTGACCAAGGACTTTCCAGGAATTGTCGTGACGCCAGAGAATCGCAAGGAGATCAATGTGTCCGGTCGGGATAACTCGTCAGAAGCTGTTTATCTGAGGTGCTGGGCAGGCACTACCTTTGATGACGTGGTCGATGATGCGGTTCGCCATGGATATCATGGCATGGAGAACTTGTCTTTGATCCCTGGAGAGGTGGGAGCAAGTGCTGTCCAAAATATAGGTGCTTATGGGGCAGAGGCAAAGGATATCATCGATACTGTAGAGGCCGTGGAGATTGCCACGGGCAGGAAAGTGTCTTTTTCGAATAGCGATTGTGGATATAGCTACCGACAGAGTAAGTTCAAGCATGAATGGAAGGATAAGTATTTGGTTACGGCAGTTACCTATCGATTGTCCAAGGTCTTTACCCCAAGATTAGATTATGGAAATATCCGTGCCAAGTTATCGGAGATGGGGATTAGCCAGCCTACGGCATCAGAATTGCGCAGTGTTATTATTGATATCCGGAATGCCAAGCTACCTGACCCAAAAGTCCAAGGAAATGCTGGCAGCTTCTTTATGAACCCCATTGTCTCTACAGAGAAATATAGGCAATTGGCTGCCCAATACCCGGCAATGCCTCATTATACGATAGATTCGGAACATGAGAAGATTCCCGCAGGTTGGATGATTGACCAATGTGGATGGAAGGGAAAGACCTTGGGGCGTGCAGGTGTCCATGACAAGCAGGCTTTGGTCTTAGTGAATAGAGGAGGAGCTACTGGAGAAGAGGTAGTGGCCTTGATGCACGCCATCCAGCATGATGTTCGCCAAAGGTTTGGCATAGAGATCCATCCGGAGGTGAACGTATATGAATAGACGGAAGGCTTAAGGCATGAAGATCACCCTTTTAGGTACAGGAACATCCAGTGGCGTACCGGTGTTGGGATGTAATTGCGAAGTCTGTCGGAGTATGGATCCTCGTGATCATCGCTTACGCTGTGCCGCCCTCTTAGAGACGACAACTACGCGCATCCTGATCGATTGTGGTCCGGACATCCGGCAACAGTTATTGCCTCTTGCGTTCAGGAAGATAGATGCAGTCCTTCTCACGCATAGCCATTATGACCATGTGGCTGGTATCGATGACTTGCGCCCGTATTGCAAATTCGGTGATATCCATATCTATGGCAATGTGGACACGGTGAGCAGCCTGAAGCGGATGATGCCTTATTGCTTTACGGAGAAACTATATCCAGGCGTGCCTTTGCTGAAATTACATACTGTCGTTCCCCATCAAAGGATGAAGATTGGAGATGTGGATGTCCTTCCCGTGCAGGTCATGCATGACTGGTTGCCCATTTTAGGCTATCGCTTTGGGAAGCTTGCTTATATCACAGACATGAAGACGATCGATCCCGCCGAGATGAAGTATCTCAAGGGCGTTGAGGTATTGGTTGTCAATGCGCTTCGTTTTGAGAAGCCGCACCATAGCCATCAATTGGTGGATGATGCCATCGCATTCTCTCGTCGTATAGGAGCCCGGCAGACTTACTTGATCCATGTAACCCATCATATTGGCTTGCATGACGATGCCAACCGCCGTTTGCCAGAGGGCTTCCATTTCGCCTATGACGGCGAGGTGATCCAAATAGAACCTTAGGCTGGGCTTTCACGAGTATCCTTTAGACATAAAAAAAGGAGTACCGCCGTACTCCAACCTTGTTAACCTTAAATCTAATACTATGAAAAACACACTGCAAAGATACGAAATATCTTTGTATTTGCAATGGTTTCAATCAAATATATAATAGATAATAATATTTTTTAACTAAAAAGGCTGTCGTATAGCGGGGATAAAGGGCGTTTTATCGCTTCTTCTTTCCAAAGAAGGAAAGAGAGCTGTTCTTGCCGGAGAATTTCCGGTAGAGCTTCCAACCTAAAATCAGGCCGTCCAAGATGCCTGCACCGGTGTTTACCAACCCGCTAATCCTTTTAGAGGGTGTTGCGGCATCTAACATGTCGGGCTTATGAAACAAGTCACCCCACAATTTCTTGATTTGCTCATCATCCTTTTGGATGTCGTTCCTGAGCTTCTCTTTCCTCATGCGAATCTCTTCTAAGGACTTATACTGCTGGTGGGATAAGATATCGTTATTCTCGTTCATTGCCATTGCTTATTTCTCCATTAAAAGACTCGCTAAGAACTTTACCAAGGGACGCTCAATCCATTTCTTCCGAAACGTGACAAACAAAACCAGGACGATCAGGTAAAAGGCGGCAACGATGCTAAAGGCAACCGCTGGGCCTACTACCGGTTCCAAGGCGTAAGCAGCAGCAAACGACAGATAGATCAGGACGAAGATCAACAACAGTGACAAGATCAGCGTCATGACCGCAACCGTCAGCAGGCGTACTACCTTTTCTATTACATCGAGCTTCACGTATTCCGTCTGAAGCCCGATGTAATGCTTGATGACCTCGGCAAGCTGGCCGATGGTTTCCACGTTCTTATCGTTTGAGAACATTTACCTGCCTTATTCTGCTGCATCGGTAGCAGCATCCTTGATATCATCTACCAAGTCATCCACTTCCTTGCGGCTCAGTTTGATATTATGCTTGTCGCAAAAATTATCTACTGCGTCTGAAATCTTCGTACGCGTGTCTGAGCCCTTCTCTGGGGCCATCAACAAGCCTAATGCAGCACCGGCAATCGCACCCCCGAGGAATGCTCCAATATAACCTAATGTCTTCATAATTCTATTATTATTGGTTCAACATATTGTTCTAAACACTTTCGCAAATGTAGTAAAACTTTCTCTATTCGCCATCATGACGGAAGCCATTTTTTGTTAAAATCATTGTATTTCGTTGATTTAACAAACTTTATGCGGACATTTGGACAGTTTTTATCAGATATTTTGTAATTTCGCGAATTAAATAAAACATAAGTTTAATCTCAATATCATTTAGAGTCATGAAGAAATATATGGTTTTGTGCGCAGGTTTGTGTGCAGCTTTAGCGTTGTCAAGTTGTGGTGCCAGCAAGGAAAGTGCCTATCGTAAGGCCTATGAAAAGGCTCAGGCACAGGAACAGACTGAGACTGCACAGACAGAAGCTCCAGTGGTAACTCCTCTTACGGAAAAGCCTGTCACCGAGACTAAGGTAACAGATAATTATGACAATGTGACTACTCGTACGGAGGATGTCACCCTGGTCAGTGGTTCTGGGTTGAAGAGCTACAGCGTGGTGGTTGGCTCTTTCTCTCTGAAAGCCAATGCAGAGGGATTGCAGAGCACCTTGAAGAGTGCTGGATATGATGCGCAGATTGCCTACAACTCTGCACGTAACATGTATCGTGTTGTCGCATCCACCTTCGATAGCAAGGGCTCGGCTGTTCAGTCACGTGACCAGTTCCGGAGCAAATACCCTGATGCTTGGTTGCTCTTCAAGAAATAACCCGCCGTTTACGTGGCACGTATCCTTTCGATAGATTACGGTAAGAAGCGTACGGGGTTAGCAGTCACTGATCCCCTGCAAATTATTGCAGGGGGATTGGCGACCGTTGCTACGTCGGAACTTTTCGACTATCTCCAGGCATATATCCGCCGTGAGGAAGTGGAACGGATCATTATCGGCGAACCCATGCAGCCGAATGGACAGCCCAGTGAGAATTTAGCTCGCGTGCGGCAGTTCGTTGCTCGTTGGCGGAAAGCAGTGCCGGAGATTCCCATTGAGTATTATGACGAGAGGTTTACTTCCGTCATTGCCCACCGGACGATGATTGACGGTGGGTTAAGGAAGAAGGCAAGGCAGAACAAAGCCTTGGTGGATGAGATCAGTGCTACCATTATCTTGCAGGATTATATGCAGTCTGTGCGTAGAAAGTAGATTCTGCATTACAATAACAAAATAAGATTTTCAAGTGATATTACCTATTTATGTATATGGTCAGCCTGTGTTGAGGAAGCAGGCAGAGGACATACCTCAGGATTACCCAGGTTTGAAGGAGTTGATTGCCAACATGTTCGAGACCCTTACTGCCTCGGATGGGGTAGGGTTGGCTGCTCCGCAAATAGGAAAAGCCATCCGTGTAGTGGTGATCGACCTTGACGTGCTGTCTGAGGACCTACCAGAATACAAGGATTTCCGCAAGGCGTATATCAATGCGCATATCATCGAGTATGATGAGGAGTCCAAGAAAGAGAGCATGGAGGAGGGGTGCTTGTCGATCCCAGGCATTCATGAGAATGTGACGCGTCCGACTCGTATCCATGTGCAGTACATGGATGAGAACTTCCAACCGCATGACGAATGGGTAGAAGGATATCTCGCCCGGGTCATGCAGCATGAGTTCGATCATTTGGAAGGGGTGATGTTCGTGGATAAGTTGTCTCCTCTTCGCAAGCAGTTGGTCAAGAACAAGTTGCGTTCCTTGCTGCAAGGGAAGTACCGTTGCAGTTATCGCACAAAGCCTGCGCGCAGGTAATGTAGGGGGGAGGGCGATCGGTCCCGCCCTGTTTCCTGCGGATGGATCATTGATTGTTTTTAGAATGAGAAAGTACCTTGTTATTTTCATGATGACCCTTTTGTCGGTCGTGGCGAAGGCGCAGTTTAATGTTGACCGGCTGATGATCAGTGGAGAGATCGCGCTCCACTATGAAGATTATGTGCTTTCCATCCAATACTTCAATCGAGTGATCTCCTTGAAGCCATTCCTCTATCAGCCTTGGCAATACCGGGGCGTGGCGAAATTCTATTTGGATGACTACGTGGGTGCAGAGGCTGATGCGACGGAAGCCATCCGACTCAATCCTTATATTGACGATATCTTTGACCTGCGCGCGATCTGCAGGATCAAGCAAAAGAATTATGCGGGCGCGATCGAGGACTATAATAAGGCCATTGCCTTGAAGCCCATGGCGCAGAACTATTGGTTCAACCGTGCCATCTGCCGGATGAACAACAAGGAATACAAGACTGCCCATGCGGAGATTGACACGATCAACCGGAAATGGGCGAACTTCGCGCAAGCCTATGCCTTGAATGCGGAAGTGTATCTCCAGGAAAAAGACACGTTGAAAGCAGCCAAGTGCTTGGATAAGAGCTTGGAACTGGACCCCTATGATGCAGATGCGTGGACCACCCGGGCTTATATGAGCCTTGCCCGCCATCAGTGGAAAGACGCGGATAAGTTCCTGAGCAAGGCCCTTCACCTGAAACCGAAGAATGTCAATAACTATGTCAACCGTGCCTTAGCGCGTATTAATCTTAATAACTTGCGTGGGGCGATGTCCGATTACGATACTGCATTGGACTTGGACCCGAACAATTTCTTGGCTCATTATAACCGAGGGCTTATGCGCGTGCAGTTGGGAGACGACAACCGTGCCATCACTGACTTCGACTATGTCATCAAGATGGAGCCACAGAATGTCATGGCCATCTTTAACCGGGGTATCCTCCGTGAGAAAACGGGCGACTTGAGAGGGGCCATTGCCGACTACAGCAGGGTGATCAGTCAGTTCCCCAACTTCTGGACGGGACTTTCCTACCGTGCCCGGTGCTATCGTCGGTTAGGTATGACAGCCAAGGCTGAGATGGATGAGTTCCGTATCTTCAAGGCTCAGATGGACAAACACTTGGGTATCCAACCGCGTTGGAGCAAGAATAAGATCAAGCAGATGCGAAAGCGCAGCGAGGTCAACCCGGAGAAGTATAACCAAATCGTCGTTGAGGATGAGGACAAGCAGCATGTAGAGCACGAATACAAGAGTGAGTACCGTGGACGCGTGCAGGATCGTAGCGTTGAAGTGGAGTTCCTGCCGATGTACTTGGTATCGTATTTCAAATACAGCAATGGGGTGAAGTCGTATCAAGCCTATAATAAAGAGGTGGAAGACTTCAACCGTACCGAAAGTCCACGCCATCGCCTGAACGTCACTTGCAATCCCCCCCAGTTGAATGAGAGTCAGTCGAAGACGTTCTTTAACCTCATCGACTCCCTGACGGCTACGATCCAGGCCAGCAAGTCGATCGCTTCTACCCGTAGCAAACTGTTGGAGCGCGCAGTTGCCTACAGTTGTGTCCAGAACTATGACGCGGCAATCGCCGACTTAGGCGTCTATATCCAGACCGATAGCGCTTCTGCGCTTGCTTATTGGCAGCGTGCTGTCTGCCAAGCCATGATGGTGGAATTCAATGTCGCACATGGCGAAGCCAATAAGTTGCAGGCTGCCAGTGCCATGCTCGACTTCGGCAAAGCCATCCAGTTGAGTCCTAAGAATGCTTATCTCTACTTCGACAGAGGGAACCTCCACGCGAAGCAAAAGGAATACGCTGAGGCCATTGATGATTATACCAAGGCCCTGGAATTGGATCCTAACCTTGCCGAAGCACTGTACAATCGAGGACTCGCCTATATCAATATCCATGACAAGGCGAAAGGCATCCAGGACCTGAGCAAGGCTGGTGAGCAAGGGCTATATGACGCATACAGCGTGATCAAACGGTACAGTAGCGACAAGTAAAGGAGACTTTCCTGAGAAGTTGAATGACATGCTATAAAAAAGAGCCAGCCCTGTGATGGATTGGCTCTTTCTGTTGGATATATCCTTTATTTCTTTCCAAAGGTCTCATCGAGGAACGTATAGAAGGCAGGATCCTCCCCAACGATCGTCTTGACGATCTTTCCGTCAGGACCTAACAGGATCTTCGTTGGGAAACCCTGGATGCCATAGTCCTTGAGAATCGTACTGTTCTGGGGATTATACACATGCAACCATGGCATTTGGTACTTCTCCAAGGCAGCTTTCCATTTCTCCTGGGTATCGCGGCAGTCGATGCTGAGGATCTCATACTTCCCCTTATATTTCTCATAATAAGCCTTCATCTGAGGAATGCCACGGATACACCATATACACCAGCTTCCCCAGAAGTCGAGCAACACGTATTTCCCGCGCAGGTTAGACAGCTTCAAGGGCTTTCCATGATTGTCGTTCAGTGTGAAATCAGGAGCCAGAACGCCACTTGCCTGCTTCTTTGCAGCCTCGGCCTCACGTTCCTGTTCTGCTTTCAAGTAGTTAATAGGATCGTCAATGATCTGTTTCATCCTGCCATTCTTCACCTGGTCAGAGAGCAGTGCCTTTGCCTCTTCCATCTTTTCCAATGATCCGAACTCATCGATGAGGGTGGCACCTGCCTCATTGCCTGGGTTCGCCTTGATAAAAGCGAAATAGGCATCTTCTGCATGCTGCTTTGCGGCAGGCGATTTTGCCCTGTAGATCTTGATCAGGGAATCCCGTTTCCCGCCTGCTTTCATGCTCGCATTGAGGGAATTGACCAATTCATCCAAGGGCTTCCTGGCTTCTTTTCTCATCAAGTCCATCTCATGGTATTCCTGATAGAACTTGGATCCAGTGATATCGTAGCTCGTAGAGTCACCCGTGATGACCGCTGTTTCGTTAGGTACCGCTACGAACTGGCATATCGGATAGTTGACGCGCTTGTTTCCTTCCGATGTTTTCGACACGGTCAAGAGAATGTTCTTAGGCTCCGTGACTTCAATGTAAAAGTCAAACTTGCCGTTCGGAATGGGCATTGATATCTTATCCTCACGACCCATTACCACGGTCACGGAATCCTTGAAACCTTTGAGTTCTCCTTTGATACGGAGCTTCTGGCTGTTGTCCGCACTTGCTGACAGGGCTGTCAAGAGCAAGGCGAAACCCAATAATACTTTTTTCTTCATCTTTTTATTTATCGTTTAATGAGTATCTTAGAATCTCTTATGAGCCGTAAAGTTACTATTTTTTTATGAACCGGCAAATATTTCCTTCATTTTTATGATGCCATCCTGCTTTTCAGAAGATATCCGACCGCCTGGGTGGATAGGCGTTGGATACTTTCCCATTTGTCGTCCCCAGCCATTCCCCTTGCCGTCTATGATCCTTAAAATGTGTAAAGGAAGTGTTTAAAAGTGTTGTGTACGAGCACAAGTACTTGATTCAGGTCAAGAAAAAACACTAAAAGCGCGTTTTTCGACACTTCATCCATTGCAGATCGCAGAATCCTTCGTACCTTTGCAGTGCAAAAAGGTTAATAGATTTTAGGTTAGTAAAGTTTGATAGATTTAGGTTTTTAGTTATTAGGTTTTAAAGATTGTGATTCAGATTAGGTGTTTAGTTTAGGTTTAAGGATTGTAATTCAGTAAGGATAACAAAAGATGTGCAAGGTGTTGCACTTCCTTTAGAAAAAAGTAATCACAAGATATGGAACTGCAGGAGAGTGATCCCCTGCAGTTTTTTTGTTTCTATAGTCACACATTTCCTGTTCATTCTTTCGTTGTTATTGTATGTTTTCTCCAAAATCTTGCAAGAATAGGGAATATTTCATAATTTTGTAGTCTCATTGAATACTGGAAATATGTCGAGAATTATGAAGGCTGTCATGGCCTTACTCATTTTGCCGATGTCCCTCTATGCCGGGGAATCCAATGCCCAGCAGGCTCGCAAGCTGTTTAATAGAGTCTATAACATGGTGTTTGCTTCGAAAGGATGCACGCTGCATTATGATGTCAATATCATAGGCATCTACAAGACGAAAGGTACCATCTCTTATAAGGGCAAGAAGAATCGGTATGCCGAGGACCGTTACCTGTCATGGAATGACGGGGTGACGGCTTATATGGTAGACAAGAAGAAAAAGACAGTGAATGTTTACCGCGCGGATGATGATAACAAGGACGAGTATCTTGCCAAGTTCAAGTACGACTTGAATAATTTCGAATACAGTTGGAAGAATGGAAAGGATGGGATCCAGCTTATCCTGAAGCCCAAGACTAGCCATTTTGTAGGGATTCGGCAGGTCATCGGCGTTCTTGACAGCAAGACCCATTACCCGAAGTACCTTCGCATCAAGGTGGCTTTCTTCTGGACAACGGTCAAGATCTCTCACTTCTCTACGGATGAGTTGGATGACAAGGTCTTCGTCTTTCCGAGACAGCAGTTTTCCTCCTATCGCTTTACAGATCATCGGAAGGAATGACTTGCGCTTGGAGAGTGGAAAATAGGCGTATGTGTCAACAAACGACTAAATGTGTAAAATTAAGTAATAATTCATTAATATCTTGCTAAGATTCTTCAATTCCTTTTAAAAAAGCCGGACTTTTGATCGTCGACTTTGGATTTTTGGGAAGAAAAACGTATCTTTGTAAACGAAAAGGTTTCGTAGTGCTTATGAATTATTAGCATGTAAATAGTTCGCAAATAAAGAATAGAGTTAGGTTTTAATTTTGGTAAAATTAATATTTTGATAGGTTTAGTTTGATAGGTTTTTGTTAGAAACAAAGTTAAATGTATTCTAAGGCGTTAGAAAAAGGTAAGTTATTACATTTATGGAAAGATGGTCTTCGTGAGAGGACCGTCTTTTTTTTGTCCTTGATCGTAGCCCTTGAAAAAAGACCGCGAAAACCTCTCCACGATGGATGCCATTGAGGGTGAAACCCTCCCAAATTTCAAGAGGTTATCTCCTGCCTTATGAAAGATGATCTCCTGCCTTGTGAAAAGTCATCTAATGCAGTGCGAAAGGTCATCTGTCCCAAGCCAAAAGATAACCTTTTGCAAGGCCTTAATATTCGTTTCCAGTGGTGATGCTGGGACCATCGATGATCTCCGGGTCAGGAGTCCCGTTGCGGATATCGCTGTATGCCTTTTGGATATCGCTCATGGAGATGTTGATGTCCTTGTTGACCGGGCGATCTTTGTCGAGCAGGCAGTGTGAGAAC
>ERZ779941.545-NODE-545-length-15815-cov-2.800444_pt1 | contig 15815 bp, 11 predicted proteins | sample MGYA00511952_ERZ779941 | MGnify/ENA primary metagenome ERZ779941 (study PRJEB29588, sample SAMEA2142846) | human gut metagenome | biome: human gut; feature: human-associated habitat; material: faeces | place: Denmark | collected 2008/2010 ...
TATTGCAAAGCCTATCCACACTATCGGCATATATTGCTCCATAGGGCTGTCACCCCCCTTTTCGCATAATTTTAACACAATATTATATATTAGTCAAACTATTTTATTGTTATTTTATGCATTCTCTGTCAGATAAATTCATTTGGCAAATCGATAAAAATGTACAATAAAAATTACCTCCTATGATAATTTCTTTCTTATCATAGGAGGTTGCCATCTGATGATGTGCGATATTTGCTTTCAAGCAAACCGTCAGATATGTAGTAATAATATGAAATTTCTTAGCTTGAATATTTTTTGTTATATTGAGGTCCAAATGAACCTCAATATAACAATTCTTAACTCATCAATGTTCAATTCAAGTCAAATCAAATATGTAACATCTAACGCTAGCACCATAAAGGTTACTACATTTAAATTAAATCACTGATTAAATTACTAATGATATCATTAGCAAAACTAATTTTAGTCAATGGCACAAAAAGCAAATACGGTGCACTACACAGAGAAGAAATAACTACTAATATAGTTTTCTTTCTATTAGAAATATTTATTTCTTTATACACAAAAGAATTATTAAATAGTAATATCAGTGCAAATGAAACAATAAATTCAAATAGCAAAAAGAATATTCCAATTGTATAATTTCCTAAATAAATGTGCATAAAAAATCCAGCAACAATTCCATATATCATTTTTAACAGAAAATTTTCTTCATTTGATGATGAAATAAATACTACCCCCCACACAAGAGAAAATAAAAAATCCGATAATAAAATAGCTATTTCTGAATAAAAACAAGATTTGAGTAAAATTGTTTTTCTAAACGATAAATTCTTCAGTGCAACGATGTTAATTATTAAATTAATAACAAACACCCGAAATGTACTTGCCATAAAAAATGCAATAAATAATAAAAAGGTGTTAATCATATTTTCTCCCAAAACAATTAATAACAAATTAATTAAAAATTATAATTATGCCTGGACAAAAGGTGGACTCAAGTATATTGGCGGAAATTTACTGGCCGTAATAATATCTAAAGCATTGTTTGGAATTACCCCGAAAGGTCTTTTCAATATCCATTCAATTCTTTCTCTATACATTTCATAGTTTTTACTAAAAGAACCTTTAAGTAAAACTTTCATTGATACTTGAACACAATTATTTGATAACAAATCATAAGCCAATGGCTTAATTCCTGGTGCCTGATCGTCTTTTCCTGATTTAATTTTTATATCATGATAATAATATCCCGAAGGGGTATTACCCTTCGTTTTAGAACAGACATGATACATAGTATATTTTTTGCCATTTTCATATATGGTTTGGAGCAACTGCGTCGCATTGGATTTAATTTTTAACCATTCTAAAATATCTTTGGCATACTTAAAAGAATTGTTAAATTTACCTTTAAACCCAAGCATGTCTGTAGCAACGTAATCAAACAATTTTAAATAGTAATCAGAACCTTTTGAAAAATTGATATCTTCTTTTTCAGACATAATGTTAGTTGCATACACATAATAATTGTGGTGCTTTCTAGGATCAAAACCGGACAAATAGCTATTTAATTCCGCCAAAGAAAAACTATCTTTACCACAAGGTCTTAGATAAGCATGTTTAGGTCCCCAATAAAAATACCACCAATTATTAGAATCATCATGTAAAAGCAATGATGTATGTCCCCATCCACCAGCACCTTCGCTAAACTGAACCCACTTTGCCTCTGTACCCTCGGGTCAATTTGATTTACAGGATCATTGTTGCAATAGACGAACATATTTTGACTGTTATAAAAATAATTCGTTGCATATTTATTTCATCCTAAGATCATTTGTTTAACCTCATAACCTAAACTAATATTAAAAAGTGTATTTTGTTTTGAAAACAAATTGATAGGTCTATATAAATAAATATAATTATCTGTACAGAGCATCTCATAGTATTCAACATCAAAATCGGATATTTTTTTGGTTGTTACGTTGCTCACATCTAATCTCCACAATTCTTCCTTTACATCAGAATTATATATAGAACTACTATACAGACTTTTTATGAAATATATCGAATTATTGTTTGTGCAGGACACGGAAGTTGAATATTCTCCTAAATATGTAATCTTCTTTGTATAAAGATCTACACTGTAATAAGATGTACCAAGATCATTTCCAAAGAACACAACATAATCGTCCAATATAAACATGTGACAATCACAGGAATTAATTTTCAAATCATTCATATTTACTATTAGATTGTTAATGCTTTGAAATGATTTTGAATCAAAGAATTTTATACTGCTTTTGCAAACATATTTATTATCCGTATTATCATAATATTGGCTGATTACATAGAGCAAGTTGTTATGATACAATAGCTCATAAATATCTCCGTCTATTGAAGAAATTTTTTCTGTATTATGCTTGTCAATATAATAGACGAACAACTGATTGGATTCATCAGCAAAGAAAATTTTGTTAAATCCATCTGTAGTAAATTTTGTGCAGTTTCCAGCAATTACAACATCACCATTACCGTTTAAGTCACAAATTCTAAAATTTTGGTTGCCGTCTATATAACAAATATTATTAGACAATATATTACCCATAGTTGCTTTGTCACATAACATTTTTGATTGAGTCCAAAAACTGCTTGCAGTATCTAACCTACTATAATCATTGTAACAAATATTCAGTTTTCCATTGCAATAGCTTAGCCTTGAACCCATGTAATATCCTAAATCTGTATCGTTCTTCATAAACCAAAAATGAAACGGGCTGAACATTACGCAATAAAGACATAATAAAGATATAGTTATAATCACTAATGTTAATATGGTTTTTATTACTTTACTCTCCTTTTTTTTAGATGTATACATTGTGTTTCACCTCTGTGTAAATAATCTTCTTTACATTATATAGATGATATATTATCATATACACTATTAGGCACTGTGTTAAAAAAAGTATATTTTCTAGCTTCTTTATAGATAGCATCTTTATATTTTTTGCATTTTGTGTTAAATTCACCTTCTAATAAAATATACATAGACACTTGAACACAGTTATAATTTAAAGAATTATAATCTGAAACAATCCCATAGCTTTTTATATCTTCATAGTAATAGCCCGATGGGGTTTTATCAGTATGAACCCTTAAACATACATGATAAAATGGCTTATCCTGTACACTTTCATATGGTTTTCTATTTGGATTTTCATATATTTGAGAAACATAACAACCTCTATATAACTTCCATAACAATTCAACAGCATATGTATATGATTTACAAAAATCTCCGCCAAAATACAATGTATCTGTGATTAGTCCATCATGCGATTTTAGCCAGTACTTACTATCTAATTTTTCAACTCTATTTCCAACTTGATTTTCATAATTTAAATCTTCTCTGTCATCAATAACATTCGTTGCGTAAACATAATAATTATGCCCACGTCTTGGGTCAAATCCTGTTAAATAGCTGTTTAATTCAGGAAGAGTAAAATTATCTTTACCGCATGGTTTCAATATGGCATGCTTTGGTCCCCAGTAAAAATACCACCACTCACCCATGTCATCTTCCAATAATAAAGAAGTATGTCCCCTATCTTTCCATGCTACATTAACTGCATTCCTAAACTGCAACCACATAGCATCCGTTCCTTTGGGGTCAACTTGGTTTATTGGATCATTGTTGCAATAGTTGAACATATTTGTTCCGAAAATGTCGGTATTAGTATCGCAATAAACATCTGCATTAATAAATCTGCCTGTAACAGGGTCGTAGTAACGGCTTTGGAGATAGTACAAGCCTGTTTCATCATCATAAACATATCCACGATAACGGAACGGATTTAATTTTGCTATTCCGTAGGTTGTTGTGTCCGTCTGTTTTGTGATTTTACCGAGAGCGTCATATGTATATGTTACAACTGTATTGCCGTCCTGATTTACTATTTTCACGATATCTCCATTCAAGTTCTTTATGTAATAATACATAGTATCATCAAAAGACATTGCAGTCGGAGTACCGTCTGTATCATAGTAAAAATAAACAGCATTACCCTCGTAGCTTAGTCCGGTCATCACAGACTTGCTGTCATAAAAATATCTGATATCTCTGTCCTCTGAACTTTTCGAAGTTCTCATACCGTTAATATCATATTTCATATTGATAAAGCTGTCATTTTGCATCCTAACAGTCTTTAAGTTTCTTCCGTTCTCCCACGAAAAGCTCATTCCGTCACGATATACTAATGGATTTCCGTTTTTATCATATGATATATTATAACCGTTAAATTTATTCATCTGGTCTTTCCAACCATTTTTCCTATAACTATAAGTTTTTTCCTTTTTCAAAGAAATCGGTGACCAGCTGGAAGTTGACAGACTGTATTCTTTTATGTCAGTTATATTTCCTGCATTATCATATTCATATTGAGTGTATAAACCGGTATTCGAATCAGCAGCCCAAACCAAGCGACCTAATTCATCATAAGAATATCTTGCAACAAGCTTACTATCTAAGCTGACCGTTGTAATATTTCCGTTATTGTCGTAGGTATAGCTATACTTTGCCAAGACAATATTATTACGCTTTTGCGTCATTGTACCGACAAGGTTAGTTGTTGCATTTTTTGAATTTTTGACATTAGAATACTCATAATCTGTTGTAAAATTAACGCTGTACGAATTTCGTGCAGTTTTAACTTTCTTTACTCTGTCGAAGTCATCGGTAGTTTTAGTAACCGTAATTCCGTTATTTTCTACATATGATTCGCCATTTGATGAGCCACGGACAATTGTTCCTTGATATCCGTTTACAGATGTTTTTTCAACTATTTCACCGTCAGAATTCGTTGTAACATAATATGACAAATCTCCATATTTAGATTGTGAATACTTCTTTTCAATACTACCGTTTAAATCATAGTAATAATAATCAGTAGTATCGTTCTGATAATCAACAACCTTTGACACAAGACCCTTTTTGTTATATACGATTGACGCCAGTGTTCCGTTTTCTCCCTCAATCTGTGTTATATTACCATATAAGTCATATGAATATTTAATGTAATCACCATTACTGTAAGCAGTTTCAGTAATATTACCAAAATCATCATAGGTGTTATTTATCACTTTAACATTACCGATTTTGGTAGAAACAAGTTGATTAAACACATCGTAATTAAATTCATAGGCAAAGCCGTTATGTGTTATTGAAGAAATATTGCCGTATGTGTTATATGCATACTCATTACTTACATCTTCACTTTTGGTGCTGAGTAATTTACCATTGACATCATACCCGAAAGTTTTTACATTTTCTTCACCGTCAGTGAATGAAGTAATATTACCATTAGCATCTCTTTTATAAGACTGCATAAAACCTGCACGATTAGTTTTTGAAAGAACATAATTACCTGTAGAATCATATTTTATACTATTCTCGGCATATGTCTTATTGGTGTTTTTATCTTCCTGAATTGCCTCACAATAAATATAGCCGTCATAATTTTCATCAATTGTAGAGCTATCGTTTTTAGTAGAAGGCTGTAAAGGATCAAGCTGAGGAATGATAGTGTAATTCAATGTAGCATCGTAAATTGACATACTGTTTACATTATTACCATAAACAAAAGCAAATGAAACATAATCAATTTTTGTTTCACTATCGTTAGGTGATACAATCATACAAATACTCTGTTCTGATGTTGTATCAGGATTAAACTGCTGATAATGTGTTTCAGGAACTTGAGAATTTGTATAGTAAATATTGAAAGCTACACCAAAAGTTCTGCTACTGTTTGTTAAAGGGGCGGAATTTGCTTTAGCTTTACCTGACAAACAAAACGCTACACCTGCTCTGTTGATTTTTACATTCTGTTTTATATATTTATTATACAATACAGTTTGCTCGCTGTCAATATTTGTATTAGTATCCTTAATACTTTCTGTTGCAGAAGTGTTATCACTTGAAGAATTACCTGTCGCTGTTTCATTCAGATAATATTTCTTGATTTTTTTAGTGACCGTGCCGTGAAACTCATTGGTGACATTTCCGTAATCATCATACTTGTAAATGTATGAATTAGGAACATCTTTTACCTCTGTTTTCACTGAAGTCGGAAGCTCTTCTTTTTTATTTTCAGAGCTTGTCGCATTCTCTGTTGCAGTTATGTTGTCATTATAAAAACCTGACACACCGCCAAGAGTTACTGTGCCGTTTTCTGCTGAAATGGGTTTATTCTCCTGATTATACCAATAATCATTGCTTGAAAAATCACCGTTAAGAAGAGCATTGTAATCATTTGCACAACCGCCATCTTCCAATTGCAAACAATCGAACCACGCAGTTCCTGAGGCATAACGAATCATACAACATACTGTAAGAGTTGCTGTGTTTTCAGGAACATCAGCACTTATACTTAATCTTTGCCAATCCTGAGTTTCTGTTATACCTATGCTGTTCTTTTCCGTTAATGTCTTGCCTGAAGAGTCCAAACACTTAATTTTTAAGGAAGCCCCCACAGCACCTGTACCGTAAATTTCTGTCACATCTTTAGTTTTTACATATGCAGAAAAAGTCATTTCTTTACCTGCAAAATCACTTCCGCTAAACTTATGAGATATTCCGGTGAAAAACGCAGAATTACTTGAAGATTTAGGATTTTCAATTTTTAACGAAGAGGTACCTAAATACTGATTTTGTGCTGATGAGTTATCAGATTTTGATTTATCAATACTTGTTTTACCTTCTGAACTTGTTAAAGAACCTTTAGTGCCGTTAGACTGATAAAAGTATTTTCCACTGCCCAATTCAGTTTGTTCAGAAGACTGAATAATGTAATTTTTGGTAAACGATTCCGCTCCTGTAGAAATTGATAATCCGCTTGAATCTTTGCTTTCAAGATACCCGTTAGCATTTAATGTTGAAATTTTATTTCCTGAGTTATCAAAAGTATATTTTACACTTCTTCCCTGCTTATCGGTATATGTAGTAGTATTATCATTTCCGTATGTTATTAACAAGCAGTTACCCTCAGAACCGTCACTGCCATACTCGGTTATTTTAGTAACTTTATTGCCTGTAAAATTAAATGATACCGATTTATTTTTCTGATAGTTTCCGTTATCAAATCCGCCCTGTTCTACACTTGTAAGCATATTTGATGAATCATAATAAAATCTGGTTACATATCCACCCGGCAAATACATATAATTAATCTTATCATATTCAGATGAAGTGTAAGAAAATGTTATGCTGTTGCCGTCAGGTCTTTTAATTTTTGAAACTCTCTTACTACCACTTGAATTTGTGCTATATGTTACCTCAGTTACTCTGCCCGAACCGTCTGTGATTTTAGTTAAGTCACCGTCGGTGTAGGTATATGTGATTGTATTCTTGTGTTCGTCTTTTTCAGAGAGGAGTTTGCCGCCGTTTGCGGTTGAATCGTAAGTTTGTGTTGTTGAACCGTTATCAATGAAAATGTTATTTTCGTCTTTGGTAAGCGTAATGCCTAAGCCGTCCTCATCTTCCCATTTTGCGGTTTCACCCTGAGCAAGTTTAAGGTAATGGTCTGTACCGTCAGCATCGGTATAGATATAGTTGTAGCCTGCTTTGGTAAGGTTTTTGTCGGTTACTTCTCTTACATACTGATTAAATGAGAACTGCCAGCCATAACCGCTTGCAGGACCGTTTTCAAATACTGTGTCTTTGTTAATGCTGTTGTATGTTGCAGTAATGCTCAACGGCATTCTTGAGCCTGTTCCCTCATACAAAGTTTGGTTAATCACAAGGTTGCCGAGGTAATCCGATACAGCCGCCTGTGCGTTAGTGCCGACATTGATTGTGTGGTATGAAAGATTACTCTCCGTGCCTGTAAAATCTTTGTAGATGAGCGTTAAGGCAGGTGTTACAGATGAAGGAGAACCTTCATAAATATTAATCTGTTTTGAACCTATCGAATCAAACGCTTCAAGCACAAATCCGTTTGCCGATGTATCAGAATTTGAGTACCACTCTTTATACTGTTTAGTAAGGTCAAATGTGATATATCGGTTATCCTCATATGTTAATGAGTCATAGTCAAGAACCTTTTCATCGTAAGTACAGTTTGTTGAATTATATGTATTCAACTTGTGTGCATTAATTATTACCGGTGAATCATCTTTGCTATCAAATAAAGCATCATGATTTGACACTTCAAACTTATACTTTGCACTAATGATTTCTTCACCGTTACCATGAGCATACAGCTTAATTGCTCTTCCAATCATCATATTGTCTTTTGAAAGATAGTATGGACCATGATTGATTATTCTTCCGCTTGAGCTTGCCTCGCCATAGTAAAGCTGTGAACCCGTTTTGGTTGTAATCTCAGGATCAATCGTAACAGGAAATGCTCTGCCGATTGTATGAATAAAAGCATAGTCGGCGGTCAGCTTAACCTGAAGATTTGAGCCTTTTTGCTTTACAATCTCAATCTTCATCTGAGTGCTTGTACTGCCCTTTGCATCGTACATATACGGCGCTGAGATTGTATATATTTCTTTTCCTTCCTTATTTGAAAGCGTGATTGTCTTATCATCTTTCTGTTTTGCGGTAAGGTTTGAAATTTTATAATTCAATGTAAATTCATTTTGAGCCTTTGCACTTTTGAGAATTATGTTTTCTTTAATGCCGGTTGTAGTGACAAAATATTGCAAGTCAACATCGCTGAAAACATCTTTGTACAAAGTTTCTGTTGTTATATTTTTAAGCGTAGTAAATTTATCATTACCGCTTGTTTTCTCGTTATTTTTCTTTACATCAGCTTTGCTCTTGCCAGCATTGTCATAACCCCAGCTGATTTTATATCCGTTTGATTGCAGTGAAATCATATTTTTTGACTTAGCTTTATTTGAAAGATTGACCGAAATATCACTGTTTTTGTTTGTATATGAAGAATCGCCCGCTTCGTCCGGAGATGCAGTCTTATCCTCCGATAAAGTATTGTTATATTCAACCCATTTGCCCTTGCTGTCTTTGTAGTGGACAGGTTCGTTGTACTGAGCAATCATCTTTGTTCCGTCTTCAAGCAAAAATTCTTTTGAATTTTCCGTTCTTTCGCCTGTTAGCTCTTTGACAATTTTGCTCTCTTCGGGATTTTCTCCGACAACATTATCAAATGATGAATATTGAGTTTCCGCCTTTGGCAGTGTCGCCGCCACAACATCAACAGGCAACGCCAAACCAACCGTTGCACATAATGTTATTGAAACTGCCGATAGCATTTTCTTTATTTTTCCGTTCATACTCTAGCCTCCTGTTTTTTGATTTGTTGATAAGTTTAATAAAAATTTCCCCTGTGGTTTCTCTTTGAACTTAAAACTGTCCTCCTTTCACTTATAAATCATTTGGTAATTGTTCACTGTTTTTAACTGCTATCTTCCTACATTTTGTATGCTATTGTTATTATATATCACATTAGACAAAGTTGTAAATATATTTTTATTAGTTATTTTATTTTTGTGAATTCTGACAATAAGAAATGCTTGTATTTGTATATATTACCTGTTACAACTCCTATGCCGCCAAATTTTAGGCATAAAAAAAGAGCCCTATAGCTCAGATGTTAAAAATATTAAATAAGTAATTGTTATTGATTATATTCAATTTTCTGATATACACTTGGTTTTTTAGATTTACAAGAATGTATTGTTTTATTCACTCCATTATGTTTTAAATTTTGCTTGTATTCTAAAGAGGCTCTTTCGAGCCTCCTTACCGCAAATGTTCTGCCCCATTCTGACTGATATTTTGTCGGAATATATCTTAAGATAGTTTTTCAACAAATTATATTACTTTTTAGACTTTTGATTTGTTTTTACAACTTCATCCAAACCTATAAAGTACATACCTTTTCTTTTTTGTTTTTTCAAGTCTGATACTGTCTCTGTAAACAGAATAATCTATTTGTTTTTATATGTCAAAATACATAGAGGAGTTTAACATACATCACGCTATACATATTATATATAGAGGTGATTATGATTTACAAATATTTTGCCTAAGGACATAACTACTTCTTTTTATGTTTATGAATTGCATATGCAACTGCACCTGTTGCGGCGGCACCTGCTACTGCTCCTGCACCGGCAGAAACAACTGAATTATCTGAATTGGCGGCACTTTGAACAGCTTCGGTAGTTGCCTGAACAGCTGTGCTATTTTCAATTGTTGTGTCGGGTACAGTTGTAGGAGCGGTTGTAGGTAACGGCTTAGTGGTCGACGGAACAGTCACTTTGTGTGTAGTAGGCGGTATTGTCGGTTTGTGTGTAGTCGGAGGATCGGTTACTACATTACTGTGTGATGCGTGAGAACTATGTTCAGTTGCTATGTTAGAATGTGAGGCATGTGAAGCGTGAGAATTATGCTCAGTAGCAACATTTGAATGTGAACTGTGACTGCTGTGCGAATCATGTGACGAATGGCTTTTAGCAGATGTGTGTGACACATGAGAACGATGATAAGAAGTTGATGAATGCGAAGAATGTGAACTGTGAGAAGAATGTGCGGCCTGAGCATTTATTCCTGCAATTATGCTTAACAAAATAACCATTGAACCGACTGCGAGTATCTTGTTTCTTGTTATATTACCCTCTTCATCATTGATAAAATTGATTATCTCTTTCTTAACCTTTGGGAACATATCATTTTCCATAAATTTACACCTACCATTTCTCTATTATTGATTTTTCTTTTTCGTTTTGGAGTGCGGAGAAAATTCTATCAAGAATCCCTCTATATATTTTACATCTGTAAGAATTCGGTTCTCTGTTAAATATATTTTTATTTAATGCCAAATTTGTTACAGGGCAAGTTCCGCAATAGGGGCTGTAAACGCAATCATGGCAAGTCGGAAGTGATTCGAGTACACTTGAAATACAAGCAGCTTTACAATTATTGCAATTTATAAGTTCATCATATGTATTGTCATATACATTACCGAGTTTAAAGGAATCGTCTCCCATTTCAGCAAGCATTCTTCCCTCATCACAAGTATATATATTACCGTCATAATAATAAGCAATCTGACCGATACCTGCTCCGCATGGAGAACGCAACTCCATATAATTCACGGGATAACCGTGCAGGATCTTAGACAAAAAAATTGTTGCATGACCTTCACTGATTTCTGTACCATTCATGTTGAGTTGCAAAATATAATCAAAAGCTTTGTTGTAAAATTCTATAAATTCTTCGGCAGAATATCCGACAATGTTCCAATCTTTATTTGCACAACCAAGAGGAGTAAGCGGTCGGATAAAAATGCTTTTTAAGCCCATTGAAATATACTCATCAACTATTTCTTTATAAAACGACAGACTGTTGGAGGTCGTAGTTTGAATTGCACCAAACTTTATATCATTAAGTTTTAATTGTCCAATAGATTGTTTTACATCAGAATATGAACCTTTGCCATTGCGATAACATCTGTTCATATTATGCACAAGTTCATTACCGTCAATTGAAGTTGATATGCCTACATTGTATTTCTTAATAAAATCTATAATTTCCTGAGTTATAAGCGTGAGGTTTGTCACAATGTTGTACGTGATAGTTTTTGATTTTTTCTTTAACTCTGTATATTCCACAATATGTTTAATAACAGAAAAATTAGCAAGGGGTTCACCACCTTGAAATTCAAATGAAAGATTATCATTCGGTGAAGTTAATGCTACATCCACGGCTCTTTCTGCAATCTCTTCTGTCATAAATCCGTTAGGTATTTCATTACCGTTTTGAGCTTGACAATACACACATTTTAAATTACAGCTGTTAGTGACAACAAAAATGTGCAATCCGGTTGACGAGAAAAGATAATTTTTACTGTCACGAAAATAAGGTTTTACTTTTTCGGCAAATCCTCTCGGAGAACCATCGTAGCAAAACATATTTTCCTCTGCGGATTTTCCAAAGGCTGAATTCATATCGACTTGGTTATTTATCAGAGAGAAGAGTTCTTTTTTATCAGCAAACAAATGTCGTCCTAAATCATTTGTAATAAGATATTCATTATTTAATTTTTTAAAATTAAAATAGTTAATCATATTTTTATTTTCCTAATGGTATAATATCGTCTTTTGAAAGTCTTACAGTACCTGCGAACATTCCTCCGCATGCGTCTTTTTGACAGCATTTTTCGCATCGTTCTGTATATCTGATTTTATAATCACTAATGCTTTTTTCGCAAAGACTTCTGTACATTTTATCAACAGCACAGAGAGGGAAATTGTATAATCCTACATCAATGCCTGCACCAATCAGTAAATCAATTGCTTTCTTTGATGCTCTGAAAGCATCGGGGTAGCTTATCCATACTCTGTTTTTATTTTTTGCCGCATTGCCTGTCATTTCAAGTCCGATAAATTTTACACACTCAATGCCTAAGAAGTTATCGGTAATGAGTTTAGCTATATCGGTTATGAAGTCTGCGTTCAATCTGCTTACAACTATACGAAGTTCAATTTTCGCCCCGATTGACAGCAAATTCAACAAACCGTTAAATGTTTGAATAAAACTTCCTTTAGCCTGAGTAATGCTGTCGTGAGTTTCACTGTTATACCCATGGATAGGTACGCCTAATTTAAGAGCATGAGGACAAGTTTGTTTGAATAAATTCAAGTATTCTTTATTGCTAAAAATTCTGCCATTTGTGAGTAACAAATACGAAGTATTCGGCAAATTATCTTTAAGAAAAGAAAGTAAATCAAAAATACTTTTGCCTATCAAAAACGGTTCTCCACCCGTAATTGTTATGTGACACACATCATTCGGAAAATATTTTGCTATTCTTATCAGTTCATCACCGTAATAATTCTCGCCGTTTCTTCGTATAGATTCAGCAGTCGGACACATAACGCAATTTGAATTACATCTGTTTGTTACAAGTATTGCATTATCAAGTGAAGCATTATTAAAGTATTTATAGGCATTACCTCTGCTGTCAACCTGAAAAACATCATAATCGGCACACAAACTAAATCTTTGTGTTTCTTCTTCTGACAGATTTAGAGTAATGTTTTCAGGGTAAATGATAATACTTCTATTGCTCAAAAGTCCCGTATTCAATTCTTTTTCCAACAAATAATCTTTTACTCTCTCACTCTTAGCAAATGAAAATATTCTTGGCTTTCCGTCATAGTCTTTAATTTTTATAATCAATTTAACATTACTCCCACAATGATATATGTTACTATTCCAAGAGAAATAAATATAGCAAACGGAATTTTTCGTACTATTTTAACCGTTTTGCTTCCATATTTTGACTTTTCCCATCGGTGAATACTTTCACATTCGCTTTCGGATATTCTATCGCTTACGTTTTCATGTGACATATCAGGCAGACCTTTCACTCTTGAATTCAAAAACAGCATTGAAGTTTCCGTAGAAATAATCATACCCGCTTTAACATCAGAAGTATTTATATATTCATAGTTGTACTCACTGATAAAAAGTTTCATAAGCATAACTATAAATACAAGTCCGAAATTAACAAAATACATAGTTCCAAACGATTGTCTAAGGCACATAAATATAATTGCCAACACTAATGCTATCGGCAAAAGTATTCTTTTATTAAGATGCTTTAATGAATTCAGCAAAATAATAAAAGATATATTTATTGCTAACAGTACAAAGATATAACGCATAAAGAATTCAGCAAAAAAGTATAAAAGTATGTTGTCAATTGCTATTATGCAACAAACGGATGTTATATAATTTAATGCAAACGACTTCATACCGGATTTGATTTTCGCTTTATCAGGGATTTTTTTCTGTTTAATACCGCAATATATAGAGTCAAAAATAAGGAATATGTAACTGAATACAAATGCAAGTGCAATTGCAAAAATTATAGAAAAATTCAAAAAATTAAATTTAGAGTATAATTCTACCGGTGTTAAAAGTGAAAGTACAATCAGAAATTTACAATCGCCTGCTGCCCAAATATGTGCAATGTATAAGATAACAGATATTATCAGAGAGGTTAAAATACTAATCACAGAATCAAGTAGTGTTTCAGCTCCAAAAAGCAGAAACTGCAAAACGAGCAAGACAATTCCGAGCAAAGAAAACGGCAACAGATAAAGATTTTTCACATATCCGAATTTTATATCAGTATACGACGAGCCTATACATAAAATAATAATGAATACAACTTTTAATACGCTCAAAGTGTTCATTTATATCACATTCATTAGATCAATAATATAGTTTGAAAATTCACAGGCAGTTAAATTTATGTCCGCTTTTGAGGCTAACATTCTGCAAATTATTTTGTTGTCGCATTTTTCAGAAATAATTTCTGCAATGTCATAAAAGTCATCGATGGCTTTTTTTATGCACTTTTGATCATATAAATTCAAGTCAAATTCAATTGTTTTCATTGTTTTCAAACCAATCTGTAAGGATTTCATCAGCATTAAAATCGGTTGTTTGCGGCTTAGGTTCTTCATCATCAATTATTGTAGATGCCATAGCTCGTGCAACCATAATTTTTCGGATATCAGCAGTTTCCAAATATACCTTATGTCGCATTGTTTGAAAGATCATTTCGTTGTCAAATTCTTTTTCTGACACGATATTTCCCTCTTTCACGACAAAATCAACGATATATTCATTTTCAGTTTGACTAAGATGTATATATGCCTTGTCGGTAAAGTTAAATGCAGCCTTTAACAAAGCATCTTTACTATATAAATTTCGGTTATATTTTAACAACATAAAATACCTTCTTTACTTATCTTCTACATTATTCTATCATATTTTTAAGATTTGCTCAATTAAAAAAACGTTCTAATTTATCACATATTATTTTATGCATTTTGCTAAAAAGTCTTCTAAACCTTGATATAATTTAAGTTTAGATGGTTTTTAGCCTTGTCAAATTCGCCGAAGAATAATGTAAAGATACGGAAAGACACATAACATCCCGTCAGGTATGTTGAGAGCTCAGAGAACATCATACGGAAATTATGGCTCATCATACATTAAAGTCCGATGCCAGCAAATTGACGATCTTTTCCAAACCCTTGATTTCCTGAATCTCGTTGAGAAACAGATAAGTTTTCCCATTCAGCGAAAGGTGTGCTTTCAGTTCTGCATATATATAGGTTTATAAACCATTATGACTGCATCCATCTATAGATAATATACCGCAATTCCTGTCATTAGTAAATTATCTGCGATTATAACCGCAAAACATTTTGATAATTTATTCTATTACGATTGCTCATTATAAAAGGGGTGAGTTATGAACTTTATAATAAATGGAGCATTTAAAGATGATACAAGTAATCCATCATCACTCACCCTCTCTATTCTACCGTCCTCAACAGTCATTCTTGCAACACGAAAAATGAGTATACAAGAATTTTAGGCATAAAAAAGAGCCCAATGGCTCAGGTGTTAAAAATATTAAATAAGTAATTGTTATTGATTATTTCTAATTCTGCAATATTTCCTTTGTTTTCAAGATTTACAAGAAGGTATCGTTTTATTCACTCCATGCTGTGGAGGGAAGTCGATCACTTGCTCTTTTAGTGAAACTTTCTTTGAAATTTTGTCGATAAACGGAATTTTTACATGAAGTCCTGTTGACCATGTTACATGATATGTTCCGAGTCTTTCAATTACATATGCGTGTGCCTGCGGTACTACCTTGACATTGCTTACGATTACTATAAGCAGGATTAAAAGGATAATTCCTAAAATAATAAGTCCTAACATTATTTACCTCTCATTCTGTTACGGGTTCTACTATGAG
>ERZ779941.548-NODE-548-length-15701-cov-2.761920_pt1 | contig 15701 bp, 14 predicted proteins | sample MGYA00511952_ERZ779941 | MGnify/ENA primary metagenome ERZ779941 (study PRJEB29588, sample SAMEA2142846) | human gut metagenome | biome: human gut; feature: human-associated habitat; material: faeces | place: Denmark | collected 2008/2010 ...
GTTCTATTTTTTTCGCCCGAAATCCGGCGAGACAAATTTGAGTACCGCAAGACCAAATCGGAAATGCAGGATTGGCTTGTGGCACAGAAGATCGTGCAGGAAATCATGAAAGAGGACGAGAAGAAAAAAGAGCAGCTGCATGGGTAGGGAGAAGAAAATAGAGAGAATAGTAGATGATGGAATGCAGTGCAGGACAGAAGAATCTTCCTGCGCTGCTTCTTTTTTGTGCGTATCAAAATACAGGTACCCTGTGTGCAAAATAATGTACATTGCATCTGTCATTCTATGTTTGGAAGATATATAATAATATCGAAGCGAATGATGAGAAAGTTCTAAATACAAAAAGAAAGAGGAAGACAAGATGGCAGTATGGAGATTACAGGTGAATACAGGAGGCACAAATGCTGCCAACTATTGCTTGAAAAATCATGTCGCAGCAATGGGATGGAGTCTGCGTGAATTGACCCAGGCAGAACGTTCTGGGATACATACATTTTTGGATTACTGTAAACTGGCAAGAACTCAGTACAAATCATTCGACAGTGTATGCCGCATGGTAGAAGATGTGAAAGAAGGAGACCTACTATGGATGCGCTCAAGAAATGAAGGGAAATACTATATTGCGAGAGTTAAGGCGAACAGTACCTGGGTGTTCCGCGAAGATGCAGTACAGATGGACGCAGCGAATCAGTTGACCAATATAGACTGGTATCCAGCTACAGATAAGGCAGATGAAGAATCCGTTCCTGGTGCTGTGGCAACATCATTTATTAAGGGTTCAACCATCCAGAGAATTAAGAAAAATGGAGTGGAAGAATACAGTCAGATGTTGTATAACCGTGTCCACGATTCGGCGCTGGATCTATTCAATTATCCCGATCCAGCCCTCTCGTTATGTGAGAAGCATTTTTACAGCCTGCTTCAGCCGGAAGATGTTGAGGATTTACTTGCGCTGTGGCTGTATGATACGAAAGGCTACGTTTGCATTCCATCGACAAATAAAATTGCTACGCCAAAGTATGAGTGCGTTTTGGTTGATCCAAATGACCTGAACCGAAAGCATATTTACATTCAGGTAAAAAAGGGTGATGTTGATCTCAATACAGATGACTATTCCAGCCTGAATGGTGAAGTGTATTTGCTTACAACAGATGGAAACGTTCAGAATGCACAGAAATATTCAAATGTGAAAGTAGCAGATCCAACGGTTATCTATGAATTTGCGATCAATCCGGATAAGTCTCATATCATTCCGGAGAATGTTTTATACTGGGTGAAGTTTCTGACAGAAATAGAAAATAATCGTTTGAAGTTTTCTGCGTGTAAAGGAATCATGTTTGATACGAATATCTCGTATTCAGATACAGATGAATCCGAGATGATTCTCGGAAACAAAATAGCGGCATATGGAGATGCCAAACGGTATATCGACAGCTTTCGCAAAGATGACTATGCTCTTTTTTATTCCAAAGGAAGAGGAATTATTGCAGTTGGACAGATAGTTACAGACACACCAACGGAAGTGGGTAATGAAAAATATCATAGTGTCAGAATGATTGTGCCGGAAAATTTCAATGGAGATGTTAAAGCATTGCCTGCTCTTTCTCCGAATGAGATTAAAACAATTTTGAAGCGGAATTTCTATTGGGCATCGACAATCAAAACACCATTCCTTACAGGAGTACAGGTTGAGATGTTGATTCGTGAACTGAAAAAGAAGCATATCTCTGCGTTTGGAAAGTACAAAATAGAATACTAAACCTATTGCAAAAAAGAAGTAAGCGCGGTATAATGTGAAAATAAAGATAAATGCCGCTGCAACGGTGCAAAAATGACCCCGGACGTTTCCCGAAAGGGAAAAATCGAGTGGAGGCCTTCGACACCCTACAAAGTGCCAAGGCAAATGATGCGGATGTTGTCATCATCGATACAGCTGGGCGCCTTCACAATAAAGTAGGATTGATGAATGAGTTGAAAAAGATCAAGGAAGTCATGAAAAAGGTGATCCCGACAGCCCCAGATGAAGTACTTCTTGTTCTTGATGGGAGTACGGGACAAAATGCTTTCGAGCAGGCAAAGCAATTCTCTGCCGTCACCCAGATCACTTCCTTAGCCATTACCAAACTTGACGGAACAGCCAAGGGGGGTGTCGTCATAGGAATCAGCGATCAGCTGAAAGTCCCTGTGAAATACATTGGCTTAGGTGAGGGCATGGAGGATCTCCAACTCTTCAACAAACAACAATTTGTGGATTCCCTTTTTGGAGAGAAAAAATAATGAAGAAGAATCAGGTCGATATCATTTCCATGGGCTGCTCTAAAAATTTAGTAGACAGCGAGCTACTCATGAAGCAGTTTGAGGCTAATGGATTCCAATGCGTCCATAATAGCAAGCGCCCTCAAGGAGAAATTGCCGTGATCAACACGTGCGGATTCATAGAAAGCGCCAAGGAGGAGAGCATCAACACCATTCTGGAATTTGCTCAAGCAAAGGAAGAAGGTCGTATCCATAAGCTCTTCGTCATGGGATGTCTCTCCCAACGCTATCAGAAAGAACTTGAAGCTGAAATACCTCAAGTGGACAAGTTTTATGGCAAGTTCAACTATAAGCAGTTACTGACTGATTTAGGCAAGGCAGACATAGCTTCGTGTGATGGTAAACGACACATCACGACTCCGCATCATTATGCGTACGTAAAGATCAGCGAGGGGTGCGATCGTCACTGCGCTTACTGTGCTATACCCATCATTACAGGGAAACATATTAGTCGGCCCAAGAATGAAATTCTTGATGAGGTCCGCGAATTGGTGTCCCAAGGAGTAAAGGAGTTTCAGGTCATCGCCCAGGAACTTACCTATTATGGTATGGATATAGACGGCAATAAGCATATAGCTGACCTTATCAGTGACATGGCTGACATTAAAGGTGTAAAGTGGATCAGGCTGCATTATGCCTATCCTCATCAATTTCCCATGGATTTATTGGACGTGATGCGTGAGAAACCAAATGTCTGCAAGTATCTTGACATCGCTTTCCAGCATATTTCTGACCACATGTTGGAGAGAATGCATCGACACGTAACGAAACAAGATACACTGGATCTCATCCGTACGATTCGTGAGAAGGTTCCTGGCATCCATCTCCGTACGACACTTATGACAGGATTTCCTGGTGAGACCGAAGAGGATTTTGAGGAATTGATGGAATTCACTCGTTGGGCTCGTTTCGAGCGAATGGGCGCTTTTGCCTATTCTGAAGAGGAAGGGACCTACAGTGCCATGCATTACAAAGATGATGTTCCTGAGGAAGTGAAGAACCATCGACTGGATCAGTTAATGGACCTTCAGCAGCAGATCAGTGCTGAGATCGAAGCGGAAAAAGTGGGAAAGACCATGCAGGTAATAATCGACCGTAAAGAAGGGGACTATTATGTGGGGAGAACGGAATTCTGTTCACCAGAGGTGGATCCGGAAGTGTTGATCCGTTCAGACCGACGGTTGCGGGTAGGTACGTTCTATCCGGTAAAAATGATCGCAAGCGAAGAGTTCGATTTATATGGCGAAATAGCATGAACAACAAGGAATTTATTGCAGAATTATCGCTGCGCACGGGGTATACGCAATCAGATACACAGAATCTGATCCGCACTCTTACCACTGCCATGGGTGATGCTTTCGAGAACGGTGATGCCGTAAACATCCCGGACTTTGGCACATTTGAGGTAAAGAAGCGCTTGGAAAGGATCGTCGTTAACCCGGGTACCGGACAGAGAATGCTGGTTCCACCTAAGCTTGTATTAAACTTTAAGCCCACCTCCTTGATCAAGGAAAAGCTAAAGAAAGGGGGAGACAGCCATGAATAAGATTGGAATATCAGAATTAGCAGCTGCGCTTGTTAGGGAACATTCCTTAAACACAAAAGATGCAGAAGCCTTCATCCAAAAATTCTCGGATGTCTTGAATGATGGATTGCATCATGAGAAGCAGGTTAAAGTGAGGGGATTGGGAACTTTTAAGGTAACCACTGTCAGTGCACGCGAAAGTGTTGACGTTAATACGGGTAAGAGAATTATCATTGATTCTCGGTCAAAAATATCTTTCACCCCAGATGCAAGCCTTAAGGAATTGGTTAATAAGCCTTTTTCTCAGTTTGAAACTGTGGTTGTAGGCGAAGGGGTAGACTTCTCTGCTATAGACAAGAAATATGCAGACACGCTGCAAGACGGTACGGATGAAGGAGCTTCGAATGAGGCTACTTCCCTAATAGAAAGTAAGGACTCGTTGGATCCAGAACCTGAGATAGCATCCCAACAAGAGGAACCTGCGATCGTCAGGCCGATTGTAGAACCAGCAATTGAAGAGGCACCCATTGTAGCAAAGGATACCCTTTCTGAGCCATCATCTTTGAATGCCACGCCATCGGTTTTGCTAAATGATAAACCCTCTGCGCCTATTGAGGAACAGGCGAATGAAAATAGTGAAGCATCTGACTCCGGTCACCATGTGGAATTACAAACTCCGAAGTCATATCCATTATCCGCAGCACAGTTGCAGGTCCTCAACGGCAATCCTTCAAGCCCAAAGGTAGAGGCCCCAAAATCTATCCCGGACTCTCAAGAAGATATCCAAAATAATATCCCACAAGCTGATCATCCCACGCAAGACACAGGCGCAGCACCAACTGATGCCGTAGAAACGATGGAAATGAGTATTGATCAGCACGCGTATGAGAAGCAATTGAAAAGAGAGAACAGTGCCCTTATTGACATCAATGATGACTTGAAAAAGCACTTAGACCGGAGTCATCGTATCATCAGGTGGATGATGGCTTTATTCCTTTTATTGATATTGGGTGGTGCGGGCACTGCATTTTTTATGTACAAGCAACTAAACAAGAGAGATAATCAGATCAAACAATTGATCACCGAGGCAATATCCTCAAGAAAAGAGGCTACCCAAAACAAGGCTTCGGTGCAAAAGGAATCAGCAACTGCCCCTTCTATGGACAAGAAGACAATCTCTAATCAGACATCAACGACAGGAAAAGTGCTCCCAATACAGAATGCAAATGAGATCGCCTCAAGTCCATCAAGTTCTTTGCCGGTCAAAGAAAGCAAAAAGGATCGTGTGGAGAACGTTCAGGAGAGACCTGTCAGCAACAAGGATTATAATAGTGATCCAAGAGTACGTACGGGAGCATGGATTATCACGGGAGTAGCCCAAACCGTTACGGTCAGGAAGGGACAAACACTGGCGACGATTAGCAGGACTCACCTCGGTCCAGGAATGGAATGCTATGTTGAAGCAATTAATGGCGGCATTACTGACGTTAAAGAGGGGCAAAAAGTAAAGATACCAAGTTTAAGGAATAAGAAGGCTCGGAAATAAGCCTTCTCATCGTTGGTCAATATACTTATAAGAACGATAAGCATGGCTAGGGAACTTAAAAATATCATCTGTTAAGCCCCCGCTCTTAAAATTGGTTATCTTGACAGTTGTCCAAAAGAAGGCTAATTTGATTTTTAAGCTGACAGGGTAATGATTTACCCTGTTCAGCAATAGCTTTACTTCACGGATTCCTTTTAAACCGGCATGCTTGGCTTTGATGAGAATAACATCATACTTCTTTCCATTGTTCCAATGGTAAGTATAATCATCCGGCGCAAATTTGAACTTGCTCATATAACTGCCTTTCTTTTGATCATTGGCATCATAAATAGAGACCGTCTTTTTTTTCTTGTCCACTAAGTATTTCGTAACCCCATCACTCCATGAAGAATACCTGGGTTCCTCGTACCTGATCTTCTTCCCCTTATACCAAATGGTACCTTCTGCCTTGTAAAGGCCAATCAGGTTGACGGAATAATGCAACGATGAACCTTGGGACCCAAATACCATCTGATAGGTTTTATTAAACATTTGACGAGCTTCCGCTTCATTGGTTGCAGCCAATAAAATAGAAGGAAACATCATATATATAAAGGTAAAAATAATCTTATGTACGTTGTTCATATCATATATACTATGACTATTGAACTACAAAAATACAAAAAAAAATTATATGATCCCAGTGCCTATCCATATTAATCAACTAAAAAACCTTAAAAAGCAAGATAAGTTGAGTTGTTTTATCGATAAAATTAGTACATTTGTACCAGAATTAGTTCATATCAAATAAAATTTGCAATATGTAGAATGAACCATATAATTAATTACATCAATAATTACTGCAAAGTATTTATGTAATAGTGCTGGGTACCGGTCTGCGAAGATAGGTATCCTTTTTTGTATTAAAGAAAGTTAAACACGATGGAGTTTCAAGAAAAAGGAGTATATTTGCAGCACAGTTAATAACTGTGCTGAAATGAATGTACTATATATAACATAGGTAATGTTTTACCACAAAACGTTTATTGCAATTTGGTTAAAATGCACTGTCTGAGAAGATAAAGTATTTTTGGCTCATTGATTGGAATGAGTTACATTTATGAGTAAATTAGTTTTAAGGTGTTGCTTGTCTGTGATGGATAAGCAACACCTGTTTTTTCGCTCTATGATATAAGCTATTCTGCTAAATTCTCTCGAGAATTTATGGTAACACCTATGCTATGGCAGTGTAGAAACTCCACGATGAAATCAAATTCTCTCGAGAATTTAGTAGAATAGGTGTTTTTCTGTCAACCTCGTGTCAACCTTTGTCAACCTCAAAATAGGTTGCAACCCCGATAAACAAAGGGTTTTGACAACCTGTCAACCTATTTTGAAAAAATCTCTATGTATTGATCATGTAAAAAACAGGTTAAAGCTGCTTTAGCCATTCAACGATCAGATGGATAACCTCGGGTGCAAAGGTCTCTTCGATCTCTTTATACTCAGACGGGTCGCCAGTGGTACAGTGCTGGAAGAGATGGTTGACACCCTCAATCGCCAGAATGCTCTTTCTGCCTTTAAGTTCCCGACGTAGGATACTGAGATTCTCCTCGCAATTCACTTGTCGGTCCTTAGTGCCATTGAGTGCCAGAACGGGACAACGGATGTTACCAATAAGGTTGGTAATGTCCAAGTTGAGGAAATAGCGCATATAGGGAGTGGCAGACTGTACCTTCACCATCTGAAGATTCTGGGCCAGGTCTGCAGGTAGGGTAGTAATGTCGGAAATGGGATTCTTACCCACCTTCAAGCTATCAAAAATACTCTCGAGGGTCTTGCAGTATTGGTCGACCACATCCTGCGAGTATCCAGCTTGCTGCAGCACATATTGGTTCTGTTCCAACAATGTCTTCTCGCCAGAAACGATATTTCCGGCCAGACTCACCACGAAATCGGTTTTTCCTTCAGCTGCTAACATTAAGCCGATGGTTCCGCCCTCGCTGTGGCCTATTATTCCCACACGATCGAAGCGTGAGCGCAGCAGGTTGATGCCCGCCAAGGCATCATTTTTGAGATCTGCTGTTGTGACCGAAATCACATCGCCTGTCGATTCGCAGAATCCTCGGTCGTCATAGCGCAGTGTAGCAATGCCCTGACGTGCCAACGCATCGGCGATGACAGCAAAAGGTTTATGCTCAAAGATCTCCTCGTCCCGGTTTTGCAAGCCACTTCCCGTGACCATCAGCAGCACTGGTGTTTGTCGGGTATAGTCTTTGGGCGTGGTTAATGTGCCTTTCAGTAGGGCATCACCATTGCTGAAACTCACTTCCTCAGTTTGATAAGGGAAAGGAGCAACGGGTGTCTGGGGTCTAGAACGCTTGGATGAGCCCGGTGTGAGGGTCATGGGAAACGACTTCCCGTGCTGGGTGAAGGTGCCTACAATTGATGCAACACGATAGTTACCCTCAAAACGGGCGTTAATAGTAGGTATGGAAATCTTGATGTCTGTCTTGCCATGCTCCAAGATGGCAGGCAGCCCAGTGACTCCCTGGTCTGGCGAATCCATCGTGCAGGCACCATTGTTGAGGTGAAAGATCAATGTCAGTTCGGTGCCCATCACATTTAGCTTGCCCGACCAGGTACCGTCTTTTGGAGACTTCTGTGCCCCAGCAGCAAGTGAGATGAGGAGCATCAGTGGGATGATAACGATTTTTCTCATTGTGTTATTTGTTATTTGATATGGATACTACCGGGAAGAACGACATTTCCGCACCGAGTGTTGTTTTAACCAAGAGCTGTTATTGCACGATTGAATTCCAAAGCGAGGCAACGAGCTTCTGACGCAAAAGTAGGAAAAAGAATTCATAATGACAAATAAATCGCTATTTTTCTTACATTGCTCACTATATGTAAAATTGCCACTAAATTAGTCAAGCCTAATGTCAAGAAAACGCACTGATTCATACATTACAGCAAAGAAAGATAAAACCGATCCACGCTGCGTTTAAGGTAATCTTAAGCATCTTTGGTTCTAAAGGTCGTACTGTAACCGATCGCTCTCATCTAAGATCGCAAAGGGGAAATGCTCTTACCATACATTATTATAGAATTCATCACTATAATTCCAATTTATTTCTTATCTTTGCGGACAAGAAGAGAAATCACGAAAAAATGAATAGAAATCAACAAATCATCCGTACGAGTGTGGTGGGCATTGCTGCCAACCTCTTTCTTGCAGCCTTCAAGGCTGTGGCAGGATGGGTAGCCGGTTCGGTAGCCATTATCATGGATGCTGTCAACAACCTAAGCGATGCGCTCTCGTCGGTTATCACCATTGTGGGCACCAAGCTGTCGGAGAAACCCGCTGACCGCGAGCATCCCTTTGGCTACGGTCGTGTGGAGTATTTCAGTGCCATCATCATCTCGGTCATCGTTCTCTCTACGGGCATTCTCTCGTTGGTGGAGAGCGTAAAAAAGATTTTCAACCCCACTCATCCGTCCTACACAGCCATCACACTGACCATCATCATCGTGGCCATTGTGGTGAAACTTATACTCGGTTGGTACGTGAAGAAGAAGGGGATGCAGTTGCAAAGCAACGCTTTGGAGGCCAGTGGCGCCGATGCCACCTTCGATGCGGTGGTGACGCTCTCCACACTTGTCTCCGCCGGTATCATGCTCTTCACTGGGCTCAACCTCGATGGCATTCTTGGTTCGATTATCTCACTCGTCATCATCAAGGCAGGCGTAGAGATGATCGGAGCACCTGTGGGTCAATTGCTTGGCGAGAGCATTTCGAAGGAGATGATGTCCAACATCAAGAGTGATGTGAAGCAGTTTGCCGGTGTGCTCGGCGTCTACGATATCATCCTCAACTACTATGGTCCCAATGCTATCATCGGTTCGCTCCACGTTAGTGTTCCTGAATCGATGACAGCCAACCGTATCCATGGGCTCACACGGTCCATCACCAAACTGCTCTACGATAAGTACCACATCATTGTCACGGTGGGAATCTATGCTGTTTGTGATCATGGCAAGGAGAGCGAACTGCAAAAAGGCGTGATGGCCTTCCTGAAAAGCTATCCTCACATCGAGCAGGTGCATGGCTATTTCTACCTGGAAGAGAAGCGCACGGTCACCTTCGACGTGGTGCCCGACGACTCGGTCCACGACGACAACGCCTTCCAATATCAGCTTCTTCAAGCCATCCGCAAAGTTTATCCCGGCTATATCTTCAACATCGTCATCGATCATATTTATTGCAAATAATCCATGAGAAAGAGAAGCAATCGTTACTTGATGCCCAAAAGGTGATTGATGATTACTGTAAGAATGCAAAATACCCACTTCCGGATGATGAAGCCAAACTCCGTTTTGCGGCTGTTCGATTGCCGGACATTTTCAGCAAAGGAACTAAATTTGCTGATTCAGCCCCAATGAATATAGAATGAACGTTTCCTCCTTTTCGAAGCGACTTGAATAAATTCTAAAGCCTATAGGTCGGTGAACCGGTTGGAGAAGAGTCCTACAAACGTGATATAGGCCTGCTATAAGACTTTGCAAAAAAATCTCACCACATAAAACAGACAAATACCAATTGCTACAACTCTTAATAGGCTTATATGATGTTCCGTCTTGTACTCCTTATATATATCATAGCACAGTATTGACGTGATATATATCGTACCTAATAACAAAATCCAACTGATCATTCGGCTTATTTTAAATATGAATAAAGTCTTCTTTCCCTAAGAAAGTAGCTAAAATAACAGGTTCTCAATAAGTTAGGGTACGACGAGTTCTTCGTCGTACCCTTTATCGTAAGATCCTTGATAAGAATCTTATTTATTGTTCAAGAGCAAGTCGGTAGCTACTGCTACAGCTACAGTGGCACCTACCATAGGATTGTTACCCATACCCAGGTATCCCATCATCTCAACATGTGCAGGTACGGAAGATGATCCAGCGAACTGAGCATCAGAGTGCATACGTCCCATCGTATCTGTCATTCCATAAGATGCAGGACCTGCAGCCATGTTATCTGGATGCAAGGTACGACCCGTTCCACCACCAGAAGCCACTGAGAAATAAGGCTTACCTGCAGCAAGGCGCTCCTTCTTATAGGTACCTGCTACTGGATGCTGGAATCGGGTAGGGTTCGTAGAGTTACCCGTAATAGAAACATCTACATTCTCATGCCAAAGGATGGCAACACCCTCACGAACATCATCTGCGCCATAGCACTTTACTTTCAAGCGGGCAGGATTATTGCCATAAGGGATCTCCTCTACGATATTCAACTTACTTGTATAATAATCAAACTTAGTCTTCACATAAGTAAAGCCATTCACGCGGCTGATAATTTGAGCAGCGTCTTTGCCCAGACCATTCAGGATCACGCGCAGAGGATTCTTACGAACCTTATTTGCCATTTCTGCGATCTTAATAGCGCCTTCTGCAGCAGCGAAGGACTCATGACCGGCAAGGAAGGCAAAGCATTGGGTCTCCTCACGGAGCAGCCGACCAGCCAAGTTACCATGACCAATGCCGACCTTACGGTCATCAGCTACAGATCCGGGGATACAGAAAGCCTGCAGTCCTTCTCCAATTGCTTCAGCGCATTCAGCAGCGCTCTTGCAATTCTTCTTGATAGCGATAGCTGCACCAGCTACATACGCCCACTTTGCATTCTCAAAACAAATATCCTGAGTGTCCTGGCAAATTTGATAAGGATCAACACCCAGCTTGTCACAAATTTCGTTAGTCTCTTCGAGGTTCTTGATGCCATACTTCTGAAGTGCAGCATTCACCTGTGCTTCACGACGATCCTGGCTCTCGTAACTTACTTTTCTAATCATAACTGTTGTCCTCCTTATTCTTTACGTGGGTCGATAGATTTCACAATACCCTGTTCTGCAGTCGTACGGCCATACTTTCCAGTGAATTTCTTCACGGCTTCATTAGCATCCATGCCATTCTTGATGGCTTCCATCATCTTACCCAAATTGACATACTCATAACCACAAACGAGATTATCCTTGTCAAGGAACAACTTGGTGATATAACCTTGTGTCAACTCCAGGTAGCGCACGCCCTTTGCCTGTGTACTGTAAACCGTACCAATCATAGAGCGGAGGCCCTTGCCAAGGTCTTCCAAACCTGTACCAACAGCAAGCCCATTCTCAGAGAAAGCACTCTGGCTGCGACCATATACGATCTGCAGGAACAGGTTACGCATTGCTACGTTGATGGCATCACAAACCAAGTCGGTATTAAGTGCCTCAAGGATCGTCTTGCCCGTCAGAATCTCACCTGCCATTGCAGCACTTTGGGTCATGCCAGAACAGCCGATGGTCTCAACAAGCGCCTCTACGATAACACCTTCCTTGATGTTCAGAGAAAGCTTGCAACAACCCTGCTGGGGTGCACACCATCCCACACCATGGGTATAACCAGAAATGTCTTTGATTTCTTTTGCCTGAATCCACTTACCTTCTTCAGGAATTGGTGCTGGGCCGTGGTAAGCGCCCTTCTTGACAACGCACATGTTGTCGACGTCTTTAGAATAAATGATCATATTCGTTGTTTTTTATAAAATATGAATAAATACCTTTCCTAATGTGTTGCAAAGATAATAAAAACTTAGGACTGTACCTAATTGTAGGTAATCTTTTTGTTTCTTTAACGGGAGTTTTGCCATGGCAAGGTGCCATCTCCTCTAAACGCGGGAAACATCCAGAGGGCATGTCACATACTAAATTAACTTAGTGGGCATTATCCCCAACAAGGAAGACGTTTATACACAGATCCTTGGGAACTCGCGATTGACCAGGGAAAATAAAAAATGGATAATTCTTTTTGCTATTCGCTTGATTTACATTATCTTTGCAAAATATTAATAAGATGATCTATGGTGAATGTCAAGTTGAAAGACGCTGTCGTGCGGAAAGCTGCAGAGGGAGGATATGATGATTTCGTGCATGTCTTTGTGGATGCCATTCTTGATGCGATAGGAGGGGAGCTGAATGCAGGCAACATGTCCGAACTGAATGCGGACCAGATCACCCTTTTAGCATACCAGATCCTACATGACGAAGTGATGGATGGGGGATTTGTACAACTCATTCATAATGGGTATGGCGCATTCATCTTTAGAAACCCTTTCGATAAAGCATTGAGGAATTGGGGGCTACGTGATTTCTATAAATTGATCAACAAAGGTAGGAAGGTTTATTCCCAAACGCACGAAAATATCGAAAAGGAATGTACGGATGAGGAGTTCATGGCTTTATTTGAACAATATCCCGAATGGGATGACTTCGACGATGAGTTCGTGGAGAACGAGGAGTCATGGACCGATGAAATCGCCCATTATATTGATGGCCATATGGATCAGTTTGCTATAATTGAAAAAGATGAATAAGACAGATCAGGAACTACGTAAGAAAAGTCCCATACAAATCAGGAACAAGAAGGCATCCTTCGAATATTATTTCGTAGATACCTATACAGCAGGCATCGTCCTGACTGGCACGGAAATCAAGTCTATCCGTGCCGGGAAGGCTTCTTTGGTCGACTCTTTCTGTATGATAATCAACGGCGAAATGTGGGTAAAGGGCATGAGTATCTCTCCCTATTTCTATGGATCCTATAATAACCATGAATCTAAGAGGGACAGGAAATTGCTGCTCACCAAAAAGGAAATTCGCAGACTGCAGGAAGCCACGAAGCAAGTAGGGTTGACGATCATCCCGACTTTGCTCTTCATTGATGATCATGGGCGGGCGAAAATGGATATTGCACTGGCAAGAGGTAAAAAGGAATACGACAAGAGGCAGACTTTGAAGGAAAAAGAGGACCGTCGGGAAATGGATAGGGCCATCAAGCACTTTTAATCCGTTTAACCATGTCCTAATTGGCAAGGAACAGGATTTCTTCCTTCTGCCAAATATAACATAAAAACAATATGAAGGGAATACGGGATATTATTAAGGAAAGAATCCTGGTGTTGGATGGTGCCATGGGCACCATGATACAAAGTTACGGCTTGACAGAAAGTGATTTCCGCGGATACCGGTTCATGAAAGCTCCTGGGCTGATGAAAGGCAACAATGATATGCTGAACCTAACCCGTCCAGATGTTATTTTGGATATTCATCGCCGCTATCTGAAAGCTGGAGCAGACTTGATAGAGACCAATACCTTTTCGTCTCAGCGGATTTCCCAAATGGATTATCACCTGGAACATGAGGCTTCAGAGATTGCCTACGAAGGGGCAAGGCTTGCCAGGCAGGCTGCTGATGAATTTTCCTCTGATGCCCAGCCGAGGTTTGTATTGGGATCTGTAGGACCAACCAACAAAACTTGTTCCATCAGTCCGGATGTCAGTAACCCGGCTTCCCGAGAGATTACTTATGATCAGCTCTTTGAAGCGTACGTGGAACAGATCCTGGCCCTTATCGACGGGGGTATAGACGGAATCCTCATCGAGACAATCTTTGATACGCTGAATGCAAAATGCGCCATCGATGCATCGATGGAATCGATGAAAAGGAAAGGAAAGGATCTTCCCATTATGCTCAGCTTGACGGTCAGCGACCTTGCCGGAAGAACGTTGAGCGGACAGACGATTGAGGCATTCCTCGCCAGTATCAGCAGTTATCCTGTATTCTCAGTCGGACTGAACTGCTCTTTTGGCGCAAGACAAATGAAGCCCTTCCTTGAACAGATGTGCCAGCATTCACCTTATTATATATCTGCATATCCAAATGCAGGCTTGCCGAATTCCTTAGGACAATATGACGAGACCGCAGCTTCGATGGCTCCGCAAATAGCCGAATTCATCGATGAGGGCTTAGTCAATATCATTGGGGGGTGCTGTGGGACAACTGACGAGTTTATAGTACGTTACGCACAATTAGTGAAAGGGAAGAAGCCACATCTGCCTATGCCCAAACCTAAGAACATGTTGCTTTCTGGACTGGAGCCCCTGGAAGTGCGTCCGGGCATGTTTATCAACGTTGGAGAGCGTTGCAACGTGGCAGGTTCTCGGAAGTTCCTACGGCTGATTAAAGAAAAAAACTATGAAGAGGCGATGAGCATCGCCCGAAAGCAAGTGGATGATGGGGCACTTGTCATTGATATCAACATGGATGACGGATTGTTGGATGCCAAATCCGAGATGGTCAACTTCCTCAACCTGATCGCCTCAGAACCTGATATCGCGCGAGTGCCCGTCATGATCGACTCCTCGAAATGGGATGTCATCCAAGCTGCCTTGAAATGCGTGCAAGGCAAATGCATCGTGAATTCCATTTCCCTGAAGGAAGGAGAGGAGGCTTTTATCGCCCATGCCAAGGATGTGATGAGGTATGGGGCTGCCTGTGTAGTGATGTGCTTTGATGAGATCGGGCAGGCTACTTCCTACGAACGGCGAATAGAAATAGCGCAAAGGGCTTACCGCATCTTGACTGAGCAGGTAGGGATGAACCCTCTTGACATCATTTTTGACCCCAACGTGTTGGCCATCGCGACCGGAATGGAGGAACATGACAATTATGCTGTCGACTTCATTCGAGCCACGAGATGGATCCGCAAGCATCTGCCAGGGGCGCATGTCAGCGGAGGAGTAAGCAATTTGTCTTTTTCCTTCCGTGGCAATAATTATATCCGTGAGGCAATCCATGCTGTCTTTCTCTACCATTCCATTCAGAATGGGCAGGATTTTGGCATCGTTAACCCCGCGACAAAGGTTACTTATGAAGATATTCCCAAGGATCAGCTAACCATCATAGAGGATGTCGTCCTCAATCGCCGGAAAGGTGCAGCTGAAGACCTGATAGACTTGGCAGGGAAGATCAAAGCTGAACAGGATGCTGCCAAGGATGCCAAACTGAATGGACTGTCCCTTCCTGAAAAGAAAGAAGAGGAGTGGCACCAAGGAGATATCAAGCATCGCTTGGCAAATGCCTTGCGAAAGGGAATCGGAGATTATTTGGAAGATGACCTCCATGAAGCCCTCCAAATCTATCCCCATGCAGTGGACATCATAGAAGGTCCTTTGATGGATGGCATGAACGAGGTTGGGAAGCTCTTTGGTGAGGGAAAGATGTTTCTTCCCCAAGTCGTGAAGACCGCGCGCACGATGAAGCAGGCCGTGGCGATTCTCCAACCCTATATTGAGGCGGAAAAGAAAGAAGGCTCTGCCAAGGCAGGGAAGGTACTTATGGCTACAGTGAAAGGAGATGTCCATGACATTGGCAAGAATATTGTCTCCGTAGTCATGGCATGCAACAACTATGAGGTTGTCGACTTAGGCGCGATGGTCCC
>ERZ779941.565-NODE-565-length-15321-cov-2.855496_pt1 | contig 15321 bp, 12 predicted proteins | sample MGYA00511952_ERZ779941 | MGnify/ENA primary metagenome ERZ779941 (study PRJEB29588, sample SAMEA2142846) | human gut metagenome | biome: human gut; feature: human-associated habitat; material: faeces | place: Denmark | collected 2008/2010 ...
GCCTCTGCGCATTGCTTTAGCCACTGCCGTCACTGCTTCGTCCTGGCCGATGACACGCTTGTGCAGGGTCTTCTCCAGCTTTAACAGCCGCTCGCTCTCTTTTTCCGCCAGCTTCTGTACGGGGATCTTGGTCCACTGGGCAACAACCTCGGCAATCTCGTTCTCGCCGATACTTAAAGTGCTGCCTGCTTCCTGTTTTTCCCGTTTCTTCATCAGGCGCTCCTGCTTTTTCACCAAAGCATCCTGCTTCTTTTTAATCTCTGCCATCTGGTCAAAAGCTTCCATGCGGATGGCTCTCTCCATCTCCTGATCCATCTCATGGATCCGGTCAGAAATCTCCTTTGCCTTATCCGGCACGTCCAGCGCATGCAGTCTGGCACTGGCTGCCGCCTTGCCGAAGCTTCATCGATCAGATCGATGGCCTTATCCGGCAGATTACGATCGTTAATATAACGGCTGGACAGTCTGACTGCAGCTTCGATGGCTTCCGGGGTAATCTCCACATGATGGTGATCTTCATATTTTCCCTTGATGCCTTCCAGAATGCGGACAGCCTCTTCCTCTGTGGGTTCTTCGACAGTCACCGGCTGGAATCTGCGCTCCAGCGCTGCATCCTTCTCAATGTATTTGCGATATTCTGCAATGGTGGTTGCACCGATTAACTGGATTTCACCTCTCGCCAGGGAAGGCTTCATGATGTTGGATGCGTCAATGGCACCCTCTGCCCCTCCGGCTCCGATGATCGTATGCAGTTCATCCAGGAATAAAATAATATTCCCGTCCTCCGTTACTTCTTTTAATACTTTCTTGATCCGTTCCTCGAACTCACCGCGGTACTTACTGCCCGCTACCATTCCCGACAGGTCCAAGGTCAGTACTCTCTTATTCTGTACGGTAAAAGGCACATCTCCCGCTACGATCCGGGCTGCCAGCCCTTCTACCACAGCGGTCTTACCTACACCGGGTTCTCCGACGAGACAGGGATTGTTCTTCGTGCGGCGACTTAAGATCTGCACTACTCTGCGGATCTCTTCTTCTCTGCCCACGACAGGATCCAGCCTGCCCTCTCTCGCCAAAGCCGTCAGATCTCTGCTGTATTGTTCCAGTGTAGACTGCTTTGCCTTGCGGTCGCCCTTTTTCCCCAGATCTTCCTTATACAGATTGCCATCCTGTCCGATAGCGATCAGGGTATCCACATATATTTTCTGTACATTGGCCCCCAACGTGTTCAACAGACGTACAGCAACATTCTCGCCTTCTTTGATCAGTGCCAGCAGCAGATGCTCTGTGCCGGTCTGTTTCTGTCCGAAACGGGCTGCCTGACGGTGTGCTTCCTCCAGGATTCTCGCCGCTCTGGGAGAATACCCTTCTCTGTCCTTCACTGCCACACCGTTTTCAAAAGCGATCAGATCCCGTATCATTTCCATGACCTGGTCTATTTCCACGCCGTTATCCATTAATACTTTGGCTGCTACACCGGACTCTTCCTTTAAAAGTCCCACCAGAATGTGTTCGGTTCCGATATAGCCCTGTTTCAGGCTTCTGGCACATCTGCCTGCCTGGGCAAGCGCGTTCTGCGCTTTATCCGTAAACTGTGACTGCATCAATTCAGTCCTCCATATTCTTCATATATTTCATCAATCAGCTCATGCACTTCCTGCCTGGAAATATTTTTACAGCTGCTCTTAGCCAGTATTACCTGCAGTTCCTTCCGTAATTCATCCACTGCACGCATCCGGTCCACATCCAGAGCGATCACTGCGCCCTTTCGTCTGTCTACCTTGACATAGCCTTCCTGCTTCAGGACCGTGTATGCCTTATTTACAGTATGCATATTGATCCCGATGGTATCCGCCAGCTGCCTTACACTTGGCAGGGAATCTCCTTCATGAAATTGTGACGTGGCAATTCCCATGATGATCTGATTGCGCAGTTGCATATAGAGCGCTTCATCACTGTTGAAATCTATCTCTATTATCATCAAAATCACTCCCTTCCCATGTCACCGATTGTTATACGTTTATTATAACAGTGAAGGCGATACTGTCAACCGTAGACCCGGAAAGTTTATCAAAATTTTAAAAAGAAAGCGGCATCCCACTTTCGTAAGATACCGTTCTCTTTTATGATTACTCAGATTTTTATTGTTCTTCGTCACCGTCCCAGTTAAGGAATTCGAATTCAAATTCGTCATCATCGGACATGAAGTTCTTGGACTTCCAGCCGGGATCCTGATTGCCTTCCTTCTGTACAGGTCTGGTCGGTCGGTCTACCTGGGGCGCCACGGAACGCTGGCTCTGGGGTGCTACGGGTCTTGCTCCCTGTCCTGCTGGTCTTGCCTGCTGATCTGCCACAGGTCTGCTGCTCTGTCCTGCGGGTCTTGCCTGCTGCCCTGCAGGTCTTGCTCCCTGTCCTACAGGTCTTGCTCCCTGCCCTGCGGGTCTTGCCTGCTGCCCTGCCATAGGTCTTGCTCCCTGTCCTACAGGTCTTGTCTGCTGCCCTGTTACGGATCTCTGTCCCTGTCCCGTGGGTCTTCTCTCTGCACCTACTTCATGCATTACCTTCTGTGAGCCCTGGGGTCTGCTACTCTGTCCCGCCGGTCTGCCTCCCTGAGGTCTACCGGTTTTCGGTCTGTCCACTCTTCTTCTGCGAAGTGCTGCTTCCTCCGCATCAGAGAAATCAGCCGCATCCGTCATATCCTTGATCTTGAAGATCAGCAGTGTTACTGCCGCTGCCAAAAATACTAACAGAATCACCAGTACAATGATGACCGCCTTCTGGCTCTTTAATTTCTTCTGATCTGTGTCAAACTGTGCGTTGATCTCCGTGATCTGATCTATGGAATTGAACAGGTCTTCGATCTTGTACTGCTTCTGTCCTGCCATATCTAACAGATACCAGGCATCTCCCTGTAACTGGGTATCCCAATCCTTTGATGTCGTCTGGGTATCCTCGGGCTGTTCTTCCACAGGCTGTTCCTCTGCGGGCTGTTCTTCCACAGGTGCCTGCAATTCTCCGGACAATGCCACATAATCGGAACGGATAAATCCGGTCACCTCAATACTGTTGGATATAAAGGTTATCTGATACCATGTCTTGCCATCGGTACCGGTAGCCTGACCGGTGACGGGCAGCGCCATTCCGTTCTCCGCAGTAGTCACAATCTGGCTGGTAGTAGAAGCATTGCTGCGCACACGTACGGACTGTCCGCCGGTTACGGTAGCACTCAGAGGCTCCACTGCTGTAACCTCCACAGGGGTCTCATTCACAGCAGGCGCCGGTGTCGCTGTGGTCGTAGTCGTTGTAGTCGTTGTAGTCGTTGTTGTACCTGAAGAAGACGGCGGGGTAGATCCGTCGGTAATGCTTACCAGGTCGGAACGAATATATCCCAGCGTATTCGCATCCACATATACTTCATACCAGGTATAACCGTCTGCACCCTTGGTCTGACTCTTGATGGAGATTGTCTTATCCTTGGACGCACTTCCGATGACTTCACTGGAAGAGTCCGCACTCTTACGGATCTTGGCACTGGATGCCGTTACCTTGGCCGCACTCTCCGCATGACTGACGATTGCCAGATCCCCCGCAAAAAGTCCTGCTCCCAACACAAGTACCAGTGCAAGCATTCCCCAGAAAGCTTTACATTTACTTATTCTCTGTACTGTCTTTTTCATCTGCAACTCCTTTTGTATCCTGACCTTGTCTTACGCTTCATCGATTGCCTTGCCAATGTCATGACGCATGTATTTATTCTCGAAAGAGATCCATTCCGTTGCCGCATAGGCATTGGCACGTGCCTCCTTCAGGGTAGCTCCCTTTGCTGTCACTCCCAGAACGCGACCACCGTTTGTGACGATTCCCTTGTCCGTAAGCTTCGTTCCGGCATGGAAACAATAATAACCGTCTTTTCCATCGAAGTTCTCCAGACCGTTTATCACGAATCCCTTCTCATAGGATACGGGATAGCCGTCGCTTGCCAGAACCACACATACCGCAGCATTGTCTTCAAACTGAAGGTCGATCTGATCCAGTGTGCCATCCACACAGGCCTCCATCACTTCGATGATATCGTTCTTCATACGGGGCAGTACCACCTGCGCCTCCGGGTCGCCGAATCTGGCATTGTATTCCAGTACCTTGGGACCGTTTTTTGTCAGCATCAGTCCGAAGAAGATGACTCCCTTGAAAGGTCTGCCTTCCGCTGCCATGGCATCCACGGTAGCCTGGTAGATGTATTTCTTACAGAATGCATCCACTTCCTCGGTATAGAAGGGGCTGGGAGAAAAGGTCCCCATACCACCGGTGTTCAGACCCTGATCACCGTCCTTCGCTCTCTTATGATCCTGCGCGGAAGTCATGATGCGGATAGTCTTGCCATCTACAAAAGAAAGAACACTGACTTCTCTGCCGGTCATGAACTCTTCGATGACCATACGGTTGCCGGCTGCGCCAAACTTTTTATCCAGCATGATCTCATCCACGCCTGCCAGTGCTTCTTCTAAAGTATTGCAGATCAATACGCCCTTGCCCAGTGCCAGACCGTCCGCCTTCAGCACGATGGGGAAGCTTGCCTGCTCCTTCAGGTACTTAACAGCATCCTCCGCGTTATCGAAATTCTCATAAGCCGCAGTGGGAATGTTGTATTTCTTCATCAGATCCTTGGAAAAAGCTTTGCTTCCTTCCAGGATGGCTGCATTTTTACGGGGTCCGAAAGCACGCAGGCCCTCTGCCTCCAGTGCATCCACCAGTCCGCCGACCAGGGGATCATCCATACCTACGATGGTCAGGTCAATTGCCTGTTCCTTCGCAAATGCCACGATCTTGTCGAATTCCATGGCTCCGATGGGAACACACTCTGCGATCTGACCGATTCCGGCATTGCCCGGAGCACAATAGATCTTATCCACTTTAGGACTTTTTGCTACACAGGCTGCAATGGCATGCTCTCTGCCACCACCGCCTACGATCAATACTTTCATACCCATATCTTCTGCCTTCCTTAATTTTTGCTGTTTGTATGCTTTACTTTGCCGTCTGCCACGCAGATCCGTCCGTTGGCAATATCATCTATCGCCTTCGGCAGAAGCAGCCACTCTGCCTGCTCCATGACACGTCTCTGTAAGATCTCCGGGGTATCATCATCTTCCACCGCCACTGCCTTCTGTGCAATGATGGGGCCCTCGTCCATGCCTTCATTCACAAAATGTACCGTAGCTCCGGTGACTTTCACACCGCGCTCCAGTGCCTTTTCATGCACATGTAGTCCGTAGTATCCCACGCCGCAAAAAGAGGGGATCAGGGACGGGTGGATATTGATGATCCGGTTGCTGTATTCGTGTACCATTGCCTCCGGGATCTTCACCAGGAAACCTGCCAGTACGATTAAGTCCGGAGTGAATTCCTTCACCTTTGCAAGCAGTGCCTCATTAAATACCTCTCTGCTCTCATAATCCTTCGGAGACACACAGACCGCGGGAATTCCCGCATTGCGTGCTCTCTCTAAGCTCTTCACCGTCTTGTTATTGCTGATGACACCCACGATCTGTGCGTTTTTAACCTTACCGGCTGCAATGGCATCAATGATTGCCTGTAAATTCGTGCCGCCGCCGGATACCAGTACGACTACTCTTAACATATGGTCACACCCTTTTCACCGGCTTCGCAGGTACCTACCACATAAGCAGTCTCTCCTGCTGCCTTCAGAGCTTCCAGAGTCTTATCCACATCTGCGGGATCCAGTGCCAGTACCATGCCCAGACCCATGTTGTAAGTATTATACATCATCTCGTCTGTGATATTGCCTTTCTTCTGCATCAGGCGGAAAATAGCAGGTACTTCGTAGCTGTCTTTCTTCACAACTGCACGGATGCCGTCGGGAAGCATTCTGGGGATTTTCTCATAGAAACCACCACCGGTGATATGGCTGCAGCCCTTTACCTTAACGCCTGCGTTCTTCACAGACTTCATAGCCTTCACGTAGATTCTGGTGGGAGCAAGCAGTGCCTCACCAAGAGTCTTGCCCAGCTCGTCATAATAGGTATCCAGGCTCTCTTTTGTCATATCGAATACTTTTCTCACCAGAGAAAAACCATTGGAATGTACACCGGAGGAAGCAATGCCCACCAGTACATCACCGGACTTGATATTCTCACCGGTGATCAGATCCTTACGTTCTACCACGCCTACTGCAAATCCTGCCAGATCATACTCATCCTCGGGCATCAGTCCGGGATGCTCTGCGGTCTCACCGCCTACCAGTGCTGCGTCAGACTGCTTACAGCCCTCTGCCACACCCTTTACGATGGTAGCGATCTTCTCGGGGATATTGCGTCCGCATGCAATATAATCCAGGAAAAATAGAGGTTCGCCGCCTGCACATGCCACATCATTCACACACATGGCTACACAATCGATACCGATGGTATCATGCTTGTCCATTAAAAATGCCAGCTTCAGCTTGGTGCCTACACCATCGGTTCCGGACAGGAGTACGGGATCCTCCATATCTTTGATGGCACTTAAGGAAAATGCTCCGGAGAAACCTCCGATGCCGCCCATTACTTCGGGACGCATGGTCTCCTTCACGTACTTCTTCATCAGTTCTACAGACTTGTAGCCTGCTTCGATGTCTACTCCAGCTTTCTTGTAATCCATTTTCTCCTCATTTCCGCCGCAGGGGCTCTTTCGTTTTATTTAGTGGGGCAGCCTCTTAAGAGGTCCCGGATTCTCTGTCTTATCTTCTTATTTTTTCATGCCTTCCACGTATGCTTTATAGCCGATCTCCTGCAGTTTTGCATCTTTGGCTTCTACCTGTTCTTTTAATTTTACGCTGTATGCTTTCAGTTTTCCAAGAAGTTCCGCGTCGGAGGTTGCCAGGATCTTGGCTGCCAGAAGTCCTGCATTGGCGCCGCCGTTAATGGCTACTGTGGCAACCGGGATGCCGGAGGGCATCTGTACGATGGAATACAGAGAATCTCTGCCTCCCAGGGAAGTGGTGTGCATTGGAATACCGATGACGGGCATCGGGAAAATAGCGGCACACATACCGGGCAGATGGGCTGCCATACCGGCTCCGGCAATGATTACCTTGAAGCCTTTTTCCTCCGCACTTTTTGCATACTCAAAAAATACATCCGGCTCTCTGTGAGCGCTGATCACGGTCATCTCATAAGGGATGCCCAATTCTTCCAGAATGTCTGCTGCCTTCGCCATCACAGGCATATCGGAATCACTACCCATTACAATGCCAACCTTAGGGCAATTCTCTGTATTTGCCATAATGTCCTCCTCATGTATCGGTTGTACCGATGTTTATCCATATATTTTTATCTTACTAAAATCTTGTCAATGATGCAATGGTTTTATAAAATCTTATGTTTTAGGAAAGTTCCTGCAACGGTTCGTTCAGTTCTTCCGTACCCGGCAGGACGAATTTCCCATTTTCTATGATCGTGATCCGCCCGCCATCCTTTTTCACCGCGGTCAGTTCCGCCAGTTCATCATAAGGGATAGTAATATCTGTGTGACAGTTAAAATATGCCTTGGACGGATTCACACTGCGAAGCGCCGCCACCTCATTCTCTCTTGCCACGATCTCCTTGCCGTCAGGGTTATATACTTTCACATCCTCCGCATGGGAATAGCAGGTATCCCCCACGGCAAAATGAGGTCCCATCTTCTCTGCGATCAGAATCGGCATCTTGGCTTCCACCCCCAGACGTTTTGCTGCTGCATACGCTGTGGTGTTGGTGCCGATGGCAAATTCGCCTAAGGGCAGCGTCTTGTGCCGGAACAGGATGTTTTCTTTTATAAATGCACTGTTCTCTTCCTCTGTGGCAAAATTCCCGCAGTGGTAGTCCTTGATCTTACCGTTTTCAAAAGTGATCTCCAGATCCTTATATTCCAGTCCGTTTAAGAATACCCGGGTCACGTGCAGCACCCCGTTCGTCCCTTCCAGTACCGGCGAGGTAAAAACCTCACCCACGGGGATGTTCACATCTGCCACACAGTTTTCAAAAATAGTCTCCTTCGCAGGATCCTGTAACTTCCAAAGATTTACCGTAAGGGCTGTGCGATTGCCGTTACCGCCTTTGATCTCACAGTGATCCGCCTGATCCAGAGCATCAATGATGGTCTGCTGAATCCGCTGGTATTTTTTATAATCCAGCGTATTGATCCGTATCGTCTCCCGGAACAGTTCTTCAAAGCAGTCACCCACTTCAGGAATCGGGAACGCAATGCTCGTAAAGCTGCGCTCTTCTTCTATAATATATTGTCTCTGCAGCTGTCCCATCTGGGTGCGGTTCTCTACCAGTAAAGCACTCTGCTCATCCGTCATTTTCAGGCTTTCCGGCTTGTTCACCGGCTCAAAATCATACTCACCGAAGGTCTCTACCACCGCGGGACCGGCATAACCGCGTGCCTCCTTTTTATATTTTTCAAACGCGGTATGCATGACTTCCTGCTTCCGGCTGCAGTACATTTTATCCAAAAACAGGGCTCTGTCGTCCTTGTGATCGAACTCGTACTGTCTGTTGGGGCTGACGCTGTAAAAACCATTCTTGTAAATGGATGGATTGTACAAAATGCTGGAGGCTGCACGATAGATCACCGGCTGCAGTCCCATTTTTTCAAAATTCTCCAGTGCTCTTCTCATCATGCGTTCAAAGCCCAGCTGATAACGGACATCCACGACTGCTTTCTTCGACAGATCCTTGCCGGTTACTTCAAAGCCGATACGATACCCTTCCGTGTAAGTATCCGCCATGGTATGGATCGTCTCCTCCGGCAGAGAATTCATGAATTCCGCCATTTTCAACTCGTTATCACCCACATACTCACCGTAAGCATATAGATAACGCAGATCTGTAAGGTCTGTCGTACAAAGAATTGCTGCTGCAAAATTATTCTCCGGACATACCATTTCACGCACCCGCTCTTCCGCCGCTACATCCGCATAATCGCTGACAAACCAGTAAAGAATCTCACGGATGGATGCATACGTGGGGAGCTTATGGTTTTCCTGCTGTTCATATACAAATGCCGCATACACCTCGGAGAACAACTCCATCCGGATCACCAGTTCTTCCAGACGTCCTTCGTAGGTAAAGCCGATCAGGCTGCGCATCTCTGTATACAGAAATGCCGCCAGTGCTCCGAATTCCTCTCCCAGCATCTTCACAGCATAAGCCGGATTGGCAAAACTGTTCTCGTAGTTTTCCGGTAAAATGTCTTCATACAGGGCATGATTGCGCTGCTGTAATTCTTCCAACGTGGCAGTTTTCAGACCATCCTGTTCCAGGAATTTCCTGTTATCTTCGATCAGGAGCAAAAACTTTGCCACTACCGTAAAATATTCTCTCCAGGATTGTAACGCTTCCCCCTGCCAGTCCTCCCCGGGAATCTCCCGGATCCGGAGAAGCGCCAGTTCCAGACGTTCCAGTAAAATTTCTCTTTCTTCCATATATCTGTTAACTCCTTATTTCCAAATGACTGTCGTGTGTTCCCATGCTCCTGCCTCCGGATGTCATATTTTACAGCCGGCTCCCCAGATACAGTAAAAAGCTGATGCCACCAAGGGAAATCACATTCAATATCGTCCCCAGCACAGGAAAAAAACGGTAAATATCCTTGTCCCGCAGTGTCAGAATGCCAAGGATCAGTCCGATCAGGGAGTAGATCGTTGCAAGCACTCCCGTGACACCATAGCCGCCGTGCATGACACCGCCCCGGCTGTAAGACAGATAGGTCACAATCCCCAGGGACACCAGGCTGATAATCCCCAGGATCGTTGACATGATCGCTTTATCGGAGTGCTTTTTATTTGTAAAAATATAATTCTTTTTCCGCATACTCATCTCCTATGGAACCCGAAAAGGGCACTTCCTATGTGGAAATGCCCAATCTGCGCGCCCAAACGGCGCCTTTCTTCTCTTTTGTCCTCAAAACAGGATGCGGGATTTGCCGGAGATAAGCTTGCTGCCGCTGATGATCAGCAGTACTCCTGCCGCAATTCCGACTACCAGGGAGATCACTCCCAATACGATATTCAATGCCCCTGCTCCACGCATGATCTTATAGATTTTCTCTTCCATGGAATCCTCCTGTCTTCTTACTTCCTACTTACTTAAGCACCGTATACGGCGTAATATTCATCAATTGCCTTCTTCAGGGTGTCGTCGATGTATACTTCTCCCTTGTAAGGTCTGTTGTACAGATGATCGATAACATCCTGCATGGTCACGATGGCATGTGCATCGAAGCCGTACTTTTCCTTAATTTCTTCCAGTGCGCTGACTTTACCGCCCAATCCCTTCTCCATACGGTTCAGGGATACCATCAGACCAACGATCTCTACGTTGGCAGCTCCTCTTACCTTGGGAACCGTCTCTTCCATAGACTTACCGGAAGTGGTAACGTCCTCGATCATGATAACTCTGTCACCGTCTTTTAAGGAACTACCTAAGAAGCTTCCCTTGTCTGCGCCGTGATCCTTCTCTTCCTTACGATCGGAACAGTAACGAACCTCTTTGCCGTATAATTTGCTGTAAGCCACTGCAGTTACAACACTGATGGGAATTCCCTTATATGCCGGTCCGAACAATACATCGAAATCATCGCCGTAAGTATCATGAATTGCTTTGGCATAGCTCTCACCCAGCTTCATCAGCTGAGAACCGGTGACATACGCACCCGCATTCATAAAGAAAGGAGACTTTCTACCGCTCTTTAAGGTAAACTCTCCGAATTTCAATGCCTTACAATCCACCATGAACTCAATAAATTCCTGCTTGTACTGTTCCATTCTATGCAAAACCTCCGTAATTTCCGCGTTTTTCAGTTCTGCTCTATATCATACCATACTTTTTTTTAACATTCAAGGAACAAAGGTTTAACCGTTGTTTTCTTATTGCCCGGAAATCAAATTCGTATCATCTGATATTTCATACCATGTGGTCAGGATATTGGAAGACAATCTTTGCATCCTTTTCATTTCCCTGGAAGCCTTGTAGATATCCGTACTAAGATACTTCTGTGGTCGTATTTCAATCTGATCTTTCTTCTTTTTACCAGGTACTAACGGATTATCTTTTTCTCCTTTTATCAATTTCTGATAATTTTCATATAACATAGGACATTGCTTTTTCAAAAGCGTTGGTATATCTGGGTACACCAGCTTATTAACCATATCTTCTGCCCAATATCCCACAATTTTTGCATCTTCTGGATTTACATAAATATGATTGTACCAGTCAATATCAACAATGCATCCATGAATCTTTCCATCCCCTCCGATTTTTCTTATAGCATCAGAAATTTTCTTTTGCATGTTCATATATTTATCAAGCGGCTTCCTAATATACGAAATCATCTCATCCATATGCTCATAATAATATTCTATGCTTGCCCTTTCCAGACGTCTAAGTGATCCACCATTCAAAATGCTAAGATATCCATAAGATGATTGGTGAATAAAACAATAATAGCCTTTTTTCTTTAGCATGTACAGGGCATTGACTTCACGATTAAAATCCATCTGTATATTTTTCCCTCTGTAAAAATCAACATATTGCGCAGACGTGACTTCATAAATGCCATCCTTATAATCAGAGAACGAATCATATTCACTATCCATTACCAAACTCTTGATATGTATATTGTCATTTCTATAACCAATCTGATTATCGGAATAAATCCGGTACTCTCCATCATCATAAAATTCATTTCGATGTGTATGCCCACTTACATAAACCAGATTTTTACTGGGGTCGGCATCTGTCGCCCAGTCTTTTTTTGGTGTATGTGTAAAAATAATAGTATTTTTATCCAGTATAGCCGGTAGTACTTTGTTATATAATTCCTCAAACTTTTTGGTTTCTATAATTTCTCCTTCTCGATTCAGTGTTTTACGATATATTCCCTGATTTGCATTAAATTCCATATTGTATCCCGAGAATGCACATCCTCCGAATATCACAAGCCGTGTACTCGCAATCTGTTTTCTCAATTCCGTTACAGACATAGATACAAGTTCTTCATAAGAGAGTCTGTAAAATCGATTTTCTGCGTCTGTATACAACAGTTCATTATGAAGCAAAAACATTCCATTTTCTTCTATAACTTTCCTGTATATTCCTGTAATTTCATCAATACTTTTCCCTGGGAAGCTCCAAAATTCATGATTTCCAAGTATAAATATTATTTTTTTTCTACTTGTCAGTCTCCATTTCAAAATCTGAATAAACATAACAAATATAGAAAAATCCGAAGAAGTATCTCCTCCAATCAGCAAAATCTCTCCAGATTCTTTTACAACAATATCAACAATTTTAATGAGTTCTTTAATTACGTCTTCTTTTGACCTGCATTTTGCATTCTCAAGTCTGTGCATTAAGTGAATGTCTGACACATAATAAATCCACCTATTATACATATTATACTTCCAGGCGGAATCTATATTATAGGTATCTCTGTTATGCTCTGTCATCTCTTTATCACTGTCCGCAGATATCGCTAAAAACTCCTGCTCATTCTTTTCTGCTGCTGCGAAAGAATAAATCGCATCTGCATTCAGCTCATAATTCTCATATGCGACACCAAACTTTTCGCACAATTTACTGGACATCTTTGTTCCAGAAAAATCCAGTTTATCAAATTCCGTGAGTTTTTCCAAACCGTCACATAATAATAAATTAGCCCCAGATAAATCACCTTTCAAATAGTAAACAAAATCAAAAAAATAAGGTGATGTAAAAATATCCTCTTTCACAAGACACCCCTTCTCTGATCTCCAAATCTTATGGACTGTAAACTTTCCATCAGCATACTCTTTATCCACTTTGCTAACTATATTTCCAGCAATTAAAGGCGGAATTTTCGTTGTTTCATCCGTTTTATATTGTGAAAGATCCACATTCAGTTCTATATCTCCCGAAAGATCTACGCCCCTAAGATTGCCTTTTCTATATTCTATAAATTCATCAAACGTTTCAAATATTCTGGGATAAGAAAATACAGACCAACATATATTTTTATTGATTCCCTGCGTTAATTCTGTGTAAAAATGTGTTTGTCGATCAAAATAATATCTTTTTTCAATGGGAAATTGGCCTGCTTCAAGTCTTTGAACATAATCTTTCAATTTTCTCCTGTGACTATAATAAGTTGATTTTGCCCCCCTTGAATATACAAAATTATTTATAACATCATTCGAATCGTAAATTACAGGTAATTCATACTTTATTTTGTATCCGGGATAAGCTTCGGTACTCATATACTCCATAATGATATGAAATCTGTCACGATTATCCACATCTTTCAAAATATAATTATAGAAAAAGAACGAAACATCCAATTCCTGTTTCAGACTTCCTTTGTTATATCTGCTCACCACCTCCTCAAGTTCCTCTTTCGAAGTGCAGGCATCAAATTTTTTAATCCACTTCTTTATCAGTGCCTTTCGCTTCTCCGCCTTCTTATATGTATCAATTTCTTTCTGTGATATTCCTATCGTTACATCATCAAGAGTCCTCGTTAAAAAGCTTTTTCTTTCTAAAAGACGCGATATATCGATTCCTTTTTCGCTAATATAATCACTGTATTTTTCAAAATTGCAATATTGATAACATGCATTTTGATAAATGTCACCATCCAGGTAATCATAATACTCTTCAAAGCTGTTAAATATCTCTCTGTTATCCTTACTTCTGTCATCCGCCCAAAAAAGCTGTTCCTCTACAAAAAAGAAATCATGAATCACATCATACCCTCGATTACATTCTTTTCGCAATTTCAAGTTTCTTTCTGCCTTTATTATTTCCTTGTGATAGCGCACTTCTTCTGGTACATCTGTAATTCTCATCTCCCCTATTTTTAACTGCCGAATAATCTTTTTTACCTCTTTTGCCGTCATAGATTACTTCCTCCGCATTTTATACACTATAAACTCAGCGTTCCTTCATATTTTTCTCTGCTTTCTTGATTGAAAGCATAAATTCCCGTCCTACTTATCATATCATAAAGCAGAATTTCACTAAAACACACCGGCATCAGCATTGAAAGGTAAATTCACTTTATTGCCTGCCATTTGGGAAAAATATATTTTTGAATCCAAATGTTGTATATCGTTTTTATTCAGTACTATATATTCAATATCATTTAGTTTATATCTATGCTTTTCTTTGTGATTTACTGTTTCTTTTTCTGTATCATTGTACCAAAAGCATTAAGTAAAAAACTCTATTTTCCCGCAATTATACTTTCCACATCTTCCGTTTTTTCTTCCGTAACAGCAGTAATCTGTTCTGCAGTAAATCCTTTTTCGTACATATTTAAAATAATCTGTCTTATCTTAGCCTAACCCTCCGCACGACCGATTGCAATTCCATTATCTTCTATTCCCTGACTCAAATTACACATAGTATCCATGTCCTTTCTGATAGAAAACTCTATCAATGAGTCTAAGACCTTCTCCGAATCACTCCCATATATTATATCTTATTCAATCTTCTTTCTCAAATATTATCATTATATTTTTCAACTTTTTATACATTCATTATCAAAAAAGCTTCCTCGTAAGAAGAAGCTTTTCTACACTCATAATATCACAACAAATTATTAGTTGCTCAACCAATACTAATACGTATCCCCCTGTAAGGGTCTGATGTTCACTTCCTCCAACACTGCCTGGGGTGACAGCCGGAAGGTCAGGGCAATGACTTTCCCGAGGTCTGATGTTTCCAACAGGGAACGGTCCTCTGCCGACTGTTTTTTTCGGCTCTCGGTAAAAGTGCCGCCGGGATTGATCAGGGATACTCCGATGCCCAGTGGCTTGCACTCTTCTCTGAGACTGTAAGCATAGGAACGAAGTGCCCATTTGGAGATCCCGTAGATACCGCCTTTATCTCTGCGGATCCCGGTAGTGGAACCGATCAGCAGGATGCGGCTTCCGGGAGCCAGCAGTGGAAGGAACTCTTTCACTAGACGGTAATATGCTGTCACATTACTATCAAGCATTGCCTGCAGTTCTTCCGGTTCCGGCTGCAATACAGATCTCTGCGTGGAAGGATTTGGGAATGCCGCCGCACACAGGATCAGTCCGTCCACCTTACTGCCAAATTCCGTTATGCTGTCGCCTTTTACCGCTTCCACCAGCTCCTCAACAGCTTCCGCCCTGCCGGCGTCGCAAGAATAGATGGCCGATCCTGCCAGTTCTTTTCCGGTCTCTTCCAGCGTCTTCGGATTTCTGCCCACGATCAACACCTTATGTCCATCCTGCAACAGTTCCCTTGCAGCCGCTTTGCCGATGCCGCGGCTGCC
>ERZ779941.570-NODE-570-length-15222-cov-5.056438_pt1 | contig 15222 bp, 25 predicted proteins | sample MGYA00511952_ERZ779941 | MGnify/ENA primary metagenome ERZ779941 (study PRJEB29588, sample SAMEA2142846) | human gut metagenome | biome: human gut; feature: human-associated habitat; material: faeces | place: Denmark | collected 2008/2010 ...
GGAGAAACTCCGATGCACTCAACAGGCTAAAGCCCATAATCAGAAGATCCCGAAGTTTTTCTCTCCGGGATCTCTTCTCCTGCCTTATACCATTTGCCGTTGAATTTAACTGTGTACTGTGCCTTCATAAGCACACCTCCTACGCTACCTTCATAACAACAACGCTGTCCATACCCTCAAAGGTAGGAAGTCCGATCATGGACACTACGCAGTGAGTATTGATAGGATGGTTGGTAGCATAAGTATAAACGGAAATACCAGTTTCTACGATGGACAAATTGCCATCGATGATGCTTCCGCTTCTTTCCTCGGGGGTTTTCCCAAATACATAATCACCAAGGTATACGCCAGCGCATTGAGCGGATACAACACCAGTAGGTACGAAGTACTTGGTCTGACCGTCTGCAGGATCAATGTACAACTTGTCATAAACCTCGATCTCAATTCCGTATCCACGCAGATATTCAGTAACCTGAGACTGCTGTAAACGGATTCCACCATTGTAAGCAGTGATTCCGAGAACCTGTTTCTTGGTGTCCTCTGCTTTCAGAACCATTTCCCACGTCTCGGTGTTCATGGTAAATCTTGTCAGGGAATAACCAGTCTTCTTTGCGAAGTTTCTTCTGGTTTCAATCAGATCATCCAGCGGTGTTGCGGTTGCCGGAACGTTCCACTTATCACTCTCTCCGGAAATTTCTACGAAATGGTCTTTCTTATGCTCAACTCCTGCATCGGAAGTGTAATCAACATAAAAGCTCTTACCACCGATAGTGACTTGTACACGGGGAATGCCGTCTGCCGGTGCAAGCAACTGCCAGATTTGTCTCTCCGGAACAACTCTTGCTCCTTCAATTAGCATCATGGGCTTTTTACTGATTTCACGGAGAACATCATTTGCAAGGGAAGCATTCTCTGCATTCTGGTACTTTGCGTATTCTTGTTCTTCCTTTTCAGTTACCATGTAGGATTCACGGTAAAAAGGCATTTCGTTTTGAATGTCGGAGAATCCTCCAACATCTCTTAACTCTGCCTGTGCATCAAAATTAGATGCTTTCAGAGAAACAGGAAGACCGCTCTTTCCCTTAATAAATCTAAGGTCGAGACTATCCTGCTTTCTTGTGCCAAACTTTTGTCTGCCAAGGTAAGGCGCAGAACCTAAAGTTTTTTCATAGTTATTCCACATTACACCGAGACTTCTCGCTGTAAATGCTTCGCTTAATGGTAATGCCATAGTTAATACCTCCTTGAATTGTTGTTAATTACACTGCGGAAATTTGTGGTGCCCCGTAAAAAGTGACTCTCGGTGTAGCTTTTCTAGCTTCATCAGAGATTGTCAAACTCTTTACTTTTTCCCAATCAATAGTTCCCTGGTATACATAGGTTCCGGGTGCATCTCCCATAGTTACATCCACATCTTCAAGCAGATAACCTACGCACTTTGCATCATTAGACGGATACGGTGTACCGGCAGGCACAACTTTTCTTCCGTCAGTTCCTGCACTCACACCGCTCTGTTCTACGATGCAGGCTGCTCCCTCATAAGGGAAAAACTTCAAAATACCTTTACTTTGTGTAAAGTCTCTAGTAATAGGCTTACCCATTCTTTTTACCTCCTATAAAACATAATGGTTTTTTGCTTCTTCGCTTGCTGAATTGCTTCCAAAGCTGATTTTTTCAGCGTTTTCTACGTCCGCTGTTTTTTCTTTACCGCCACCGCCAGCATTACCACCGCCCGGATTTGTGGTTCCGTTTGCGATTTCCTGCTCTTTAGCCTGTGCCGCAGCAGTCTCTTTATCAGAGATAATTTTTCCGAGTACTTCGTAGTCAAAACTGCCGTCATCTTTGATAACCTGTGATGCCTGTTCAGCAGAAATGTTAAACTTGGATGCCGCATTGCTTCTCTGCGCTGCAATAGCCTGTGTCTTTTCAAGCTCTGCGATTTTTGCATTTGCTGAATCAAGGTCTTTTTGCAGTCTTTCAGAATCGGACAAATCCTTATCTTTCATGGCTGTGTATTCCTTTTCCAACTCACGCAGTCTTGTCAACTCTTCACTGTTTTTGTTTGCCTTTGCGTTTGCTGCCTGAACATCCTTGCTATTCTCAGCAATGATTTTTTCAATCTGTTCATCAGTCAAACCCATAGCTGTCAGTTCTTCTCTCTTCATAAATTACCTCCGTTATGTCCTACGAATTTTTATACGGTGCAACGACACCGATTGACATTGCCGGTTTATACGCTCACGGCATTGCGAATTTTTATAAAATAAAAACAGCTACCTATTTCTAGGCAACTGTCTTATTTTGCATTTGTTTTACAATTTCCTGTGCTTTTGCCATCTGCTCTTCCATGTTGATAATGTCAGCAGTTTTCCACAGAGCATCAAGGTAAGGTTTGGAAAGGTTGAAAGTCTTTTCGCAATCTCCCCAAAGTCCAACCGTTTTGATTGCAATAAGAGGATGAATACCACACTGCAGAAGTTGCAGTAATGTCTGCGACTTGGTATACATATTATCTTGTGGACTGTGGTTAATCTGCACATCAAAATCTCTAAGAGTGATTTTCAGATCCTCTTTCTTAATGCGGATAACATTCAGCGCAACCTTGGCCAGTCTCTTCTCTGCTGTCTTAACAACCGGATCCTTAAGCCTTGCTCTTGATTTTGAAAAATCCCATCCGTTTCTCAGCTCAACCGCACCCTGTGTATCACCACCAGTGTTTCCTTGCTTGTTAGGTATTCCCAAAATTGAAAGTGCGCTGTCTGTTAAATCATCCTTGGAAACCTGTGTCTGCGTTTGGTCAAGCTCCTGAGACATGACATCCACATCAGACTTATAGTCTTTATTTATTGACTTTACAACCAACGCATGGTTCATCTTCATTTTTTTGAACTCTTCTTCGTCAATCTCGCAGTTTACAAATTTGTACCATGCCTGGATAAACTGCTCTATGCCGTCCATTCTGTTTGACTGCGTATTATTGATTGCATCCAACAGATCTATAACAAGTTCAATATCAGACAACCGCTCATGGTTGTTCGGAAATTCTACAATCGGAATACCACCAAATCCATGAAGTTTCCATGTATCAGGAACAACCGCACTGTTTTTTATCTTACATTCATAGGATTCTGTGTAGCAAAGTTTGTACCACTCTCCATTTTCATCTTTTAATTCCTGTACCGCCAAAATCGGCTCTTCGGAACTGCGGTTGTAAATGACAAACGTGTTCAGAGGATTAGGTGCAACCACACGGATAGGCACATCTCCATTCACAATCTGAATAGCTTTGAATGATGTTCCGGTTGCCGACTGCCACTCACCAGCTTTTATGTCTTTCTCATGCTTATTTGCATCTGCTAAGTAATCATTCAGTTCATCTACTGCCTTATTTACAGCTTCATCATCTTTTCTGCTGACAAACTGAATAGGCTCTCCGTAAGTCTGACCAACCTTGAACTGTACCCACTCATAAGCATGATTCTCAACGATTTTGTTCGTTATATCCTCATTTGACAGCTTTGTTCTGTATAGTACCGGTTGATCTCCTTTGTAGTACTCCCACAAGTACTTGATAACCGACTTATTGTAATTAAAAACACCGATGCAATCACCAACAACCTTTACAATGTTGTCTTTGGTTATCTGCTCCACATCCGTATATGCAATTTTTCTACCGTGACAACCCTTTACAAGGTCTTGAAATTTCATAGTGTTCATATTTTCACCTACATAAATGTCATTCCGCTGCTTTGGTCTCTTTTTGGAAGTTTCTTGATCTCACGTTCTCCGGTCTCCGTATGGTAAACAACCATCTTATTGCAATTCCGGCACTTATATGTCTTGTCGATATGCGATTTTGCACTACATTCACCGACCAACCGTCCGCATCCCGGACAGTACACTCTAATTTTTTGGTTAAAAATCATAAATACCTCTTTTCTGCGCACAAAAATACCGCCCTTGCTGATAAGAGCGGTACTTCTGTAGTCTTCACATGATCTGAGGAGGAAATGAAAAATATCTTGGAATCTTTCTGCATCTTAATAGTATCACGGAAAAATCGGACATATCGGACAAGTTTGTTCAGATTAAATATAATAATCCAACCAAATAATGTAAAACTTGGTCTTGTGCATACGTAATTTTATTCCATCTCGCTTTTAATGGATCAATAATCAAATGTGTTGCAAAAACTATCGGCAACTGCCATGTCCATCCAAAAACAATTAGAAAAGGGAGGCAGTATAATGCACAGTGCACAAATAAATGATACCAATTTTTCCCTTTCGTTGATGCAATAAAGTCACATTGTAATACATAATCTCCAAATAAATGGCACAGCACAATTAACACTATTTTTTTAATAATTTGCATTGTTTATACCTCCGTATTATTTTAATTTGCCATATAACGATCAAATGCTTTTCTTACGCTATCCTCTGTGTTTCCACCACCGATTCTATCAGCAACCTTGTTCCATGATAATTTTTCAATAAATCGTAAATTTATGATCCGTCTTATACGACTGTCCTGAACGCTTGCAATAAATTCTTCGACTTCATTATTTTTTTGCAGTAAATCGTCCTCTAAAAGCTGTAAAGTAGCCTTTCTGGAATAAAGCAGTGTCCGTTTTCTGCTGTACTCTGGATAAGGGAATCCTTCAATACGAAAATGTTCAGTGCCGCCGCATCCACCTGATACGCTGTCAACAACATTCCCATCCGATTCAATTTTTCTGATATCCGATTCAAGTTTTTTAATCTTCTGCTGTACTTCTTTGATTTCTTCCTGTAAATCTATGTATTGAGATAAAACCTCTTTAGTCACCATAATCAATACCTCCGTCCGAAAGAAAATGGGTTTTGAATTGCTTCTACTTTTGCTACCCTGTTTCCGTTTGTAATTCGCAATGCAAAGTTTGAAAATACATCAGGTACATCATCTAACTGTTTTTTCCCTGAAGCAGAATACCTTTTCAGTAACGACATCATTACACCGTATGGTTCGTTAGGCTTATACAATGATGGATCTTTGAATATTACATGTTGCAAAATCCAGTTAGAGCACTGAAAAATTCTTGCTTCTTTGTTTGTCTCAGTCGGTGTGTCTGTGATGTTGCATATCCATCCTTTACTCTCTACACGCTTATTTACTTCCATTGCCACACGGTCACCGCCGGCATTACGCTCAAATTCGCACTCTTGCACTTTATTATTAACAAGTACATTTGCAGCATTTTCATACTGCATCTCATAATCTGCAGTATTGTCACAAACAGCATCCACGCAGTAATAATCTTCTCCGTACTTTTGCAATACCGGAAGAACAAAAAAGTCGGTTCCTTTTCCCTTGGTATCGCATTGCCCGGTAATAATTTCCGGTTCCCCATGTGGCAGATTAAGATAACGTCTGATTTTTTCTTCCGGGAATAACAATCCCTCACGTTCAATAGGCTCCTGCTTGTAAAGACACCTATAAGAGATTTCATCCATGAGTAATTGTTGATCTTCAAAAAAAGCAACCGTAAATCCGGAAAATTCGTAGTCAAAATTGCTTAATCCTGTTTTTGGGTCAATATCCGCAACCGCAATTACTTTTACTCTCGGATTCCCTTCATACATATTTTGGATCCTACCGATTACATCGTTTACGCTCCACCTGGTAGCAATATGGATCTCTTTGCAATTCTTTCCGTCAGTATCTTGTGTCTTTCTTTGTCTTGCATCTACCGCATACTTGTCCCACAGTTTATCCAAAATTATAGGATTCATAGCTTCTTCGATGCCACCGATCATGTCATCTACGAACAAAAACTTTGATGCACGTACCTTACCAGCATTTTTACTTCCTACGGATGTGCACTGAACGGATGGAAATGGTTTATATTTGCCAATGTTAAACTGTTCCATTTTTGCATTTGTGCTAGTTACGGAAAGGTTTGGAAAAATTTCATTCCAAGTGTACTCGTCAGAATTTGTACAAATATCGTACACACCGTCATAGTACATACGTGTAATGTCTCCACTGTGGGAGTAAAAAAGGTTGAAATCTCTCGGAAACCATCCGGCAACCAACGCATTCAGTATTTTCTCGACCGTGGTTTTTCCAGCACCAGGGATAAGAGACACGCAGAGGATGTCGTATATATCATCAATCATGCCTTGAATGGCATCCATGAGACCAATTTTAAGAAATTGCTTTCTACGTGGCATATAGAACCGCTCTCTAGGTTCTCTTTTCTTTTCCAAGTATCGGTAGGCACTGTCCACAACCTTATTTTGTGCTTCCAGTAGGAGAACATCGTACAATTTATCTGTCAGAGAATAGTGCGTCTTGTTTGCAAAGGAATACTTTTCCAAATCCCATATTGTTCCTCCGGTTCTTTCCATGCAGAAACGCTCTACAATGCCTTTAGAACGGTTTGTTATCTGTAAGCCATAAGTTATATCCTTTTCACCGTTTATAGCCACTCTGCAGGCTTCTATGTACGCATCAATGACCTGTTCATCAATTCCCTTGCGCTGTATGTAATTGTCATAGCTGTTTACTGCAGATATAAGACTCTGACTTGCCAAAAGAAAAAGCACCTCCACGCTGTCGCAGAGATGCTTATAGACCTCTGCCTATAATTTTTCTAGGTTAGCACCGCAAGTCTTTTATGCGGCGGTATGTATCTTCATTTATTTTTCAAGTATTTTCCTGTTTTTACACCAAACCAAGCATATACAATATTTCCAGCTCGGATCCTTCTTTTGCTCCTTCTCTGACATGAAACAAAATTTCCCTTAGTTGTTCATTATCTTTTTCTGTCATTTTATTTTTGTCAATTATTTCATCGATGCAGTAATATAAACAATGCCCATATCCAACACCTAAACGATTTCCATAAAATGATTTTCCAACAATATCATAATTTTCAGTTTTTAAAATATCGTGCTGATAATCTAAATCGCACCACTTTTTATTATCTTCCAGTTTCTCTTGAAGATATTTTAAGAAATCTACTACTCTTTCTTCTCTATCACTGATGTATAATATCGTGTCTTTCATTTTTATTTCACAATCCTTCTGCTTTCTTCCATCACTTTACAGTTCCTTGCAAAATCTCTTTCAATAAAACTTTGCGGTATCCTTCCAAAATTTTCCAAAGCGTACTTATCTACCGCTTCTTTTGAAACATCTATACCAAAATTTATCAATGCTTCTTTAGGTGGCGATTGATACCCGAATAAAGGATTATCAATGTTATTCATTCTTCATCCACTCCTCAAACTCTTTCCGGCATTTAGGGCATAAATGAAATTCTTTGTATCCAACATCGTGTATTTCTTTAATTTGAACTCCTGTACGTGATGGTGATACAAGTTCAGTATCAGCAACATACCCTGTTACATTTGCAAATTTCATACTAAATTCTGCTGATGTAATCACTTTCCTTGTAAAAAAAGTTCTTCTTTGCGGCATCATTTCTATTTCAGATTCACACCTGTCACAGGTGTACCATTCTTTTTCATGTCTCATGTTGCACCTCGCTTAATATCCGCCATTATTCTCAATAAGCCATTCTTTCAATGCAACGTGTGCTTTTGCGAAGCATAATTCCATGTCCGTATCATTTTCATGTACGAGAATCGCATCATCACCATCTCTTCTACACTCAGGATAGTCGTTTGCGCATCCTCGTTTGTAAATATAGATTCCCCAGTCACATATCTTGCTATATGTTATTTCAAGATGCATCGGAAAATCTTGTGTCTTTTCGTCAAAAAACTTTAAAAACTCATTCATCCTCATATCCTCCGTAACCCATGCAGACGGAATCGAACCGCTGACACACATCCTATGAGGATGCTGTTCTGCCACTGAAGCTATACATGGAAATCGCACCGTAAAACCTTTTATGGCTTGCGCTTGCCATAACCAAATGTGCACCGCCTACTTGTCACTGACTATCCACAATCTCACAGTCTTGTCTGTTCTCTACTTCATAGGCTTGGTTTTCGCTAAACATATGTGGCTTACGTTTTAGCTAGGGAATAGTTGCCGTGGGAGTTGAACCCACCCGACCCAAACAATGTACGACTACTTTTGAATCTGCAAATTCTACTCGCAGAAGTGTTTTTCGTTGACCGATAATGAGCAACTACTATCCATACATCTCCCATCGACCTGAACTATTGCAGTAGTGCCAGACTAAGTGGAGATAAGGATAAACACGCCCGGAAAGCATCGAACTTTCGTTAGAGGTTTTGGAGACCTCTTTCTGACCAACAGACAGACGTATATAAAGTTTTCACGATTTTTTGAAACTTGAAACGGTCAAACTTTTTCATTGCTTTCCAAAACAAGAGGATTTGCCATTATATCAACAAAGCTACTTACTAGTATTTTCACTTCTCAATAATGACTGCTGGTCGAATCCTTCATCGACGCACGCAGATACAAGGACTTGAACCTTGACAGCATTTCTGCTGGATAGTTTAGCAAGCTACTGTGTTACCATTACACCATATCTGCAAGGGGAGGTTTTTTACTTGGTTTTCCTCTGCCCAAGGATCTTTTAGTCAGCCGCAAGCGGCTCTATCAAGTTCCCATGAGATAAACATTAACCGGTGTATTTATCCCCTATGCTTCTGTAATGAGCATACTCGGAGTGTACTTGCAACAACACCTATTGGGATGATGGGACTTGAACCCACAGCCTATGCCTTAGAAGGACACCGCTCTTTCCATTTGCGCTACATCCCAATGTGCGTTTCCATAAGCTGTATGCCTACATTTAAGGCGCTGACACAGCGCAACACTTATGGCTATTTTTTTAATGTAGGACATCCGCCAGTCACCTACGTGTTGAGTTGGGAGCGACCCAACCCCGTGGGGAAAGAAGGAGTCGAACCTTCGCTGTTTCTAATGTCACGGTTTTACAGACCGCTGCAATCGCCACTATGCATATTTCCCCAAAACCTGTGCCGTATAACCACGACTAAACTTCTGGCACACCTATCTGCTACCTACCGATTATTGCAATCACGGTATCGTCTTATCGACGCAGATAAAGTTTTTCACCGCTATATGGTTGCAATGCTTCAAGCGGTTACGTGGAAAACCCTCACGAGCCTTGCGACGGCTCTTAACAGCATTCCGCTATGAGGTGAAAGGAGTGTCTCCAATGGAAAAGTATGGAAGACAATTCGCAGATGGCAAAGACCGAAAAAAGAAAACATCTGCGAAACAGGACTACCAGGATTCGGACCTGGGATGCAGCAGTCAAAGTGCTGTGCCTTACCGCTTGGCGATAGTCCTAAACTCTGGGAGAGAGACCATCTGCTCCCGGATTATTTTCGTGAAACACCCTATATTGCTTTACCTAAAAAATTGTCACGCCTGCGCACGGTACTTTGAAAAACTTGGTGTTGTCGAACGCATATTTCCATTTTTCGTTTCCCACACACAGGCTGCATACACTCTTGATGCCTTGATTTCTCTGCCACATATCCAATGCCAACACAACACAAGATATTTGGCAATAATAATGGCTTTATGAATTTAACCCATTCAACAATGTGATATGGGATAATTCGCATAATCTTCGGTAACCACATAGGCTATACCCACATGAAAGTTATTCCAAATGCAAGGAACATTGCAAGTGCGAAGAAAGTAACTCCTTCTGATGCTGTTTTCTGTTTTGGAGCATACCATAAAGCAGATATTGCTAAAACTGTCAATACCAACGTTGTCATTATTTTTAAAATCATGAATCCAAGCATTTTTTCTTCTTCCTTCCTTCAATTTCATCGATCATTGCCATTACCAGTGCTTTAGCAAACTGGCTATTGTTGTGCATTTTAATCAGCAGATTTCCTTGCCGGATAAGATATTCCCAGTCTTCATCCGTTTTCGGATTAGCGCACTCTTTATGGATTTTCCAAACCTCTGTGTAGATCTCTTTAATCTCCGGTGGCAATTCACATTTCTCCTTAACTGGCAAATCTTCTTTAGGCTCTTTATCAAGCCTGCTCTTTTGGTGCTTCATCTGACAGCTAACCATTTCTGTAACGTTCTCACGGTCTCTTTTGATTCCATGGCCTTGCAGAAACAACTCGCATTGCAGGACTTCACCGCATTTTGAACATTCGTCTTTTATCTCTTTCCCAAATATCTGCATACGCTTAATCCTTGCTTGTGACTACTGCTCTTAAAAATACTCCGATGATGAACAGGATATATACCCATGCAGGAGCTTGCAATTGAAACAGTATCCATGCTAAAACTATGTAAATGAAAATCATGTGGTACACCTCCTAAAGGGCTTTTTTATTTTTGAGGAAATTTGAGGGACTAAGTAGGGGCTGTTCGCTGGTCCTGTCAGACCCCCTCCCCCGGTGTGCCATGCGGCTTTTCAACTATGCGCAAAATTCGCGCTTCGCGCAGTCTTTATTGACACGTTCTTAACTATCCCGTATTTCCGCACGTTTCCGCACTTGTTGCTAATCATTTGCATCTATGGTGCTATCGTCATACACTCCGGAATCGGTCAACATTGATGTATTTTGTCCATTTGCACCGCCTAACTGTGGCAAATCCGAAGCGGTTAACGCTTGCTTGTGGTTCTGTTGCTCTCTGGACACTCCAGGAAGGTTCCATCCGTAGTGACGATTCAGGATTGCCAAGATCCCTACAGGGTTGCGCTTTGCTGTGGCTAACTTTGCGCTTAAAGACTCTTCGCGGAAATCCGATATCTTTTTGCCGATGTCAGAACTTAATGGACTTGATTTAGTTCCCTCATCTCTCCAAGTAGCTATAGTATATCTGTCTATACCTGTTAATAAACTAAATCCTATAGCTGATACCTCTTTGTCATACATCATACACATATATATATAATAATCACATATACGATTAATTAACGTATAGTCATAAGCATTATAATTACTATAACCACCCATAAACCCGTCTATATTATGCATCTCTTTAGATTTAAGACAATCAGGCTCATTAAATGCATGGCGTTTGATATACATAAGAGCAGCATTCCAAACGCTTTGAGACTCTTTTCTTATATCCTCTATTTTCTGATCCTTGCAGAACTGGGAAAGATATAGCTCCATGTCATTCTCATATACCTGGGATGTTTCTGTATTTTCGACTTTTTCCATGCTCTGCACCTCCTTAAAAATCTGCAATAAAAAAATCACTAAGCACCACTTAATAAACCCATGTTTTTTTGATCTCCTCCACAGATCAGGTAAAAAACATAAATTTATAAAAGTGATCAGCTAGTGACTTCTGATCGGTTCCGGTCTGCCGGCTCCGGTGGTCTTGGTTACAATCTGGGCGGCTGCATATCCAGAGGGGGTTGGATTTGCACCGCTGTCACTCGCACCGTGTTAGTGTCGGCTCCCTAACTGCTTTTATCATACCACAAGACCTATTTATAAATCCACAACAACCTTTTACGCATTTGATAATTTGTTGTAGTGGTATGCCTACCGGTGATCCTGAGCATATAAAAATCATGCGATTAAAAAATATCATCCGTGTAAATTTGACAAATGGGATTTTTTAACAGATAGATAGGTAATATTTGCAGATGGGTGTATGGTGGCAGCCGGTCGGCTCTAGTATTTATATATAATTGGTATATCATTGTCTCTCTGCACTTATTTATTTTTATTTTATCTAACCTTTATTTTATCTAATCTCCTTTTATTTAATCTGCGTCTACAAAATGTCTACAATTTGTCTACAAAATTTAGCACGTTAAAATGTCGCAGTGAAAATAGATCAAGAAAAGCAGGCTATTACACCTGCTTAAAATATTTGACAATATGGGTGTTGTGTGCTATGATTTTAACAGTCTCACAGCGTAGATGGTCGCTGTGATGGTCCTGCTGCCAAACCTGGCGGGGCACGGTTTGAAATAATTAATATCTTTATCAAAATGTTTTAACAGGCATATTTTGTCTTCCGGTGTGGATGGACGCCGGAAGATCTTTCCACCAATTCTGGGAGGATAAAGGGTTGAAACAATTGTAATTTTCATTATTACGCAGAAAAAGAGAGAGGTTTTGTCCTCTCTCTTGCTGTTTAATCTCTATTATCGTTTTTGCCCTCTCCGTAGCACTCATAAAAAGCATCTGTAAGCCTTCCGAGCTGGTCCGGTGTAAGCTGGTCTTTCAGGTCATCCGGGATCCTGTCATAATTCGCGCGGAACGTATCCCCGCAGCACCCTATTTTTGAAACCTTCTTGATCTGCTCAAGTTTATACATCTGTCCGAGTTCTTCCAGCGTAATTTCTCCGCTTTTTACAGCTTCACGGCCTTCTCTTGTTAAAATCTTCATTGCTTCGTCTTTTCTTACTGTTCCGATTCCGTTAATTCTCATATTTTCCACCTTTTATCCTTTCTTTTATGCTATTTGTTTACTTGTTCTTCTGATCCGTTCCGCTCTCGCTGTGGTCCGGTCAATTAACGCCCTGTCACCGTATGCGGATTTGCTGGTCAATAACTCCTGATCTGTCATGCTCTCCAGTGCTTGGAGTGTTTCCGCTTGCACTGCTTCAAGTGCCTGGAGTTCTGCCCGGTTAAATTCTTTTAAAGCCGGCTTTTCCGTCTGATCCAGTTGCTCCCGATAGTACCGGAAGAACTGCCGGACGTTTGAGCGGATCCGTGCGGCTTTCTTTGCTGTTATCTGCTCCGGTGTTCCTTTCATGTAATTTGCTCCTTTACGTTGATAATTCTGTGATTGTAAATTCTCCCGCTCTAAATCTTGGATTGTCCTGGCGCCGATTTGACACGCACATACAAGCGCCGTTAAGCCTTGCCTTCTCCCCTTCAAACTGAAATATCTCGTCTTCGTAGTAAGTTCGGCTTACATTCTCTTTTAGGTTGTAAGCATAACCTTCTACTAAATATTTCTTTTTCATGTCGTTCTGCTCCTTTCGTTTGTTTGTAACTGTATTATACATTATTAAACTATGCTTGTCAACATATTATTGAACTATTCTTTCATTTTTTCTAATTCTTTTGTAACGCAAGATAATACAAATTCGGAAATGCTCATATTCCGCAAAGTTGCAGCCGCTTTCAATTTTTCTTTTGTCCCTTTTGGGGACATTACTGTAATTCTGTCGTATTTGTCTTTCTGATATTGTGCAATATATGACAGCTCTTTTTCTTTTTCCCTGAATGCCATTTGTAACACCTCTCTTTCTTTTTATAGAATAGTATCATATTAAACTATGCTTGTCAATTAGTTTTAATGTTTGCATTATATAGGTAAAACAACTTTCAGAAATTTTTTTGAAATTATTAAACTATGCTATTGACTATGTTATTAAACTATGCTATAGTTATCTCAACAAATAAATAAAGCCGGTGACACCTACCAAGCGAACACCGGCACCAATCAAAAAAGAAAGGTAGCTATATTATAGCACAGGTAAAAAGAAATGAGAAGAACAAACAGCAAGGAAGTTAAGGCAGCAGTTAAAAATTATTTGGTAGAGGTTGCACAGAGCGAAGAGCTTAACACAATTAAGGACATTAAGGAGAAGTTTATAAGTGAATACGGCTGGGCGATTGCAAGACTTGGAGAGCGTAACGCTTGCATAGAATGGTTAAGAGGTTTAGGTGTCGGCGTTGATTATAGTTATTATGACATCATCCAGCTTATGGCTGAATGGTTAGACGAAAGCACAGAAGAAGCCGAAAAGTGGCTTGACAAGCGCGGCGATAGCCTTTACTGGGATTTATTAGCAAGGGAGATTTTAGCAAGCAAATAATTAGCAAGGTTGGATTTACCGGGGTTCGATTCCCCGGCTTGATTTTACCCGGAAACGGGAAAAATTGAAAATATGGAGGTATTACGCCATGAGCGAAAACGAACGCAGAAAAGAAGAACTAATAAGACGACTGGACAACCTCGAAGCCTGCAAAGATAACCCGGTATACCTTGCAGAGATCAAGAAAATACGCAAAGAGCTTGCAGATATAAACTGCGAACAATAGCCGCCGCAGAGGATGCCCGCCGGATCACTACCGGCGGCGGTTTTATGGGTTGAATTTACCCAAAAAATTAAAAATATGGAGGAACGAGAAAATGAAAATTATAGAAATTTCGGCAATGCCTGACGGTACAGTAATACAACTAGAGGATTGGCACGACAAAAATACAAAAGATTATATGGATTTATATGGCTATGAGATAGGTGCATATCCAGTTGCTAAAAATTCCGGTTGTTGTGGATGGGTAAAATCCGGGGAAAAATTTAGGATATCAATTAGTTATAATAAATATGCAAATTATACTGATGAAATGGTGTTGAGTGATTTTGAATCGTTAAAAAATGGAGAAAAAACATTATCAGATTTAAAAGATCATTTTTTTAATAACTTTAAAGATCAATTTTATTTAGGAATTATAGATTTTGAACCTTGACAGCCATTGCAGAGGATGCCAGCCGGGAGCGATGCCCGGCAATGGCTTTATGGGTGTATTTTACCCAAAAATTGAAAAAGGAGGTAACCATGATGAAAGAAAAGAACCTTGAAAGACTTTACAATCTGCTAGAGCGTGCGGACCGAGAAAAAGACACGGAGACAGCAGCCGCCCTGAGGTGGGCAATTTTTGAACTTGAAAACAGATAAAAGACGGCTTACAACCGTCTTTTTGTCGTGTTCCGTTGGATCTGCTGCCGGCTTGGCGGTCTATTTGTGCTACTCTTCCACCGGGTCCGGTCAGATCCTGCACCCTAATATATTGACGGCTTGCGCTGTCTTGGTGTACAATCAAATATTACAAGGGGGATTTTATCAAAATGCGAAAAGTGGGAATCGGTCATGTATACGACATTATGGAGAGCGTATCGGATGCCGGGGCAACCCTTTTCAACTGCTATTCTGTGGAGGATGTCATCTTCAAGGACAATCGCGTCAATGGTGTGGTCGTCAACTGGACACCGGTGCTGCGCGAAGGACTGCATTCCTGTTCATGGGCGCATCGGAGCTCCCATCTGAGGAAGAGCAGTTCCAGGCGTACAAGGCGGCTGCCGAGACCATGGAGGGCAGAGAAGTCATCATCAGAACCCTTGATGTGGGTGGTGACAAGGATATCCCATACCTTGGACTTGAGAAAGAGGACAATCCGTTCTTAGGTTTCAGAGCAGTGAGATATTGTCTGCAGAATAAAGATTCATACAGAGTACAGCTGAGGGCACTT
>ERZ779941.574-NODE-574-length-15147-cov-2.911012_pt1 | contig 15147 bp, 15 predicted proteins | sample MGYA00511952_ERZ779941 | MGnify/ENA primary metagenome ERZ779941 (study PRJEB29588, sample SAMEA2142846) | human gut metagenome | biome: human gut; feature: human-associated habitat; material: faeces | place: Denmark | collected 2008/2010 ...
CACCGACATTATTCTTTATTCATTATTATTTATTATTTTTGATGTACATCACTAAGTATAGTGGATAAAAAAGCAATCTGCAAGAAACTAAGCAAAAACAAAGCCCGGCCCGGCAGACAGCCGGTACCGGGCAGAGCGACAGAAATTATTCGCCAAATACCTTGATGTAGTCAGCCTTGAACTTTTCAATGCCGGCATCGGTCAGCGGGTGATGCAGCATCTGTTCAATGACCTTGTAAGGAACGGTGGCGATATCAGCACCAGCCAGAGCGCAGTCCGTTACATGGATGGGGTTGCGGACGGAAGCGGCAATGATCTGGGTGTCAATGTCGGGGTAGTTCAGGAACATGTCATGAATGGTTTCGATCAGTTCAATGCCGGGCTGGCCAATATCGTCCAGACGGCCCAGGAACGGGCTGACGTAAGTAGCGCCTGCGCGGGCAGCCAACAGCGCCTGGTTGGCGGAGAACACCAGCGTGCAGTTGGTGGGAATGCCCTTGGCGGACAGTGCCTTGATGGCCTTCAGGCCCTCAGCGGTCATGGGAATCTTGACGACCATGTGCTTGGGGTCCAGGGCATAGATGGCTTCGCCCTCAGCAACCATGGTTTCAGCGTCCACGGTGGTGGCCTTTACTTCGCCGGAAATGGGGCCGTCCACGATGGTGGCGATCTCTGCCAGGGTCTCGGCATAATCGCGGCCTTCCTTGGCAATCAGACTGGGGTTGGTGGTAACACCGGCAATAATGCCCATGTCATTGGCTTTACGGATCTCATCTACATTCGCAGTATCAATAAAAAATTTCATGATTTTGCCTCCTTTTATGTGGCATTTTATTTGTCCTTTGCATTATATCACAATATTCTATAAAATGGAAACATTTTTTAAGGCCTGCGCAAAAGTCCGCAAGGAATGAGAAGGCCCGCGAAAAAAATGAGAAATGCCGCGCTGGTTTCGGCTCCCAGCCCTGCCAGACTGCTATAAAAAACACCCCGCAGCAAGAGATTCACTGCGGGGTGTCTTTATCAATTTGTGCGATGCCCATTAAAGCTTTTCGCCCCGTCCTTTTTCAAAAAGGCGGGAAAAGCGGGAATTATTCGTACAGAGGGAAGCGAGCGGTCAGGCTGGCAACGCGGGCAGCGATGTCGTCTTTCTTGCCCTCAAAGTCAAAGATGCAGTCTGCGATGCAGTCGGCAATCTCTTTCATCTCGGCGGGGCCCATGCCGCGGGTGGTCACAGCAGGGGTGCCAAGGCGGACACCGCTGGTCACAAACGGGCTGCGCTTTTCACCGGGAACGGTGTTCTTGTTGGCAGTAATGTGTACTTCGTCCAGGTTGTGCTCCAGCTCCTTGCCGGTCATCTCGGAATCGGTCAGGTCAACCAGCAGCAGGTGGTTGTCGGTGCCGCCGGATACGATCTTGATATCACGGCTCATCAGACCCTTGCACAGTGCCTGGGCATTGTCCACGATATTCTTCTGATATACTTTAAAGTCGTCGCTTAATGCTTCCTCGAAGCAGACTGCCTTGGCAGCGATGACATGCATCAGAGGGCCGCCCTGGATGCCGGGGAAGATGGCTTTGTTGAAGTTGAACTTCTCATTGGCTTCCTTATTGCACAGGATCATACCGCCTCTGGGTCCACGCAGGGTCTTATGTGTGGTAGTGGTCACCACATCCGCATAAGGGATGGGACTTGGATGAAGACCTGCTGCCACCAGTCCTGCGATATGTGCCATATCCACCATCAGTACGGCGCCCACTTCGTCCGCCACTTCACGGAACTTCTTGAAATCAATGGTTCTGGCATACGCAGAAGCACCGGCAATGATCATCTTAGGCTTGCATTCCAGTGCCAGTTCTCTCATTCTGTCATAATCTAAGAATCCGTTGTCATCCACGCCATAAGGTACTACATGGAAATATTTACCGGACATATTCACAGGTGAACCATGGGTCAGATGTCCGCCGTGATCCAGATTCATACCCATGATAGTATCACCGGGCTTCAGTACGGCAAACTGCACTGCCATATTCGCCTGTGCTCCGGAATGAGGCTGTACATTGGCATAATCACAGCCAAATAGTTTCTTGGCACGCTCGATTGCCAGATTCTCGATAACATCCACGCATTCACAGCCACCGTAATATCTCTTGCCGGGATAACCTTCCGCATATTTATTGGTCAGGGGACTGCCCATAGCCGCCATGACTGCCTTACTCACCCAGTTCTCGGAAGCGATCAGCTCGATATGACTGTTCTGACGATTCTCCTCGTCAATAATGGCCTGTGCCACCTCGGGATCTACTTTTTTTACTTCATCCAATGAATACATGCCTCATTCCTCCTTATGTTACGTTAATTCGCTAAACTTATGGTTTAGTATAGCATAGAACTATTCAGTTGCAAAGATGGAAAATGAACAATGTTGGCAGAAGCCCCTGAGTGTGTTAAAATAAACTTTAGTTATATCCTTACGAAAGATGAGGTATCCTCATGTATCATATTATTATCAATCCCGCCTCCCGCTCCGGCAGAGGGGCGAAGATCTGGTCTGAGCAGATTGAACCTGCTCTGAAAGAAAGCAATGCCGTATATCAGACCTATTTTTCAAAAAAAGCCGGAGAAGTAAAGCATCTGGCTGCACAGATCACCGCAGAGCATCCTGACGATCCTGATTTAAAACTCATTATCTTAGGTGGCGATGGCACGGTGAACGAAGCCCTGCAGGGCATCGCTGATCCTTCTAAGGTGATCCTGGGTTACATTCCCACCGGCTCCAGCAACGATCTGGCCAGGGATCTTAATATTCCCAAAGAGCCGAAAGCAGCCCTTGATCTGCTCCTTCGGGATGCTGCTCCCAGAGTCATGGACTTAGGGAGACTTACTTATCTCGATGCGGATCAGCCGGAAGAATCCAGGCTGTTTGCTGTCAGCTGTGGAATCGGCTTTGACGCAGCTGTCTGTGCAGAAGCCATGCATTCCCCCATCAAGGATACCATGAACCGGATCGGTCTTGGCAAGCTGACGTATTTAGGAATCGCCTTAAAGCAGCTGATCACCGCTCGCAAGGTCTCCTGTACCCTGACATTGGAAGACACCGTGCATAACAGGCAGGAAAACTTAGCACTTCCACGCTTTTTGTTCGTTACCTGTATGAGTCACCGCTACGAGGGCGGCGGTTTCATGTTCTGTCCCTCCGCCGACGATCATGACGGCGTGCTGGATCTGTGCTCGGTAGGTAATATTTCCAAAGGACTGGTGCTGCTTGCCCTGCCCACAGCCTTTTTCGGTAAACACTATTTTGTTAAGGGGATCAATGCGCATACCGCCACCCGGATGTCCATTACCACTTCCTCTCCGTTGTGGGTACATACCGACGGAGAAGTGACCAGAAAAAGCTGTGGTTTTCGGGTAGAATGCCTCCACGGTGCCATCCGCATGGTCACTCCCGAAGTGAAATAAACATACCCTAAAGATTTTCTTAAGAATGCTTAAGTATTCCAAAAAAACCTTGATTTTTTTCTTCCGGTGATTATACTAAAATTGATTTTGAAGCATAGGTTTGGTAGAGAAATGAGGTTTTTATGGAAAAGCTTAAGATCTTCTATTTAAAATATAAACATGCCGTTCCACTTATTATATATGCCATTATCTATATGACATGGTTCGCCTGGCTGGAGAAGAACACCACCGGGCATTACCGGATCATACATATGGCTGCTGATGACTACATCCCTTTCTGTGAGGTGTTCGTCATTCCTTACTTTTTATGGTTTGCCTATGTATCGGCAGTGGTCATCTACTTTTTCTTCAAAAATAAAGAGGATTACTACCGCACCTGTATTTTCCTCTTTACAGGCATGACGATCTTCCTGATCGTATCCACGCTGTGGCCCAACGGACAGCACCTTCGTCCCGCAGTAATGCCCAGAGACAATATCTTCACCCGCATGGTAGCCGCTCTGTACCGGACAGACACACCTACCAACCTGTGGCCCAGCATTCATGTATATAATTCCCTGGGTGCACATTTTGCGATCATCCGCAGCAAGTGCTTCGAGAAGAAAAAGGGCATCCGCATCGGATCCCTGATTTTGGCTTCTTCGATCATCCTGGCGACCATGTTCATCAAACAACACTCTGTCTTCGATGTACTCACCGCTTTCGTTATGGCAGCGATAATGTATACCCTGGTATATCGTTACGACCTGCTGATCGCAGTCAGAGAGTTCCGCAACAAGAGAAAAGCAAAACCGCAGATCGATTAATACATTCAATTTCTTGAGATAAAAAATGCAACGGTGTGATTCACCGTTGCATTTTTTATGAGTCACACCAGGTATGCTCACCACCGTGGTCTGAATGATCACAGTACTTCTTCAATTTTCTGCAGTGCCGACGCAATGACCGCATCCATATCATAATAGCGATATTCCGCCAGTCTTCCTCCGAAGATCACATTCTGCTCGGCATCTGCCAGCTTCTTATACTCAGCATACAGCGCGCCGTTCTTTTCATCGTTGACCGGATAGTAAGGCTCATCTCCCGGTTTCCACTCGGAGCTGTATTCTCTGCTGATGACTGTCTTCGGTAACTCCTGTCCCTGTTCGTCCTTGCCGAACTCGAACCATTTATGTTCAATGATCCGGGTCCAGGGAGTCTCACGGTCCGTATAATTCACTGCTGCATTGCCCTGGAAGTTCGGAATATCCAGCACCTCTGTCTCGAATCTTACGGAACGATATTCCAATGCTCCCAGCGAATATCCGAAATACGCATCGATGGGACCGGTATAGACGACTGTTTCCGCCAGTCTGTCCAGTTCCTCCTTCTGCTCCAGATAATCTGTATTCAGGCGTACTTCCATACCTTCTAACAAATGCTCCACCAGCCTCGTGTAACCGCCGATGGGAATGCCCTGATACAGGGCGTTGAAGTAATTATTATCAAAAGTCAGTCGAACCGGCAGACGCTTGATGATGAATGCCGGAAGCTCCTTACAGTCACGTCCCCACTGTTTCTCTGTATAGCCCTTGATCAGCTTTTCAAAAATATCTCTTCCAACCAGAGAAATGGCCTGCTCTTCTAAGTTCTTCGGCTCCGTGATACATGCTTCTTTTTTCTGCGCTTCGATCTTCGCCGCTGCTTCCGTAGGCGTCACCACACCCCACATTTTATTAAACGTATACATGTTAAAAGGCAGGGAATACAGTTCTCCACGGTAGTTTGCCACCGGGGAATTGGTGAACCGGTTGAACTCCGCAAATCTCGTAATATACTTCCATACCTTCGTATCATTGGTATGAAAAATATGGGCACCGTATTTGTGGACATGGATCCCTTCCACTTTTTCCGTGTAAATATTACCCGCCACATTGGGACGCTTGTCGATCACAAGAACCTTTTTCCCTCTGTCAGCCGCTTCTCTTGCGAACACGGCTCCGTACAGGCCGGAACCGACGACCAGATAATCGTATTTCATAGTTTCTATATGTTTCCTTTCTCACAGACACATTCAGACACATTTCTGTACTAATATTATTCCCGTTTTATGTTACTGCTGCGTAGCAGTCTTCTGTCCGAAGACACGCTTCAGTACAAGCAGTGTCACCAGTGTCAACAGAATACCGATCACCAGACAGATCACCACATTCTGTACAAATCCGGCAATGATATAGGTCACAAAAGAGATTGCTGCCACAGTCAGTACGTAAGGTACCTGGGTGGATACATGGTTGATATGATTACACTGTGCCCCTGCAGAAGCCATGATCGTGGTATCGGAGATGGGAGAACAATGGTCACCCATAACAGCACCTGCCAGACATGCAGACACACCGATGATGATCAGATGCTCGGCTCCAGGTACGATGGCTCCGGTAGCAGGATCGGTAAATACGCCGGTTACAATAGGGATCAGAATACCGAAGGTTCCCCAGCTGGTACCGGAAGCAAAAGCTAAGAAACATGCTACCAGGAAGATGATCGCGGGAAGCATATTGGTCAGCCCCGAAGAGGCACCCTGCATCAGACCTGCCACATAAACATCCGCACCTAACAGTCCGGTCATGGTCTTCAGGGTAACGGCAAAGGTCAAAATCAGCATGGCAGGTACCATAGCGATAAAGCCCTGGGTCAGACAATTCATGGCCTCCTTAAAGGATACCAGTCTCCTGCACATATAATATACAATGGCAAACAGCAGCGCGATCAGCGATCCCCAGGGAAGTCCCACAGAAGCATCTGTAGCACTGAAGGCATCGATGAAATCCACACCTTCGAAAAATCCGCCGACATAGATCATACCAACGACACAACAGATGATCAGTACGATCACAGGGATCAACAGATCATATACTTTTCCTCTTTCAGAACCCTTGGGTGCGTTATCCGCATTTGTCACGCGTTCACCCTCAGTGAACAGGTCGCCCTTTTCTCTGGCATTACGCTCATGCTTAGCCATAGGACCGTAATCGAATCCCATCAGTGCCATTCCGACGACAAATACAATGGTTAACAGCGAATAATAGTTATAGGGAATCGCTCTTACGAACAGTTCGATTCCGGAATACACACCCTCATCCACCATACCGGACACTGCTGCTGCCCAGGAAGAGATCGGTGCGATCATACAGATGGGTGCTGCCGTGGCATCAATGATATATGCAAGCTTTGCGCGGGAAATCTTGTGTCCGTCTGTAACCGGCATCATAACGGAGCCTACGGTCAGACAGTTAAAATAGTCATCCACGAAGATCAGAACCCCTAATAAAAAGGTGGCAAGCAGTGCTCCCGCTCTGGTCTTTACATGCTTTTTCGCCCATTCACCGAAGGCTGCAGAGCCTCCTGCCTTGTTCATCAGTGCCACCATGGTTCCAAGCAGGATCAGGAACATGAAGATACCGATATTCCATGCATCCGCAACGGAATTGATGAATCCGTCGTTGATCACTGTGTCCAGCGTCGCAATGGGAGAAAATCCGGTATAGATCAAAGCTCCCGTAACGATACCGATAAACAGTGATGAATATACTTCCTTTGTGATCAGTGCCAGTACAATTGCTACCACCGGGGGTAGTAATGCCCAAATTGTTCCGTACATAATTTTGCCCTCTCTCGTAGTTTTTTTCGCAGTTTTTCACTACATATTTAAATTTATGTCAAACGTTTCAGTGTGTCAATATAATTTTCCAAATTAACGCTTTAGCACAGCAATTTATTTGTTTTAACTCTTTTTCGCTTTAAATCGCTAAATTTTCTTGCATCCGGACGCAATCTGGGCTATAATGGGCAATGACATTTATCAGAAAGGACGTGCCCCTCGCACGATGGAATACTATGAGCTTTGAATTTATCAAAAAACTCCCCACTCCTGCGGAAATCCGCAAGGAACTGCCTCTTCCGGCAGAATTAGCCAAGATCAAAGAAGAAAGAGACGCCGGGATCCGTGATGTTCTCACCGGCAAAAGCAATAAATTCCTTGTGATCATCGGACCCTGCTCCGCTGATAACGAGGATTCCGTATGTGACTACGTCAATCGTCTGGCAAGAGTCAATGAGCAGGTCAAGGACAAGCTGATCCTGATCCCCAGGATCTATACGAATAAGCCCCGTACTACCGGCGAAGGCTACAAGGGCATCACCAGCCAGCCCGATCCCGAGAAAAAGCCGGATTTCCTGGCAGGTCTTATGGCAATGCGTAAGATGCACATCCGTGCGATCCAGGAGTCAGGACTTACCGCTGCCGATGAAATGTTATACCCTGAGAACTGGGGTTATGTATCCGATATACTCTCCTACGTGGCCATCGGTGCCCGTTCCGTAGAGGATCAGCAGCATCGTCTGACCGTCAGTGGCTTCGATGTAGCTGCCGGTATGAAGAATCCTACCAGCGGAGACTTCTCCGTAATGCTGAACTCCGTATATGCGGCACAGCATCCCCACTCCTTCATCTATACCGGATGGGAAGTAAACACCCATGGCAACGACCTGGCACACACCGTATTGCGTGGTGCTACCAACAAGCACGGTGCCAACATCCCCAACTATCACTATGAAGATCTGATCCGTCTGTGGGATATGTACAGCAAGATGGATCTGAAGAATCCCGCCTGCGTCATTGATGCGAACCACTCTAACTCCAGCAAGCAGTTCAAGGAGCAGATCCGTATCACCAAGGAGGTAATGCACAGCCGTAAGCTCAGTCCCGATCTGCACAAGCTGGTCAAGGGTGTCATGATCGAGAGCTATATCGAGGAAGGCAACCAGAAGGTAGGTGCCGGCTGCTACGGCAAGTCCATCACTGATCCCTGCCTGGGCTGGGAAGACAGCGAGCGTCTGATCTACGATATTGCAGAGTACGAATAAGGCAAAGCCTTTTTAGAAAAATTGCAGGAAGCCTTTTAATAACACAGGATTCACAAAACATTCCAATACACATCCGAAGAGAAGCGTAAGAAAAACAAGCGCAAGTCTTCCCAATCTGCCGGGCAGGGACTTTTTTCCCTGCCCGGTTATATTATGATAAAAATAAATACTACGATGCAGATCCTCACACCATCTGATCAACAGAAGTATCGCCGGCACATAACACAGATACTGTGGAAATGCACCTACAATTCCCAATAAGAGCCCTTTGATCCCATACCGGTAAATAGCCGTACTTATAAAAAAACCTATGGAGAATCCGTACTTTACCGTAATCCCCCCACAAAACACCAGTCCCAGATACGTGGTTGCCATAATGATCAGCACGATAAAATTCCGACATCTTTTACACAACACATACAAAAACAATCCTCTACTGTCCACTGTCATATATTTCATCCGGTACAACATATCTTCGTCCAGTATCCCCGTGGTCTGAAACCAGATTCTCCGTCCGAAATATGCTGCTGACAATCCGATTCCAAATCCGATCAGGAACAAAAAACGCAGCGGAAGCTTTCCCGCCGGCAGCATCGATCTGTCCCATTTCCACAAATCCCCATCCTCCGCTTCACCGTGTTATGCTAATATATGCGGACAACATGCCGGATCATGCTTTGTCGGCACAAAAAAGCCCCACCTGACAGTTTTACCTGTCTGATGGGGCTTAGCCTCTTAAATTATATTATGCATTCAGATATTTTGAAGCATAGGTCAGAATACCACAGATGGTCTTGGAATCCTGAATCTTGCAGTCATAGATCATCTGCTTTAATTCCTCCACAGAATACGCCTCTACATTGATGAATTCATCTTCATCCAGATGCTGGCTTCCTCTGTCCTTCAGACCTCTCGCCAGATAGATGTCGATCTTCTCATTACAGAAAGCCACTGTGGTATAGATGGAAGTCAACAGTTCCACATGGTCGGTATGATACCCGGTCTCCTCCTGCAGTTCCCGCATAGCTGCCTGATCCGTAGGTTCTTCCCTGCCGTTCAGTCCTCCTGCCGGGATCTCCAGTGTTTCACGCTCCAGTGCATTACGGTACTGGCGCACCATGAGAAGCTTGCCGTCTTCTCTCACAGCCACCACGGCAGCCGCTCCCTTATGATCGATCAGATCCCATTTTGCAATATTGCCATTAGGAATCTGCATAGTATCCTGATAATAATCGAGAATGGCACCTTTTGCTACCAGATCACGGCTGATACGCTTGAATTTTTCCATGACTCATCGTCCCTTCTCATCCAAATATAACTCAAATAAACTTATTTGCTCTCCAGCAATTTATCTACGCTTACCATCTTGACGCAAAGTACGAACAGATCCGTAGCCATTGCCATCTCTTCCGGGGTCGGGAAGGAAGGTGCAATACGGATATTGGAATCCTTCGGGTCCTTCTTATACGGGAAGGTTGCTCCTGCTCCGGTCAGAGTCACACCGGCTTCCTTACACTTTGCCACGATTGCCTTCGCACAGCCCTCCATGGAATCAAAGGAGATGAAATATCCGCCGTTAGGTTTCGTCCAGGTGCCGATACCAAGACCTCCCAGTTCCTCCTCCAGTACTTTCAGTACTGCCTCGAACTTGGGTCTCATAATAGCCGCATGCTTCTTCATATGCTCGCGGACACCGTTGATGTCCTTAAAGTAACGCACATGACGCAACTGGTTGATCTTATCATAACCAATAGTCTGGATCGTCATGGATTTACGCATATCATCCAGATTTGCCTTGGAGGATGCGATCGCTGCAATACCTGCTCCCGCAAATGTCACCTTGGAGGTAGAGCAGAACTCAAACACCATATCAGGATGTCCTGCCTTCTCACATTCGGAGAGAATCTCTAACAGCTGATCCTGTCTGTCATCGTATAAATGATGAATTGCATAAGCATTATCCCAGAAAATACGGAAATCCGGTGCCGCCGGCGTAAGCGCTGCGAAGCGTCTTACCGTCTCATCGGAATAAGAATATCCTTGAGGATTGGAGTACTTCGGTACACACCAGATACCCTTGATGGCGGGATCTTCGGATACCAGCTTCTCTACCAGATCCATATCCGGTCCTTCCGGTGTCATGGGAACGTTGATCATTTCGATTCCGAAATGTTCGGTAATACCAAAATGTCTGTCATAACCAGGTACCGGGCACAGGAACTTTACATGATCCAGCTTGCACCAGGGGGTATTGCCTAAGAATCCGTGGGTCATAGCCCGGGATACGGTATCATACATAATGGTCAGACTGGCATTACCGCAGACGATCACATTCTCCGGCTTCACTTCCAGAATATCAGCAATCAGTTTCTTCGCCTCGGGAATACCGTCCAAACCTCCGTAATTACGAACATCCATGCCATCCTCAGCTTTCATAGCGCTCTGAGAATTCACAACATCGAGATAATCCATTGTCATATCCAGCTGGGTCGCTGCCGGTTTTCCTCTGGACATATCCAGTTTCAGGCCTTTGCCTTTTGCATCTTCGTATGCAACGTTAAGCTCTGCCTTCAATGTTAAAAGTTCTTCCTTGGATAATTCCTGATATGCTTTCATTTCGTACCATACCTTTCTCGTTCTTTCCCATGGGGAATACGCTTTCTTCTGTGAATATTGGATAATCGTATACAATCATACACTTTGAATATCATACTATAAGACCGCAGATAACACAATAGGGAACTTTCACTTTTTTGATACTGTTTTTGATACAATGCATGAAAACAGCCGCTGCATGTTTCCATACAACGGCTGTCTGTTACATCTTATGAAATTGTCATTTCTGACTGGTCAGTTATTTGGCGTAATCAATTACGCGGCTCTCACGGATCACATTTACCTTGATCTGTCCGGGATATTCCAGTTCAGCTTCGATCTGCTTGGAAATATCTCTTGCCAACAGTACCATATCGGCATCTGAGATCTGCTCAGGCACTACCATAACACGAACTTCACGACCTGCCTGAATAGCAAAAGATTTATCTACACCTTTGAAATTGTTTGTGATATCTTCTAACTGTCTTAATCTGCTAGTATAGGTTTCCAGTGTTTCCCTTCTAGCTCCCGGTCTTGCAGCGGATATTGTATCAGCAGCTTGTACAATACATGCAATCAGGGAAGTAGGCTCTACATCGCCATGGTGAGATTCCACTGCGTTGATAACAGTAGCATTCTCTTTGTATTTCCGACACAGTTCAGCACCTAACTGAATATGGGAGCCTTCCATTTCGTGGTCAACTGCCTTACCGATATCATGCAGCAGTCCCGCTCTCTTGGCAAGTCTCACATCCAGTCCCAGCTCTGCAGCTAACAGCCCTGACAGCTGTGCCACTTCGATGGAATGCTTTAATGCGTTCTGACCATAGCTGGTACGGAATTTCATCTTACCGAGTAATCTTACAAGTTCGGGATGGATGCCATGTACGCCAACCTCCAGGGTTGCGGCTTCTCCCTCTTCCTTGATCATTACTTCGACTTCCTTCTGCGCCTTCTCTACCATCTCTTCGATTCTGGCGGGATGAATACGTCCATCCACGATCAGCTTCTCCAGCGCAATTCTCGCTACCTCACGTCGGATCGGATCAAATCCGGACAAAATAACTGCCTCCGGTGTATCATCAATGATCAGGTCTACACCTGTCATGGTCTCAAGGGTACGGATATTACGTCCCTCACGTCCAATGATACGTCCCTTCATCTCGTCATTAGGTAACTGTACAACGGAAATTGTAGTCTCAGAGACATGATCTGCTGCACATCTCTGTATGGCGTTAACCACATATTCCTTTGCCTTTTTGTCTGCTTCTTCTTTGGCCCGACTCTCCATTTCCTTGATCATCACGGCCGATTCATGCTTCACTTCATCTTCAACAATTTTCAATAAGTAATCTTTTGCTTGTTCAGAGGTTAATCCGGAAATTCGTTCCAGTTCCTGCACACGCTGCTCATTCAGCTTGGAGACTTCATCCTTCATACGATTGAGGGTTTCTTCTCTGGATGCTAAACTTGCTTCGCGCTTCTCGATGGCATCTGCTTTCTTGTCGATGTTCTCTTCCTTCTGCTGAACTCTGCGCTCATACCGCTGAGCTTCCGCTCTGCGTTCCTTGATCTCTTTGTCCAGTTCATTCTTAGTACGAATGGACTCTTCCTTGACTTCCAGGAGTGATTCACGCTTTTTGTTCTCCGCAGTTCTCAGAGCTTCATCAATAATCTCTCTTGCCTTCTCCTCCGCATTACCGATCGTACTCTCCGCATTGTTCTTCAGGCGGGAAGTAGTAACTTTGGATGTGATCAGCACGGCTGCGATAACGGCTACGACAAGAATGATTGCAGAAGCCACTAATACTATTACAATATTAGTGTCCACTACAGGAGCACCTCCTTATGAAATTTTCATTGTACATTTTGCTCCGACAATACAAATTATCGTTCATAATAGAATGCAATTTATGTACATTCTAACAAGCAATTCACAACAGTATTAGTGTAAACTGAAATTACACCTCTGTCAAGTACAAGTCGCAATTACTCCAAAAATAGTTCCCATAATAAAATATTCTTTGTGCATTATTTCTTGTAAATACCACACAATCCGACATTCTTAAAAATCATCGCCATGCATGCCGCCGATTGCCTTACGAATTACTTCCGCGGAAAACCCCTTCCTTGCCAGGAAAGCGTATATCTTCTGCCGTTCCTTCCAGTCCGTCTCGCCTTCTGTATCGTAGTGCTTCTTATGAAGGAGCTCCCGGATCATCGCCTGCTCATCCTGCTTACCACCGTTCTCCCGCCATACCTGCCATGCCTCTTCTATGGTCGCCGCTAGGATTCCCTTGCCCTGCAGATCCTGTTCGATCCGGCGTCTGCTGCGGCTGTCCTCATGATAGGTAATATAGTCCACCGCATACCGCAGGTCATCAATATAGTGAAAGCCTGCCACATAGTCAATTGCCTGCTCTATGATCTTGGGCGGATAAAAGCCCTGCTGAAGTTTCGTCCGAAGCTGCGATGTGGTATATTCTCGTCCCTGTAACAGATTCATGGCACGAAGCTTCGCCCGTTTGGGAAGTACTTCCCCCATGATGGTCCGGTAGTCCTCTTCCTTTAACGGCTCGCCCTCTTTTATATGGTAGAGACGCAATTCGCCTTTGTATAATACAAAGGCGAATTCCTGGTCAATATATACCTTACTTCTCGATTTGGAAAGTTCCGTAACCTGTGTTACCAGCATGTATCTACTCTTCTTTCTCGGCTGCGGCAGCAACGTCTGCCTTCAGTCCGTAATGCTCTCTGACCTTCTCGGCGATCTCATCACAGACGGCAGGATTGTCCTTCAGATACTGCTTGGCATTCTCACGTCCCTGTCCGATCTTGTTCCCTTCATAGGCATACCAGGCACCGGACTTGGCTACAACATCACAGCTGGCTGCCAGATCCAGAATATCTCCTACCATGGAAATACCTTCACCGAACATGATATCAAACTCTGCTTCCTTGAAAGGAGGTGCAATCTTATTCTTAACGACTTTGACACGGGTACGGTTACCGATGACTTCACCGCCCTGCTTCAGCGCTTCGATTCTTCTGACGTCCAGTCGTACGGAGGAGTAGAACTTCAATGCACGACCACCGGTGGTAGTCTCGGGATTACCGAACATTACACCTACCTTCTCACGCAGCTGGTTGATGAAGATTACGGTACAGTTGGACTTGCTGATGACAGCGGTCAGCTTACGCAATGCCTGGGACATCAATCGTGCCTGTAAGCCCACATGGCTGTCTCCCATGTCACCGTCGATCTCCGCCTTCGGTACCAGTGCGGCAACAGAGTCCACTACAATAATATCGATGGCGCCGGAACGTACCATGGTCTCAGTAATCTCCAGTGCCTGCTCACCGTTATCCGGCTGAGAAATGTACAGATTATCAATGTCTACGCCGATATTCTTCGCATAGACGGGATCTAAGGCATGCTCCGCATCGATGAATCCGGCAATACCACCTCTCTTCTGTACCTCTGCGATCATATGTAAGGTAACGGTGGTCTTACCACTGGATTCCGGTCCGTAGATCTCGATGATCCTTCCTTTGGGAATACCACCCAGTCCCAATGCTATATCCAAACTTAAAGAACCGGTGGGAATGGTCTCCACATTCATCTGCGCTGTGGGATCTCCCAGCTTCATTACCGCGCCTTTTCCATATTGCTTCTCGATCTGGCTCAGTGCCGCGTCCAATGCTTTAAGCTTATCGTCTTTTTCCATGTTAATCTCCTTTTCTTTCAAGGAACAAATGTTCTTCTTTTATTTAGGATAAAACATTTGTTCGTATTTGTCAACGTCTATTTTGATTATATCTATATTTATGACCAATAAAACTCCCTTTAAGAGCATCCCCCCAATTTACTAATTTTGTCCCGATAATCGTCTGAAATTTTGGCGAATGCCTGAATTGCCGATAATCAGAGATAGAAAGACATGTCAGCGAATTACTCCGCAACAAGATACAAAAAGAATGTACCACACATCCCCGCTCCCTGCAAGGATGCATGATACATTTCTTTTTTTTCGGCACTATCTACAATTTTTATCCCCTACGTTTTGAGGGTATCTCACAAATTATTTTTTTGTTACTTTTTACCAAAAGTAACCTTGCTGAAGTATTTCAGAATGCAGCTGCGCATCAGGATCAGCGCTGCACAGGTGGTTGCCTCTCGGATC
>ERZ779941.579-NODE-579-length-14972-cov-3.714688_pt1 | contig 14972 bp, 17 predicted proteins | sample MGYA00511952_ERZ779941 | MGnify/ENA primary metagenome ERZ779941 (study PRJEB29588, sample SAMEA2142846) | human gut metagenome | biome: human gut; feature: human-associated habitat; material: faeces | place: Denmark | collected 2008/2010 ...
GCGTTAAATTTAAGGGGAGGCGCAGGATTTGACGTTTACGAATAAATAATACATGGTGGTGAATTTAAAACAGTAGGAGATTCTTTGGATAAGAGTGACCACTTTTTTCATGGAAAGACAAAAATTGCTTTCAGAATGCCATAATGTGTCCAGGTGGTTTAGTATAATCGGCTCAAAAAGGAGGATGAGACATATGTGGTATTTTAAATATTTGAAAAATTTACTGTGTGTACGAGTGTTGGCAGAATTATTTGTGCTTAGGGTATTGTTAGAAACTCAAGTGTATGGACTGATTTTCTTAGATATTATGATTCTCATTGCAGAACAGATCAGAGCAATAAAAGCAGCAAATAGAGACTATTCTTTTGAAAGAGAACGTGAAATACAAGAGTTATTGAAGGATGAAAAAATATCGGAAGAACGGTATGAGGAATTATATGGAATTTTAGAAATACTATATTGATATTGTCCCATCAAAAGATTATGATTTATATAGTAGACAAGCGTAAGCAGGGGGAATGATGTTTGGCAAATGAATTTGAAGGAACGGATAAAATTGAACGTGTACTCAGTATTTATACAAAGTTATTAAATGGTGGAGTTATAAATAAAGCAGAGGAAGCCAATAATTTCGGTGTAAATGAGCGGAGCATACAGAGGGATATTGATGATATTAGAAATTATATGGATCTGTCAGTGGCGGACTCCGGCATTGTAAATTCTGTAATTTATGATCGGATACAGAAGGGGTATAGACTGGAACAGATATATAACCTGAAATTCAGCAATAGCGAAATATTGGCGCTATGCAAAATACTTTTAGATAGTCGGGCATTTACCAAGAAAGAAATGGATACCATGCTGGATAAGCTGATTGACTGTTGTGTACCAAAGACAAACCAGCAGCTTGTTAAAGACTTAATACGCAACGAAGCATTTCATTACATTGAACCCAGACATAAAACGGTCTTTATCGATAAAATGTGGGAGATCGGAGAGGCAATTCATAATCACCAATATATCGAAATAAAGTATCAGGGACTTCAGGGAACAACAGTAAAAACAAGAAAATTAAAGCCATTGGCAATCATGTTTTCAGAGTATTACTTTTATCTATGTGCATTTATAGATGACGAAAAGGTAAGAGAGAATTTTAACGTATTAAATGATGCATTCCCGACAATCTACCGGATAGACCGGATTCGTGACTTGAAAATATTGAACGAGAAATACAATATTCCGTATGCTAATAGATTCGAAGAAGGAGAATTCCGAAAAAGAGTACAATTCATGTATGGTGGAAAACTCCGCAAGGTAAGATTCAAATGTAAAGAATATTCAGTCGAGGCTGTTTTGGACAGATTACCAACCGCGAAGGTAGAAAAGGAAGAAGATGGGGAATATACGATCAGCGCAGAAGTGTTTGGAGATGGGATTGATATGTGGTTAAGAAGCCAGGGAGATAACCTGGAAATGAAATAATGATGACAGATTCCATTGTGAAACAAATTGTTAATACGAATAACTTAGAAATAAAAAAGTGAAAATCATGAAGAGACAATAGGAGAGAGAGCATGCTAAATGCAGGATATAAAAAAGAAGCAATGAAGAAGTGCGAAGAGGCTGGTGATAGCTATAAAAAGGAATATGAGAATACTGTTGCGAAAAGTACAGAGCTTCATGAAGCTAAAGAAAATTCGGTACTTATTTTGAAAGATGTGGAGAACTATATTTATTCTTTGTCCAATAAACCGAAAGAAATTGAAAAAATTGTCACAGAAGTATCTGTAAGGAGAAAAGCATTTGAAAAAGAAGTTGAGGAATTGAAAATAGAAGCGAAAAAAGCTGACAAGGCAGGGAAAGGAGTTGCTGGTGGAGGAATACTTGCTGGAGCTGGTGTAGCAGCGTTTGGACCTACTGCGGCAATGGGAATAGCAACAACTTTTGGTACGGCCTCTACTGGAACAGCTATTGCCACACTTGCTGGTGCTGCACAAACTAATGCAGCGCTTGCGTGGTTAGGGGGAGGTGCACTTACAGCAGGTGGTGCCGGAATGGCAGGTGGACAGGCATTCCTTGCAATGGCAGGACCGGTTGGCTGGGCTATCGGAGGTGCAGCGCTTATTGGTGGAGGACTGCTTGCAAACAGCAAAAATAAAAAAATGGCAGAAAAAGCTGAAGCTCAGGCAAAAGAAATAAAAACTGAAACGATAAAATTAATGAAAATAAAAGAAAAAATTGTTGCGGAAATTAAAGCAATAGAGGCATTAAATAGCGGTATAAAACAAAATTTGAATTGGTTAAGACGAACAGGGAAAGAAGACTACAAATTATTTTCGAATGATGAAAAAGATGCATTAATGGAGCTTATGAATAGCTCGGAAGCATTGTCTCAAAGGATTGGAGTGAAAATCGGATGATTGATAAAAAGCAAATTGCCACACCTAATGTAATATCTGACGATTGGGAGAAAGCAAAATGTGATAAATATGATTATATGATTGCGGCATTTTGTGGCGGAGTATCTGGTTTGGTAGATGTCTTTTTTGTGGGTGATCCGATGACTAGTGCATTAGGAAAAGAAGTGGATAAAGTAGCAGATGGATTTGTTAAGAAAGCTGCGCAACTCTTTTGGATGAAAGATCAAAGAACAAAAGGAAAAAGCAAGAAAATGCCACAAACACTAGAACAATGTATTTCGTATTTGGAGCAGGCTTTTCCAGTAAATTATGATGCTAGATATGCAAAAGATTTAGTTGTAGAAGATGGTGTCCTAAGTGGAATGAGACCGCTTAATCATCATTTACTTTCTCTTGCGCATAGTCCAGATCCCATTGGACTGATTTTTTCGATTATTGACCAGTTTATGGGATATGCGACTTTTGTTGACAGAGGAAAGATAATTCATGTTGTACCAAAGAAGACTTCAGGTGCAATTCCATATATTCAGGGAACGGACATGCTTTCTATGCTATTTTGTGGTTTTGTGAATTGGATTGGACATATATTATCTGATTTAGTAGGGTCATCATCTACAAGAAGAGCTGGTAAAACAGGAAGGGGTACTGGTATTCCAATGCCGTTCTATGAATTATTTTTAGCTTGTAATTTTGGAGATTTAGATGGAAAAACATTATCAGAAACAATGATTTCTGTTTTTGAAGAAGGCTATGATGCTCGCTTTGGGGCAACAGTAGCTATTCCTGTGATACTGAACGAGTTGATGATTAAAGTTATCTGGATGGTTCGCCAAAAAATTCTTAGAGAAAAAACATGGAAAGAAAGTATTCCGTCTGATAAACATGGGGATTTAAGGATAATGCTTATTGTAGGAGATGCTACTTTATGCATGGTGGATGGTGTTGATGCTGCTGCCCATGGAATTACGGAGGGAAATATAGTCAGTTTTGTATGCCACCTGAATCTTGTAGGATGGATAAGACTTATTGTGTTAGTACTTAAAGAACTGCAGACCAGATATGGAACTGTTGTAGAAGAAGCTATAAATAAGTTCATCAATTCGATTCTGGAAGACTTACAAACGAGTGCAGAGAAAAAAAGTATACAGAATTTTTCATATAGATTGGAAGTTTATGATGAACGGTTAGCATATTTGTTTGCGGAATTTGTTGCTCAGGTAGAGGAGGAATATGCGCAGTTATATGCAGAAATTGATGCAACTTTTGATGAAAGCAGATTAAGAAATGAAAGAGCAATGCATTCAGTCAACCTTGCTAGAGTTTCTGGTGTACCGGAAAATAAAATTGTGAATAGTAGAAAAGAACTGGATGAATTATTCAAATAGGAGGGTAAGTATGTTTTTACAATTACTGAATCACGAGGACAAAGAAAAATTTTTAGAGCTTATTTATAAAATTGCCAATGCTGATGGCGAGTTTGCGGAAGAAGAACAAGAAATTGTGGACAGTTATAAGAAAGAATTCGGAATTTTAAAAATTGATGATACAAGTGATATTGAAGGACTAATTGAGTATTTTTCGGATAAGGTTATGGAAATAAGGAAAATAGTTTATTTTGAGACTATTGGGTTGATTAATGCCGACGAAAAAATAGAAAACACAGAAAATGAAATTATTGAAAAGATGGAACAAGAATTTCAATTAGAAAAAACAACGGTGAAAATGATCGAATGTGTAGCAAAAAAATTACAAGAGGTCTACGATGAAGTATATGACGTATTATTCGATTAGTAAATTTCAAAACATTGAAGAAGGCGAACAATATGAAAAATTATTGAATTTCTATGGAGAATACATCAAAGAATTACAGAAAAAGTGTGCTATGAGTAACTTTTTTGATGAAACCATGCAAGGATTATTGGAAGCAGCGGAAATTGCAAAAGGAAATATTACGTTAACAGAGTGGGAAAATATGCCGGCTCCCACATTTTATGCCGCAGATAATGTGTAGATAAGATTGTTGAAATACGCAGAAAGAAGTTATATACAATGAAAATCTACGATAGATAGACTGGGGTCTACGAAGGAAAAGTTGTCCTTATAGCGATAAAATTGTAAAATACAGTCATGAAAATCGTATTTTTATAGTTTTACGGGAGGAACAGCAATGGATCAGGAAAAGATTGGGGTATTCATTTCTACATTAAGAAAAGAGCAGGGAATGACGCAACAACAATTGGCGGATGCGATTGGTGTCAGTAACAAAACAATATCCAAATGGGAATGTGGCAAAGGAATGCCGGAGCTGGCATTGATTGTTCCGTTATGCCACATCCTGAAAATTAGTATTAATGAGTTCCTGTCAGGTGAACATTTGTTGGAAAACGGTTACACTGAAAAAGCTGAAGTCAATATGATGAATCTTTTACAGGAAACAGAAAATAGCAAAAAGAAAAGCCGAAGTTCATTATTGGCTTTTGGGATAACTGTGATAATTTTTTTATTCGTTGTTTTATATTCTGTAATTACCAATATGGGAATCGGTATGAATATGCTTTTTGTGGATATGCCTACATTCTTGAGTATGTTTCTGGCTACTGCTCTATTTTTGCTGGGGACAAATTTGGGCCTACCCTTTTTTGATTCCTTTCGGATTATTTTTGGAAAAAAGAAATCAGTATCAATAAAACAATTGTTTCAGGCAAAATCAGCGATAAAGCTTGCGAAAATCACATTTTTGGGAATGGGATTCCTCGAAAGCTGTATCAGCTTTATGGCAATTCAACCTATGGGGGAAGGAACACTTCTTTTTACAGGATTAAGTATTTCCATTTCAATTGCGTTAAATGGAATTTTATATGGATTAATTGGTTTTCTGCTATTACTGCCAATTCAGGTAAGGTTAGAAATAATGTATATGCAGAAGCAGGAAGATAGTGAAAAGAAAACAGAGGATGATGCGGAATAAGTATTGTAAATATGCCCCACCAGCGGCTGCTGATAGGGCATTTGTTGTATAAGATTTAGCTTTCGCTGTATTTCTCTTCGCAGTATTTGCAGCGGTAGATTTCTTTTTTCTCATCGGAGAGGACGAATACGTGGGGCAGTCCCTGCTCGATGGAAGTGATGCATCTGGGGTTGCGGCATTTGATGACGTTTTTGATCTGTTTGGGAAGTACCAGTTCCTTCTTCTCTACGATCTCACCGTTTTTGATGACGTTGACGGTGATGTTGTGGTCGATGAATGCCAGTACATCCAGATCCAGCATATCGATATCACATTCTACTTTCAGAATGTCTTTTTTGCCCATTTTTCCGCTGCGGGCATTTTTGATGATAGCAACGGTGCAGTCTAACTTATCCAGCTGAAGGTGCTCATAGATCGAGAGACTTTTTCCGGCTTTGATATGATCGAGGACGAAGCCCTCTTCGATTTTTCCTACATTTAACATAGTAATCTCCATTCTGCAGGCACAGAGTGCTGCGTATGTTAACTTTAATATACGAATTCATAAGATAATTTTGCGGTCAGATGCCGGAAAATTATGCCAGACCCAGCAAAGTCAGGATCAGGGCCATACGGACGTAGACACCGAACTGTGCCTGTTTGAAATAGGCGGCTCTGGGATCGTCATCGATCTCCACGGAGATCTCATTGACTCTGGGAAGGGGATGCAGCACCAGCATATCGGGCTTCGCCAGTTCCATTTTTTCAGGGGTCAATACATAGAAATCTTTCAGGCGGACGTAATCCTCTTCGTTGAAGAAACGTTCCTTCTGCACACGGGTCATGTATAAGAGATCCAACTTAGGCATCACATCTTCAAGACGGATAACTTCCTCGTAAGGAATGCCTTTCTCACGGAGCATGTCGGTGACATAGTCGGGGATCTTCAGTTCTTCGGGAGAGATGAAGATGAATTTGATACCTTCGTAGCGCACCAGTGCGTTGATCAGGGAGTGTACGGTACGACCGAATTTCAGGTCACCGCACAGACCGATGGTAAAATTATTCAGATCGCCGTGGAGGCTGCGGATGGTCTGCAGGTCGGTCAGGGTCTGGGTGGGATGCTGATGTCCACCGTCACCGGCATTGATCACGGGGATCAGGGATTTCTCTGCAGCTACCATGGGAGCACCTTCCTTGGGATGGCGCATAGCGCAGATGTCCGCATAGCAGGAGATGATGCGGATGGTATCGGATACACTTTCTCCTTTAGAAGCAGAAGAGGAAGCCGCATCGGAGAAGCCGATGACTCTGCCGCCTAAACGTGTCATGGCGGATTCAAAGCTTAAACGTGTGCGGGTGCTGGGCTCGTAGAAGCAGGTGGCGAGGATCTTGCCGTCGCATTTGTGGGCGTATTTGGCGGGATCCTTCTCAATGTCGTCTGCCAGAGCGAACAGCTTGTCCAGTTCCTCAACAGAGAAGTCAAGTGGGTTCATCAAGTGTCTCATTTTTTCATTTCCTCATTTCTGCGCTGCTATTTTCGACACAGTGACCGTACGGAATAGGAGAATCCGTGCTCACTTGTGTATGCGACATCATAAGAATACAGCGCTTTTCTTATGATGCGGGTAGAAACGGAGCCCGCAGGAAGCGGACAGCTCATACCCTGACCAGAAAAAAGTCGAAGAGGAAAAACTCTTCGACTTTAAAATTACTGTTGATAAGATAACAGATCCGTTACGGGTTTCCGTTTGGGAGCAACGGGTGCTTCTGCGGGATAACCGATGGGGATCAGTGCGATCAGATCCTGATTTTCAGGAATCTCAAGGAGATCAGCAGCTTCCTGCTGATCGAAAATACCCATGATCACGGTGCCAAGGCCCTGCTCGTAAGCAGCCAGGCAAAAGGCTTCGCTGGCAACACCGGCATCGAACATCTGCCATCCCTGACCTTTCGGAGTCGAAAACCTTGCATCGCCTCTGGCGGTAGTGAAGGAGCCGTCTCTCTCGAAACCGCTTCTGCCCTTTATCACGGTTACTGCAACGACCATGGGAGCGTTCTCCATGATCTTGCCATTACCCGGGAAGGAGGAAGTACATGCTGCCAGTTTCGCTTTCTTTTCGCCTTCCACAGCGATATAACGAACGATTTGCGTATGCTTCCAGCTGGGAGCATAAGAAGCTGTCTCTACGATCTGAGCCAGAAGCTCATGAGATACCGGCTGATCCGTATACTGACGGATACTTCTGCGGCCTGTGATACATTCTTTTGCGGTCATTGTTTATCCTCCTGTATTTTTGCATTTGTAATATAATAGCATTTCTGAAGGGTAGAATCAAGCAGGAAAAAGTGAAAAAATATAGAAAATTTGTATGACTATGACAGAAAGGTTTTGCATTCCCGGATAGTATATCATATAATGAGGCAAAGAGAACTATACCGAGGAAGCGGATCGTGTAAAAGCCGGTTCCACTGTACGTTACAGATGACTGTGGGACATTAGACCAAGCAATAAAAGGAGGGCACTATGTCAGTAGAATTTGTGGAAAAGAAGCGCTGGTTATTTTTAGGATTACCTTTTACTTTTACCAAGTATGTGATCAAAGAGGATATGATCACTGTGGATACGGGTGTGTTCACCAAGGTGGAGAATGACTGCTATATGTACAAGGTACAGGATGTGGAGCATACGGCAAGTATCTGGGAGAGAATGGCAGGACTTGGCACCATTGTCTGTTATACCGGTGATACTACTCATCCCAAACTGTTGATTGAGCATATCCGCAATTCCAAAGCAATCAAGGAGTTTATTTTGAAGGAGTCAGAGGAAGCCAGATTGAAGCGCAGAACCGTGAACATGCTGGATATCGGTTCCGGAGAGGTCGGGGATATTGACGATTTACAGTAATATTGAGAAACAAGTATACATGTGTATAAGAGACGGGACCTTCCGGGGTCCTGTTTTTTCGGGAGAAGAGATTTATGGAACTTGATATGACGAAGGGCAGCCCTTCTAAGCTGATTACAAAATTTATCATTCCTATTATCATAGGTAATATTTTCCAACAGCTATACAGCATGGTGGATACCATTATCGTGGGTCGGTTCGTAGGTGTAGATGCATTGGCGGCAGTAGGAGCCACCGGGTCGGTAAGCTTCCTGATCCTGGGATTTACCCAGGGACTGACCACCGGATTTACTGTGCTGACGGCACAACGCTTCGGAGCCGGGGACCGGGAAGGTATGCGCAAAAGTATCGGAAGCGCAGTCATCCTGTCGGTGATCGTGACGATTGTGATGACAGCAGTCAGTATGGCATGCATGGACAGCCTGCTTCGGGTGATGAATACTCCGGAAGATATTTTCGATATGACGAAGGAATACATTATGATCATCTGTGCGGGAATTGCCTGCAATGTATTGTATAACCTGCTGTCCAGTATCCTGCGTGCCATCGGCAACAGTGTGGTGCCGTTAGTATTGCTGGTGATCGCTTCGGTGACGAATATTGTCCTGGACTATGTACTGATCGTTTACGGTCATATGGGAGTGGGCGGTGCAGCTTATGCTACTATCATTTCCCAGGGATTATCCGGTGTACTGTGTCTGATTTATATTATTAAGAGCGTACCTACACTGCATATCCGTCCGGAGCATTGCAGACTGGAAAGTCAGTGTGTGAAAAACCAGTTGACCATAGGAATTCCCATGGCACTGCAGTTTTCCATTACTGCTATCGGCACCATTCTGGTACAGGCAGCACTGAATCTGCTGGGTTCTAACGTGGTGGCATCTTATTCTGTCTCCTGCAAGGTGGAGCAGCTGGTGACACAGCCCTTTGCCGCAATGGGTGTGACTATGGCAACTTACTGTGCACAGAACCGCGGTATCAATGATCTGGACCGTATACGGAAGGGCGTGAAAGCTGCCAATATCATGTCCGGTGTCTATGCGGTGCTTGTCTACGGACTGGTATATATAGCCCTTCCTTATATTGTACCGCTGTTTATCTCCGAACAGGTTGAGATGGTATGCGGCTACGCCAGAACGTATATTACGATCTGTGGCATGTTCTTCATTCCGCTGGGAATGATATTTATCTTCCGAAATGCGCTGCAGGGCTGTGGCTTCGGCTTCATGCCCATGATGGGCGGTGTGGTGGAACTGTTGAGCCGTGGTATCATGGCTTTTGCGGCAGCGCATCTGATGAGTTATGTGGGTGTGTGCTTTGCCAATGCCTCAGCCTGGCTGACCGCAGGTATTTTCCTCTGGATCGCTTATCATTTCCTTATGAAGAAGATGGTGCGGGACAAAAAGGCTCATGAGGAACGGATGCTGGCGGAAGCAATGCAGTAATAGTAATGCTGTAAAAAGGCTCAGGGCAGGATCTTTTCAAAAAACAGTCCTGCCAGGAACCACCAGGGAGCATAGTCCAGCCGGATGATCCGGTGGATGTGGAAACGGCTTTTGCCGTAATCCCAGGGGCAGAGATCATGCTTCCACAATAGGCGCCCACTGAGATATTCCACGGTGAAGATCATTGCCATATAGAACAGCCCGCGCCCGGGACGACTGATATGCAGGTGCTCAAAAAGCCGTTTGAAGGGTGCAAGCAGGCAGGCGGAGCCGTAGATAGGGAACATCCACAGGGAAGTATTACCGGTAAGACGCAGATCCCTGCGCCGAAGGGAGTGTAGTGCCGTGAACAGGATCTCCATGCACCAGCCACACAGTCCGCACAGGAGAAAGCTCCTGCCGAAGGTTTTAAAAGAGTTTGCGATGGATTTTGTCATTTTCATGGACATAGTATATGAAATTTTCAGCGTATGATACGGGAGAGATTGCTATGAACTATCAGGAAGCGATGAAATATATGGAAAAAGTGGGAACTTACGGCATCGTTCCGGGGCTGGACAGCATCCGGGAACTGTGCAGGAGACTGGGAAATCCGCAGGATGAATTAAAATTTGTGCATATTGCGGGAACCAACGGAAAAGGATCCACACTTGCCTATATTTCCAATATCTTACAGGCTGCCGGATACCGTGTGGGAAAATATATATCACCTGTTATTATTGAATATTGTGAAAAAATCCAGATCGGAAAGCAGAAGATCACGCATAAGGATCTGTGTGAAGGACTGGAGATCATAAAAAAACATTGTGATGCTATGGTAAGTGACGGCTTCCATCATCCGACACCTTTTGAGATCGAGACGGCACTGGCCTTTTGGTATTTCCGGGAAAAACAGTGTGATATCGTCGTACTGGAGACCGGTATGGGCGGCAGGGAAGATGCTACCAATCTGATCACTACCACGCAGGTGGCAGTACTGGCTTCCATCGGTATGGATCATATGAAATTCTTAGGGAACAGTCTGGAGGAGATCGCAGCACACAAGACAGGAATCTGTAAGCCGGGATGTCAGGTGGTCTCCATGCGGCAAAAAGAAGCGGCACAGAAGGTTGTGGAGCAGACGGCGGCAGAACTCGGCTGCATGCTGACCATCGCAGATGTAGCAAATGCAAAACATGTGAAATACGGACTGAAAAAGCAGACCTTCGATTATGGAAATTATAAAAAGCTGGAGATCACCCTTGCGGGGAAATTCCAGGTAGCAAATGCTGTGCTGGCGCTGGAAGCGGTGCAGGCTTTGGAAAAATGTGGTTATGAGATCAAAGAGACTGCCATTCGGAAAGGCCTGAGGGAGACTGTCTGGGTCGGACGCCTGCAAATACTGGAAGAACACCCGTTATTTATAGTAGACGGTGCACATAACGAGGATGCAGCCGCAAAACTTGCGGATTCCATAGAATTCTATTTTACAAATAAAAGAATTATCTATATAATGGGAATGTTAAAGGACAAGGAAGTGGACCGCGTGATCGCGCTGACAGAGAGGTATGCGGATCAGATTCTCACGGTGACACCTCCGGACAATCCCAGAGCCATGCATGCTTATGATCTGGCAACAGAGGTGGCAAAGGTCCACCCGGACGTGACGGCGGTGGACAGCCTGGAAGAGGCAGTGGAGCTTAGTCACCTGCTGGCAGGACGGGATGATGTGATATTGTGCTTCGGCTCTCTCTCTTATCTGGGAAGAATCCTGAAGCTCATGGAGAAGAGACAGACAGCAGGGAATAAACGGAAAGCGAAGCGGTAAAAATGGTAGATCAGAAGAAAGTACAGGAAGCAATAAAGCTTTTACTGGAAGGAATCGGGGAAGATACCGATAGAGAAGGACTGAAGGAGACACCGGAGCGGATCGGCAGGATGTATGAAGAGATCTGCGGCGGTATGGATCAGGATGCGGGAGAACATCTGTCGAAGGTATTCTCCGTAGACAATAACGAGATGGTACTGGAGAAGGATATTACCTTCTATTCTATGTGTGAACATCATCTGATGCCTTTTTACGGCAAAGCTCATGTTGCGTATATCCCCGATGGCAAGGTTGTGGGTCTGAGTAAGCTTGCCAGGACGGTGGAGGTATATGCCAGAAGATTACAGATCCAGGAGCGGATGACGGCGCAGATCGCAGACGATATCATGAAATATCTGGCACCGCAGGGAGTTATGGTAATGTTGGAAGCGGAGCATATGTGCATGACCATGCGCGGGATCAAAAAGCCCGGCAGCCAGACTGTTACCATGGTGACAAGGGGAGTCTTTGCGGAGAATAAGGAATTGCAGGACAGATTTTTACAGCTGGTGAACCGGTAGACATTACGGATGCGGAAGAAAGCTGTTAAGAGACCTAGACAATATGGTGAAGAATTTGATGGATAGAATTGATAAAATATTAAATCATGATTTGTTTTTATATCATTTAGGACGAAACAATGCGGCAGAAGCAGACAGACGCTTCTGCCGTCATAGTATGGTACATTTTCTGGATGTAGCCAGGATCGGTACGATCATAGCACTGGAGGAAGGGCTTAAGATCGACCGGGAATGGATCTATGCGGCGGCACTGCTTCACGATTGCGGGAAGCATGAGCAGTACGAGAATGGCACGCCGCATGAGCAGGCCAGTGCCCGGATCGCACCGGAGATTCTGAAGGCTTGTGGATTCGATGATGAAGAAACGGGTGTTATTGTAACGGCAATCTCCAGACACCGGGATCCCGAGGCGGCGAGGGAAAAGAATCTAAATGGCATTCTGTACCGGGCGGATAAGGCAAGCCGTGCCTGCTTTGCCTGCGATGCGGAGAAGGATTGCAATTGGAAAGACGGCAAGAAGAACCTGACCATTAAGTATTGATTGGTGTCGGGAACATCATAAATAATATGTAAGAAACGTGGGGAGAAGACAAATGAAGATTGGCAACAGAGAGTTTCAGACGAAGGGACATACTTATGTAATGGGAATCCTGAATGTGACCCCGGATTCTTTTTCCGACGGAGGAAAGTGGAATGACAGAGACCGGGCATTGAAGCATGTGGAAGAAATGATCGCTGAGGGGATGGATATTGTGGATATCGGCGGAGAATCCACCAGACGGGGTTATACCCTGTTATCCGATGAGGAGGAGATTGCCAGAGTCGTACCCATGATCGAGGCGGTGAAGGCAAATTTTGACATTCCTATTTCCCTGGACACCTACAAAAGCGGAGTGGCAGAGGCAGGAATCCGTGCGGGGGCGGATCTCATCAACGATATCTGGGGCTTGAAATATGATAACCGTATGGCAGAGGTCATTGCGAAGAGCGGTCTGCCCTGCTGTCTGATGCATAACCGCAAGGAAGCGGATTATCGGGATTTCATGCAGGATGTGGCAGCGGATCTGGCGGACACGATCCATTTGGCGGAGGCGGCAGGCATCGCGGATGAGAAGATCATCTTAGACCCCGGTGTGGGCTTCGGCAAGACCTATGAGAACAATCTGGAGATCATCAACTGTCTGGAAGAACTGAATATGTTCGGTTATCCGTTGCTTTTAGGATGCAGCCGTAAATCCGTGATCGGACTGACACTGGATCTGCCGGTGACTGAGAGAGTAGAGGGGACGCTTGTGACCACCATGTTCGGTGTGCAGAAGGGATGCATGTTCGTCCGTGTGCATGATGTGAAGGAAAATGTCCGCACCATTAAAATGTGTGAAGCTATTTTAAACAGCAGCAACTGATATTTTGCGAAGAAGCGTTGGGAAAGGCAGAGGCGGCAAATGAAAAACAGCACTTATGAGGACCAGATCCGTATCGAAGAACTGGAAGTATATGCGCATCACGGCGTATATCCGGAAGAAAATGAAAAAGGACAGCATTTTTATGTGAATGCCACGTTGTATACGAATACCCGTCCGGCAGGACTGGCGGATGACTTAAGTCTCTCCACCAATTACGGAGAGGTTTGTCAGTTTATCACGGAGTTCATGCAGCAGCATACGTTTCAACTGATCGAAACGGTGGCGGAGCGGACTGCTTACGAAGTATTACAGCATTTTCCGCTGGTACAGGGACTGGATCTGGAGATCCGCAAGCCTGAGGCTCCGATTCCGTTACCCTTTGGCAGTGTATCTGTGGCAATTCACAGGGAATGGCATGAAGCCTATATTGCTGTGGGTTCTAATATGGGAGACAGCAGAGAGCATATCGCGCAGGCTTTGAGACAGCTTCAGAAGAACAAAGACATCAGAGTGGAAAAGGTGTCGGAGCTGTTGGAGACACTGCCTTATGGCGTCGTAGAGCAGGATAATTTCGTAAATGGAATGTTTGAGATCCGAACGTTGCTTGCACCGGAAGAATTATTACAGGAGCTGCATCGTATTGAGCAGATGGAAGGAAGAGAACGTAAGCTTCACTGGGGCCCCCGGACACTGGATCTGGATATTATCTTCTATGATGATCTGGTGTATGCTTCCGAGGATCTGGTGATCCCACATATCGATATGGAGAATCGTTATTTTGTACTGAAGCCTTTAAGTGAGCTGGCACCGAATTTCCGTCATCCTATTACGCATAAGACCGTAACACAGATGTTGTCGGAGCTCCCTGTGGATCTTACGGAAGGAAACGAAGCGTAAAACGGGCACAGAGACCGATGAACAGACCGGTCACCAGACCGCTTAACAGTAAAAACGGCAGATAGATCAGCACAGCGGGAACAGAAGTCAGTAAAAACGCAACACCGATCTGCCCCAGATTATGAAAAACAGCTCCGGTCATACTTGCAAGGAACAGATAATGTCCATGCAACAGCCATTGCACAAATACCATTGCCAGCAGGCAAAGGAGACCACCGGAGAGGCTGTATAGGAGACTGATGGCCTGACCGAAGAACAGGGTCGCTAGAAGAATCCGCACCAGAAGCACGAAAAAAGCATCTTTTGCGGAATATTTCCATAGAACAACAAGTGTTATTATATTGGCAAGTCCCAGCTTAATGCCGGGGATCGGAACAATGGGGGGCAGAGCACTTTCCACGGCATACAGCGCCAGCGCAATGGCAGAGAGCAGGGAAAGTGTCGTTAGTTTTTTGGTAGCTAAGGGTGGTTTCATAATCATCTCCGTATCATCTCCGTGTTTTTGCAATTCATAAACGCGGTGCAGGCAAAAGGATCTTCTATCAATAGGTCACGCCGTCCGGGACGAGCGGCGTGTCA
>ERZ779941.580-NODE-580-length-14963-cov-2.389455_pt1 | contig 14963 bp, 10 predicted proteins | sample MGYA00511952_ERZ779941 | MGnify/ENA primary metagenome ERZ779941 (study PRJEB29588, sample SAMEA2142846) | human gut metagenome | biome: human gut; feature: human-associated habitat; material: faeces | place: Denmark | collected 2008/2010 ...
AAACGATCAGCTACTTCCGGCATACAACCTACAGGCCCACGATTGCAAGTCTATATTTATGCCTCCCAAGGTTATTCCGTGACGGACATGGGAGGAATGAAAGCTAGGCAATGTAACACAGCAGCAGCAATGTTTTTCATCCCAAGCAAGACGGCTTGCGACTTCTATGTCAGACAGACTGATGGCAAGCTTATATGTCTGGGAGATACCTATAAGAAATGCGACAAATCCTTTATCCGAGAACTTTGCCACTGTGCAGGACTTTCGCAGGAATGGGAAAAGAAACTCATTGGACTAGGTGAACACAACCGAAGTTCTATGATACAACGAGTGATAGAAGTATTAGATGACAAACAATAAATAACAACTAAAAGGAATCATTATGAAAGCAATGAAGTTTTGGCTGCTCATAGCAGTAATGGTGGTAGCGATCCACTTTTTCGTTAATCACATTCTGAACATCTGCGTAAAGAGAAATAATTTCCGACTTTATCATATCTAGTATCTGGTCGATCAAATGAACGCCCCAGTCATAAAGCATACCTCCACCCATTTCCGGGTATATATGCCAGTCATGCATGTTTCCGTTAAATCCGTATAACTGAGATTTGATCACATACATGTCGCCTACCATTTTTTTATCATAAACTTCTTTCATAATTCGGTAATCTTTGTCCCACCGTCTCTGCTGGTGGACGGTAAAAAGGACTCCATTTTCCTTACAGACGGATACCATTTCATCAAATAGAGCAACACTCATTGCCGCCGGTTTCTCACAAATAACATGTTTCTTTTTATTTGCTGCCTTTTTTACCATTTCCGGATGACTTGGATTTGGAGTAGAAACCATTACCGTATTTATATCTGCATGTTCCAACATTTCATCAATATCTGCATATGTCTCGACCCCTTCCGGTGCATCCTCAAGCTGTTGCGGGTTTGTATCCGCAACAGCTACAAGATCAATATTTTGAAATGTTTTCATCATATCCGCATCGCAATGTCCCATAAAGCCAAATCCAACAATCCCGAGTTTGATTTTCTGCATATCTATCCTCTCCTTCTGTGTTGAAAATTATTTTTCCATTGCTGCTCTTAATGCCTCCTGATGACGGCGAACCTGTTCAATACTGTTGACACCAATGTCGCGTAAATGCTCGCCTCCTTCATACTCTGAACTCAGAAATCCTTTGTATCCTGCTTTCTTAAATGCTTCTATAACTTCCGGAATAGCAACCGCTGTTTCCGTGTAATCATCATGCATATTGTAGAATTTGGCATGTGTATGGAAGATATAATCAATATTATCAATAATATCCTGTGGATCTGACCATGAATATGTAAATGACGCATTTGCATACCAGCGGTCTGCATCATTTCCATTTGCCTGTTCAATCGCATCCATCATTTCTTTCATACCGTTTGCCATCCGATATTCCATATTGGCCTTTCCAAGATTCAGATCATACTTTATCTTTGTAAAACCTTTCGCCAAACGTTCTGCATATGAATCATCGACAATCCTGATGCATGCTTCCGAAGCGCCCATTCTCCTTGCCTTATCTCTTACAACGTCTGGAATATTCCGGCAGAAAATACCCATATCCGGAATAAACCCGAAATATTTTGTACCTGTTCGGTGAATCATTTCCATATATCCGTCTGCCCATCCGGAATTAAGAGAAAATGGGGCATGTACCTCAAGACCAATTCTGACATCCATCTGCTGTGCATATGCAAGACTTCCCTCAATAACTTCCATCGGTGTTGAAACAAGTGTCCGCAGATTATGAAATCCAAGCAGCGAAGCCAGACGAATATCTCTTTTCATCATATTGATCTGTTCTCCAAGGCACAGCGTGCGGTTATCAAATATCCTGTTTTCCAGAAATGCGTCATAGCATGATGGTGTCAAATGATATTTTTCCAGCCATCCAAACCACTGCTCCCTGAATTCTTCCGTTTCAATCGGAAGCGGAAACTTTTTAATCATCTGCTCAGCCAGTAATTCCACTCCTGTTGCTCCTGTTTTGGCAGTCTCACGCAGACAGCCCTCAAGGTCAAGTTTTCCATCATAATATTCATCCTGGTAACTATACAGTGAAATGCTTCTCTTCATATCACAGTTCATCTCTCATCCCTCCTGTTACTCAATAACAAAATCTGTTTCGCAATCTGCTTCAATCTGGAACGGCATGTATGATGGTGCAATAATCTGTTTCGCATAAATATGATGTTTCCCTTTTTCCAGCCCACCTTCTTTTAATACGGATACCGTAGCAAATTCTCCAAATTCCCAGCGATAATCGGAATCAATAACCGTCCGCATCTCCTCCATGGTAAATGTCTCCCCATTTACCGTAAAACGGATATCTTCCTTTTTTGCAGACTCCCCATCTATGTTGATCTGGATATCACGAATAATAGACAATGTAATTCCCCGATAATATTGAGCCTTAAACCGGAACTGATATCCTGTAATCCTGCCATCAGTTTCTATATTTCTGAATCCTTCCGGATCATAAATCTGTCTTGCTGCCATAGCCCTAAAACCTCACTTTCTAATCAAAGAATACTTCTTTTCCGGTTTCAGCAGATTTGTATATTCCTTCCAGTATCTGGGTTACAACAAATGCCTGTTCCGGTTTCACAAGAGGATCGGTATCATGAATAATTGCATTTAACCATTGTTCCTGCTCACGTACAGCCTCTGCTGCCGCCCCTCCTTCAAAGAAATCCACTACGCCTGCCGGAGAAATAGTTTTTTCCATAAGCTGGTTATGTTCAACGGAATTATAGATAAGTTCATCTTTTGGATAGCTACCTCCATGATGAATCTCTGCTCCGCCTTTTGTTCCGCAAAGAGTAGTAGAAGCTTCCATTGACTTTAATACATTAAGTGCCCATGAGGCTTCCAGATAAATGGTTGCTCCATTTTTCATTTTTACAAGTCCGAAAGCCGAGTCCTCCACTTCAAAAGTTTTCGGATCCCATGGTCCAAATACATTTCCCTCCGGTCCGTCTTCCTGACGTCCCAGTTTATAAAATACCTGTCCCGAAACAGAAAGAGGTTCATAATTATTCATCATCCAGAGGGTAATATCAAGTGCATGCGTTCCAATATCAATAAGAGGTCCTCCTCCCTGAAGGGCTTTGTTTGGAAATACTCCCCATGTCGGAACCGCTCTTCTTCTTAAGGCATGTGCTTTAGCAAAATAAATTTCTCCGAGTTCTCTATTTTCACAGGATGCGTGAAGTGTCTGTGTATCATCACGCAGGCGATTTTGATAGCCAATAGTAAATTTCTTCCCTGATTTTTTCCACGCCTCAATCATCTTACGTGCATCTGCAGTGTTGTGTGCCATTGGTTTCTCACACATGACATGCTTTCCTGCTTCAAATGCTGCCACGGTAATCGGACAGTGTGCAACATTTGGAGTACAAACATGTACAACATCAATTTCAATTTCGTGATCTGCAAGCATTGCTTTGTAATCCGTATAAACTTTTGCGTCTGGCGTCCCGTATTCTTCTGCTGCCTTTTGTGCCCTCTCCGGTATGATATCACAGAAAGCGACCATCTCCGCTTTTTCAGCATTTGCCCTGATGGATGGCATATGTTTCTGATTTGCGATTCCTCCGCATCCGACAATAGCAATTTTTAATTTTTCCATTTCTTTTTTCTCCTTTTTGCCTGATTTCTGTTCTTAAATAACAAATTGTTTTAAATAGTTCCGGCTGATCAACAGTGACTTTTCTATCTTTTCGCGGCTTCCCTCAAATGACCGGTCCTCAACCTCTATGCATGTGTACCCATCATATCCGATATCTGTAAGCGCAGATACATACTGATCCCATCTGACATCTCCAAGTCCCGGAAGCTTCGGGGCCATATAATCCAGTGGATATGCCATAATTCCGCAAGCAGCCAGTTTATCTTTAAAAATCTTGATATCCTTATAATGTACATGAAATATTTTATCTTTAAACTCATAAATTGGTCTGATATAATCCATCATCTGCCACACAAAATGTGAAGGATCATAATTGATTCCCAGATAGTCGCTGTCAAGAATTTCAAATACTTTTTTCCAGATCACCGGCGTCGTCATAAGATTCTGTCCCCCCGGCCACTGATCCGTGCCAAACAGCATCGGACAGTTTTCAATCGCTATTTTTACCTTCTTTTCTTCTGCAAGCCGGATAATCGGTGGCCAGACTTCCCTTACTATTTCAAGATTTTCCTCAACCGTTTTCGTCTGATCTCTTCCTATAAAAGTTGTTACCATTCCAATTCCAAGTTTATCGCTTGCCTGGATGACCCGCTTTAAATGTTCCACCGCAGATGTACGTTTTTCAGGATTTCCATCCATTGTGTTTGGATAAAACGCAAGGGCTGAAATTTCTACATGTTTCTCTTTACTGTATTCTGTAATATGATCTGCATATGCATCATCAGTAAGAACTTTTTCTGCATCAATATGGCAGACCCCGGCATATCTTCGTTCGGCTTTTCCCTGTGGCCAGCAGGCTGCTTCCACACACTCAAATCCATGTTCCGATGCAAAATCCATCATTTCTTCATACGTCCACGAGTCAAGAATTGCACTGACAAAACCTAATTTCATACACTGTCTCCTTTTCTTATTTTTCTTTCTTTGATTTAGGTTTATTATATGAAATACATCATTTATGCGCTTTTCAATTATTAACCTAAATATGTATTGGATTTAAACACTTATCCGGGCACAAAAAAAGCAGGACAAAAAAGATATCTCTTTTTTTGTCCTGCTTTCATTATGCGGATTTATAAATCACACATACTGATAATGTATGTCCAGCATCCTTATTTCATGTGCTTTCAAAGTCGTTTCTATCCGCAATATATGATCATCTACATGAACTCTTTGCATCTTTATCCCTGGTGTTGCACTTTTTCGGATATATGTAAGTTCTTCTCTCGACAGACTGTCGAAATATCCCATATCCTTCCATACATCCTGTATGCTTCCGCTTTCATCATTTACATAAAGAATACGCATACTGTAATCTCCATTTTGCACATGATTGATCTGGAATTTTAAATGTATTGCATCTGTATCCTCGTAAAATTCACTAATATTTTCGTATTTTATATCCTTTTCATCCACCATGGTATATCTGTAATTAAGTTTTTTGCAATTATGGCAGACAATGGTATATACACCTTTATGATCTGTAGTAAGAATCGCATTTCCGGTTTTACCCAACAGTTCCGGCTTCAGCTGTCCTAAAAATTGCATGGAATAAAAAGAAGGTTTCTTTATTCCATCTTTTGTCAATAGTCCATTATCTCCATAAAGCACTCTGTCTGCATCATAAGATTCTGTGTGCAGATCCGATCCATGCCAGTATCCCATCATATCCGCTTCACTCTCACATTCAATACAGTTCTTTACAATATATGCTGCCAGACCACAACTGTCATTGATACGGTTACGATTGGAAATGGTAAGATTCCATTCGCTGATAATAAGTTCCGGAATTGAAAAATCCAGTTTTTCAAGTTCTTTTTTAAAGAGCTCCAGCTGATTTTTGATAAAACTGTTATCTATGGATCTCCTTCCGAAGTATACACCATTCTGCTGCTGCAGCAGATACGAATATGCATATACACTGATAAAATCCGGTTGAATATTTCGTTTTTTCCAATTGCCCAGAAGCTGTCCATAATGGAAATTATCATATCCAAGTGCAAATCCTGCTCCCCCGACTTTTATTTTTGGGGAAATGTTTTTCAAAGCATTATAACTGCATTCAAAATATGAAAAATATGGGCCATCCTCCTCCAGCATATTCCAGCGATCATCTTTCCAGAGTTCAAAATACCATTTTTCAATTTCCTCCATCCCATATCGATTGGCAATGTGAGCAGCAAATTTTTCTATAATCCTCTGATAGCTTTCGCTGTTTTTAAAAATAATCTCATTGTACATGTCTCTGGCTGAAAGATTAATTGTGTAATTCACACTGATTGGTTTAAAAGCAAGTTCCACAAATGGTTTCAAATGGTTTTCTATCAGGAAATCCAATCCCCTGTCTATTCTGCTGAAATTATAGTTTTCTGTTCCATCTTCCATTTCCTCATACATATCCTGTTTAAACAGATTATAAATCCGGACATATTCAAACCCGATTTCTTTTTTCATTAATAAAATCTGTTGCTGGATATCATAATTAATAAGTTCATCCACATCGCACATATTTATAATTTTACTCCATGGATGTTTCAATATTGTCACCTTTTCCGTATCCACAACACAAAGATTCATATTACGGGTTATCATTTCATCCACCGGCATCGGTTTTCCTTCCAGATACTTTCGAACCCGCAGATCAACTTCCTGTTTTTCCTTCCCCTGTTTTTTTTCATCAATATTCTCCGAATTATGCATCTTCTGTCGATATGCCGATGGTGTGAGATGATAAATTTCCTTAAACGCCTTATTGAACGCCGCTGCTGTAGGAAATCCATTATCCATTGCTATTCTTGTAATCTTTTTGTCACTGTAAATCAGTTCATCCACCGCATGAAACAATCTGACATTATTTACATATTCCAGAAAACTAAGTCCAAAATGTTTTTTTATATACTTCGATAAATATGCATTTGATAAATATAGTTTTCTCGTCAGGTCATTCAGACTCAATGGTTTGGTGTAGTTGGCCTGAACATAGTTCTGAATTTCAAAAATCCGGGAATTTTCGGGCGAAAATTGTTCTTTTATTCTTGCATCATCTCCACGTATCATGAAGTTTGACATCAAAAGATATACCACTTCATAGTAAATGCTGTTAAGATAAATTTCCCCTTCCTTTTCCCTGTCATAAAATCTATTTAATATTCTGTCAAGGGCATGTCTTAACTGATCATATGCTTCACTTCTGTCTGTTACGGTATTACACCAGAAAAGAAGCTGATTGGTGCCCATATACTCCGCAATAAGTGAAAAATTAATGTAAAAAACAGCAAGCAAAAGTTCTCCCCCTGCTTCCTGATAGGAGTGCCGTTTATTTGCATTGATCAAAATAAAGTCTCCTTTATGGAGTTTATATGAATCTGAATCGAGTTCTACTCTTGCCGTTCCCTCCAGAACATAAATAATTTCAGGATTCTGGTGAAAATGTGTTTCCTTTCTTTTTTCTGTCACAAAATCAAAACTCATAATTCTATGCCTTGTATCCATGTCAATTCATCTCCCGTTTTTTCAATTGTAATATTCCATAACATTTTGTCAAGAAAAAAGACAACAGAATTTCTTCCGTTGTCTTTTTCCGCATATAATTACTCACTTTGATGTTCCCGTTTCTTTTTGTCCCGTTCCGCAAGCCTTTCTCTTACACCATCCATATAACCCGGTTTATCAAGATCATAAATCAGAAGCGGAATGATTCCGATAAAAAATACGATTCCTGGAAGCAGGTTTGCTGCCAGATTAATTCCTTCTTTAATATGTGGTGTCATCTCCACGCCTCCTGCATAACCAAATGCCCCCATAACCACAAGGAACAATGAGTTAGCAATTGCAGTCGCAACCTTTGTCGCAGTACCCTGAATGGAAAATGCCATACCATCATTTCTTACGCCATATTTGTCATCAAAATCATCAATTGCATCAATCATCATACAGGAACCACATGGTCCTGCAATATATCCAAGACCATAAATTGCAAGTATGACAAAATCAAAAGCAATATTCTCATATGGTCCTACAAATAAAACGATAAGTGATATTCCCTGAATAAGCATCGAAAGAATAGCCGTCTTCCGGTTGCCGATTTTTTCTATTATTTTCGGTGTAACTGGCATGATAATTGTTCCGACAATCATCTGCATCATCATGAAAATAGTAATGTATGTAAAATTCTGTACACAGTGCATGTAAAAATAAACCGCAACAGAAATACGTCCCAACATTCCGAACATATTAAAAAAAGCATACAACATGGTACATAGCAGATTTTTGTTACGTAAAATCAGTTTTAAACCTTCTTTAATTTCTCCCTGTTCCTCTTTCTTTACAGTGATTTTCTCTTTGGAAAGATAAGCTACTGCCCAGAACATCGGGAGTGCAAGCAATGCAAATAAAATAGCCGTTGACTGGTAACCTGCTGCCTGATTACCTTTTCCAAACCATAACACAAGCTTTAATACAAATAGATTTAAAACGATCTGTCCGATTGTCATTCCCATCATCTGTGCCGCATTTAACCGGTTGATTTCTTTCGGGTCCCGTGTCATTACACACGGTAATGCCAGGTATGGAACATTTGTCATGGTATATGACATTCCAAGACCAATGTATGTAATATACGCGTATACAAGTTTTCCTGTACTGCTGAATCCTGGAACCGTAAATGTAAGTATTGTAAAAATCACAAGGAATACTGCTCCAACAACAATATATGGACGGAATCTTCCCCATTTTGTATGTGTACGTTCCATAAGTGTTCCCATCATCGGGTCGTTAATTCCATCCCAGACCTTTGCAATTAACATCAAAAGTGCTACAGCTCCTGTTCCCAGCCCAAATACATCTGTATAAAAAATGGAAAGATATGTACTTACCATTGTCCAGGAAAGCTGTGAAGCGAAATTACCCAGTCCATATACAAAATAGTTCTTTTTGGTTAGTGGCTTCATGCCATATTTATTTAAATTTTCTCCCATTCTTTTTTCTCCTAACGCAATCACTGATTACATATTTTCAATTACCTGTTCAAAATTTTTATACTTCTCCATCTTTTTTTCAAGATCCTCTTTATGTGCTGTCAGTTTTGGCACACACACTTTGATCATATTCTGAATTTCATTGTAATGTTCATAAATGCCAATGGTCGTATTCCGGGCTCTGTTTTTTTCCTCTTCACTGAAAGCAACACTTACTTTTTCTCCATTCACAGAAAGAGTTCCCCAGATGCCGCAGATCGGACACTCTACCCTTGTTGTTCCGGTAACACTTAAAAGACTGTTATGGCAGACCGGACACACTCCTTCTTCACCTTCCCAGGTATTTACTTCTTCATATGGCTTTCCAAGAGACTGTGCAACAGCAGTTCCGAGTTTTGAACATTTTTCCATCAGCTCCTGGTCAAGTAATGGGTGGCCGGTACGCCCCTGGTCATAAGCATCCACATGACCCACGCATTTCATGCAAAGGGAGAAGCTGAACACCTTTCCATTCGCTAATTTGGAGTAAACCAGGAAACTGTCCCCAGAGCAACCCAGTTATGGGTCTGTGCACCTCCGACAGAAATATATCCCACATATCTGTCTTTGAAATATCTCGGATCCAGTTCCGGCTTTCCTTCTTCTTTACGTTTTCTGTTCTCTTCAAGCAATGCCGCCCTGTCATGGGAAGGTCCGAATCTGTCTACAAAATTTTTAAACTGTCCAACGATTCCGACCGCATAGACCGGAGCTGCAATAATAATGCCGTCTGCTTCCAGGCATGCTTCCTCAAGAATGTGATAATCGTCTTTCATACAACAGTGAATTTCAACTTCACCCTTGTCCCTCATACGACTGCAATAATCACAGGCTCTGCAGTGTCCTATGTTTAATGTAAGCGTGTTAATAAACTGCACATCCGCTCCCGCCGCTTTTGCTGCAAATAATGCTTCTTTTACCAAAACATCACTCCGCTGATTTTTTCTTCCAAAAGAAATTCCTAATACCTTCATATTTTTCCTCCATCTCTTTTTCTCGGTTGATAGGTACAGTTTATTATTAATCGCCTTTATTCGCTTTCCGTGTTTTTCTCTGTCATAATACATTATTTTGCTGTATTTTTTGTTCCGTAATTTATCACAGCAAAAAATATATATATTTTTTTGTTCCCTTATTCCGGATAACTATATCGATACAGAATTTCTATCATCCGTATTTCCTGTGGCATAATTATATTCTCCAGCGTTAAAATTCCATTTTTCACCTGAACGGTTTCCATTTTCATTCCCGGCATCGACACACTCTTAAGATAATCAATTTCACTGTTTTCCAGTTCCCTCGAATATCCCAGCTGTCTCCACAAATCCTGCACACTACCATTCTTCCTGTTTACATAATATTGTTTAATCTGATATTTTCCATTCTTTATATTATGAAAACAGAATTTGAGATTCAGAGAGTCTTCATCATCGGTATATTGATTGATATTTTCAATCTCAATCTCATTTTCTTCCGAAAACACATATCTTGATGTCAGCTTTTTATAATTGTGGCATACTATCGTATAATTGTTACGTCCGTTTCCTGTAACCATGGCATGTGCTGTTTTTTTTAATAAATTTGACTGTATTCTATTTAAAAACCAGAATGCAAAAAACGATGGTTTACATATTCCATCTCCTGTAATCAGACCGGAATCACCATTTAAAACACAATCCGTGTCATAGTAATAAGAATAAGTATCCAGTGCGTGCCAGTATGCCATAAGATTAACCCTGTCGGAGACATCCATACAGTTTTTTATAATATAGGCTGCCTGTTCACAACTGTCATTGATAACATTTCTGTTGGAAACGGTAAAATTCCATTCGTCAATATGTAATTCCGGTACATTCAAACCGCTTTCTTTTATAACTTCTTTCATAATTTCTATCTGATTACTCATATAATTTTCGTCAATGGATTTTCTTCCATATCTCTGCCCGTTCTCAATAACTGCAATATACTGATACGAACAAAACGACAGAAAATCCGGATGGATGTCCCTGTTTTTCCAAATACCAAAAATTTTATTGCAGATACATGTTTCATATCCCAATATAATTCCTGCACCTCCAACCTTAATATTATTGGAGATCGCTTTCAGATTTGTGTAAATGACATCAAAATATTGATAATAAGCACCATCTTCTTCGCATATGTTTAAGAAAGGATCATTCCAGAACTCAAAATACCATTTCTCTATTTCCTCTTCTCCGTATCTGTTTACCAGATGAATACATAATTCACGTATAATTTTACAAAAAATCTCATATTTATATTGTTCTGCTTTCTCCGTTTTTTCCTGCTTGACCGAACGTTCCGGTGTATACATAAAAAGGGACGGTTTATTTCCTAACTCCATATATGGCCGCATATCATTTTCCAGTAAAAAATCCAATACCTGATCCAGTTTTCTGAAATTATATCTGTCATTTTCATCAAAGCAATATTCTTTAGACAGAATATTCCATATACGTATATATTGCATTCCCGTTCGCTTTTTGATTAACTTAATCTGCTCCTGCACATCCGACTGGAGTATTGAATATACATCTCCTATATTACACGCTCTGTAAGTACATGAAGTATGTTTTTCCGATTTATCTGCGTACACATCACACAGTTCTTCTGACGAAACCTCCGGTATTTCGCCCTTTTCTCTTATGCGCAGATAGGAAATGATCCGGTCTCTGTTTTTTTCGTTTAATTCTTTTTCATCATGTTCTTCCTGCTCTATCTTTTGCATTTTTCGCCGGTATTCGCTTGGTGCTTCATGATAGCTCTCCCGAAATGCTTTTGTAAATGCCGCTGATGTAGGAAATCCGTTATCAAGCGCAATATGTGTTATATTTTTTTCCGTATAAAGTATTTCATCCACTGCATGGAATAACCGGACATTATTCAGATATTCGATAAATGTCATTCCAAGATTCTTCTTTATATATTTTGACAAATAAGCATTTGACAGATATAAGCGTTGTGCCAGATCATTCAGACTGATCTGGCTCTGGTAATTTGCCTGTATGTAGTTTTGTATATTTTTGATACGGATACGGTTTTGTGAATCCCAGTTTTCAAATCTGGAATCATCCATATTAATCAAAAAATTGCTTGTCAGAATATGGGCAGCCTGAAAGTACAGTGCATTCAGATCAAATGCACCTTTTTCATCCCGTTCAAAATATCTGGCAAGAATCTGATCCAATACCTTTCGCAGTTCATCATATGCGGCATTTTTATCCACTATAGTATTGCACCAGAACAGAAGCTGCATTGTTCCCATATATTCGGCAAGTAAGTGGAAATCAATTTCGAATCTTGCTGCAAGAATTCCCTCTTTTCCGGTCATTGTATGACGTTTATTGGCATTAATCAAAACAATATCTTCCTGCCGGAGTTCATACACCTTATCGTCAATTTTTACTTCCAGTGTTCCCTTTAAAATATAAAACAATTCCGGATTCTGATGATAATGATCCGATGTTCCTGATTCTGTTAAAAAATAAAACTGCATTAATTTTCTTATGTTTTCCATAGCTGTCCCTTTCGTGTATCCCATACCATCATTCTTAATTATATTTCTTTTCTTTCAATCTTCTATTTTGATATGTATGATTTCATACACAAATTTTGCTATTTTTTGTTCCGCATAAAAAAAGAGAGCAAAAATAAGCCTGCTTTTTTTGCTCTCCCCTATATTTTCAGTATTATCTTTATGCTTCCAAAAATTTCTTTTTCTTTCGGATGACTCCCAGAAACGCAATTACTCCAATTATCAACATTCCCCAAAAAGCAATTGTAAACTGATTCTCCGGCGTATTTTCATGCCAGACCGCAGATGCAATTTTTCCCATAAATACAGGCGCAATCAATCCTCCTACTCCACCAACAATAGAAAATATACCACTGGCTCTGGCCACCGCATCTTTTTTGACTGATATTGACAACAGATAGCTTGCAATTGCCATAAAACAGCTTAGAGAAACTCCACACAGGGCACTTACAATATACACTCCGGCAATTCCAGGAACCAAAAATAAAATACCATATCCCACTGCCGCAATCAAAATGGAAACCGGAAGTGTATATTCTTTTAACAAGCCGGATATTTTGGAAAATGTCATCCCACAAATCAATGCAAAAGCAGAATTCACCGCTGTCACAATACCTGTTGTGCCTGTATCTGATGTAATATTATCTGCCAGATAAATCCCAATATTGGTGCTATACGCATTAATAAACAATGTATGTGCAAAAGAAGTCAGTGAAAGTAACCAGACAATTCCTGTCATTTTCATGTCAGATACTTTCTCTCCTTTTAACGGTGCCGTTTCCTTCAGGTTAACCGCCACACCGAAAGCCGAGAAAAATGCAATAAGGTAAACCAGATAAAAATATTTATAACCAATTCCTGCAAACATTCCTCCAATTAAATTGCCAAGCATGGCTCCTACGCCCATTCCAACCACATGCAGTCCCATAAATCCGGCTCTGTGTTCAGGTTCAATAAAATCCGCAACAACCGCTGTGTTCAATGGTCCTGTCACTCCAAAGCCAAATCCTATCAGCAGTCTTGATATAAATAAAATGGTAAAACTTTCAGTAAAAAACGGAACTATGCCACACACACCTATGATAAGCAATCCTGCCATAATAATCTTTTTTTTGCTGATCTTTGTCGTTAGCCATCCAATTGAAAAAGATCCCACCATGATAAACAGATATGGCAGTGTCTGAAGCATCTGAACCATACTGGTCCCATATGCATGATATTTTGTATTCAGGACTCCCAAAACCGGTGATATTCCTGTAATATTTAACCCAAATGCAAATGCTGTAAGAAAAACACTGAGTGCAATTTTAATGTTTTTATGTTTCATAGCAATACGCCTCCCTACATATTCCGAATTTTATATTTATTGACATCCGTTTCATGTTTATTTTATCCGAAGATTTTTGACATCAATATGCCATGTTTTTTGAATTGTTCTTTTTATTTTTGTCTTAAATTTTCGATACAGCAAAAAGAGAGCAAAAAATATATCTGTCTTTTTGCTCTCTTACTTGCATGATATAACTCCATACTTACCTCATACAAAAAATTACAATTTTTGATTTTCTATCGCTGTGTATTTCCTGCATTCTGCTCTGAATCGCTTAACATTGTAGCAATCCCGGAAATCTTAACCGTATCTACATCCGTATTTTCTATAAAAACACTCCGTATAAATTCTTTGTCGGATGTTTCAAATAACTGTTCCACCTCTCCATTTGCCTCAATATAGACCCGTTTATGCGCGGATGTCAGAATCCCCACACAAATTGTTTTGTCTGCGCGGATGTTATCGACCGTGATGCTGATTTTCTGTGGTTTTCCTTTAACCGCCCATTTGCATAACGTCTGTTTTGGAATCTCTGCGGAAAGTTTTATGCTATCCTCTGTAATATCCTCAGGAAATGCATCCATAACTGCCTGTTTATAAACATCATACGGTTCTTCCTTTACCATATAACTGTGTCCGGCATCCGGATTTGTCTCTATTTGCGTCGCATAGCAGACCTGATTGTCCATAACCTCCATCTGTACATTCACTTTTTTCTGCTGTACAGTCTTTGCATAGATTTTTTGTACAGCTTTTTGTGTACCGATGCCGGCTCCACAGGTAAAGCAGATACTGCCAAGAAAAACCAGAATAAAACTTGCCAAAACAGCCAGTGGTTTCATCTCTTTTTGTTTTCGGTACTGCTTCATCCGGCGGATACGCTCCTGTAAATGATTCTGCGCCCCAAACATGGAAAACGGAAATTCGAGAGGACGGGTCTCTTCCGTAAGCAGTTCAAGTGCTGCACGAAAATACTGTCCGACAGAAAAAACATTTTCGGAATCACGGCAGCATTCCATGTCGCATGCCATTTCCGACCAGAAATCCAGCCTGCGATTGAAAATATAGATCAGCGGATTATACCAGAATAAATCTTCCAGCACTCTGCCCACACATTTCAACGTCAGGATGTGCTGCCGCACATGTACAAACTCATGCGTAAGCACAATCTGCAGACTCTCCAGAGAAAAATCCCTCACCGGCAATACAATCCATTTATGAAATAACCCCAGCACCATCGGGGAAGAAATACCATAGCAGCAATACACTTCTACATTTCCCCGGATCTTTAAACGCTCCTTTGTCCCTGCCGCAACGAGCTGCAGCCG
>ERZ779941.588-NODE-588-length-14890-cov-2.401011_pt1 | contig 14890 bp, 13 predicted proteins | sample MGYA00511952_ERZ779941 | MGnify/ENA primary metagenome ERZ779941 (study PRJEB29588, sample SAMEA2142846) | human gut metagenome | biome: human gut; feature: human-associated habitat; material: faeces | place: Denmark | collected 2008/2010 ...
AAGCGGGCGACTGGCAAGTATATCGCATTTCTGGATAGCGATGACTTGTGGATGCCGGATAAACTGGAAAAGCAGATCGCCTTTATGGAGCGGACTGGCGCAAAGTTTAGTGCGACCGGCTATGGCTGGATGGACGAGGAAGGAAACGACCTGCACACGGTATTCATTCCTCCGAAGAAAACGGACTACAAAAAGATGATTCGGCTGTCCAATCCAATCGGTAATCTGTCAGTGATGTACGATCAGGAAGCACTTGGGAAGTTCGAGGTGCCTCCGATTAAAAAGAGAAATGTTCGGATCGAGACGTTCCATCACTTCAGTTTTGCTCAACCACCAGTCTTTATATGCCACTCTGCAGTAGCTGTTCCTGCGTATGGAGGTCTCAGTGTGCTCGCCGATGAAGCGTGCCCACACCGATTTGTCCATGGGCTGAAGCGTTGGGTTCATATTGGCTTCAAGCACTTGCCAGCGTGTCATGCCGGGGTATTTCTTCTGATTCGGGTGGAGGGTATTGTTGAACTCCTTGATGTCGCGGATGTCATCAGCAATCAGTTCTTCCCATGTGTAGTACTGTTTGTCCTCGTAGGTGTCATTCTTCTCGTCAAACACTTTCTTGGCCTCCGTGCGGTAGTGTCTGTCCTTGGCATAGAAGCGTCCGATGCCGAAGTGGTTTCTATGCTCCACACGGCGTTTCTTGGCACCGTTCATCGGCTCAGCGTATTTCTCTTGAGAGTTCATTGGGGCGCAGAAGCGCACAAATGGGAACAATACTCCTGCCTTCAGGAAACTATCTTTCCACTGACTCATCAAGTGGTTCTCCACCTCAACCTGCGCCGGGCAACCCCAGCCCTTGCTTTCTATCAGTCGGAACATCGAACGGAAGCAGTCGGCAACCAAGTCCACGTTCTTGTTGCGGTTGTAGGCGTAGCCCACCACGCATTGGCTTGTCACATCGTAGGCGTAGTATGCCTTCGGCCTTGCCTTGGTATCCTTCAGTTTGCGTGGGAGGTCGCGGTCATCGAATGAAATCTTTGAGAACGAAAACTCAGGCGCATGGCGGTGAACGTGTGGCATCTGCTCGTGCATGAATGTGGTGTAAGAGTCAAGCGAGTGTTCAATAAACAGTCGGTTCTTGGGCTTGTTAAGATAGTTGGTGATGGTGCTTTCGCTCAGCGACTTCGGGTCACCGTTCTTGTCGGTCCACTCGCTTGCATCGAAAAGCTCACCGGTCTCTGGGTCATACACGTCCAGCTCACCGCACACAAACGAGTTGTACAATTCCCAAACATTGGTATTGAACGGCTTGTTGGGTAACACGGCTATCGACAGAATCAAACGCTCGGTACGGTAATCCACCTTACGGCTTGTCTGGTTGCCGAACTTTCGGCTGATGAGACACTGGTAGCCGTCTCGTTGGTACTCGTTCACCTTCTTGCGGAAGCGCAACATACTTGCAGGCAATGTGTGCCCGGTCTTCATACGGTAGCCCTCCACAGCTTGCGACATCATGCTCCAGTCATACTTCTGGCCCATCGTCTTCTGTATCGCCTTGGCGTTGTTGTAGAGTTTGATACAAGCATTCAGCACGCTGGCGTTGGTCACATACTCCTTCACATGAGCATCGGTAGCGTGGTCGTGTCCGCACTGGTTGCGCCAGTCGTTGAAATATGCGACAGCTGCCTGGTCCACCTCGTAGTTGGCATCAAGCCAGGCAAGCAGCACCTCAAGCGACGGGTCCGGATAAATCTCCTTGAGTTTGTCTTGATAAGCATCGGGCAGACTGCTAACCGCGATGAGCGCATAGCCGCCTCTTCCACCACGACGCACAATGTCTATGCGACCGCGTGCAGAGAGCTGCTTGTAGTTTGGCACTGTCATTACACCGCCATCCACAAGTTCCCGCATCGAGATGCAAAGTCTGTTATCGTGGTACTCCATAATTCTGCCTCCCTTATCTTAATTCACTTGCAAACTTTTGGATATTCTCAATATCCGAGAACATAACCTGCTCATAATGCTTAACTTTCACACCTTTGAAGAAGACGTCTCCGCTATTGTCATTACGGCAAAATTCCAACATTGCCCCATTTGGCAAATATTGTCGCATATAGCCATCATAGTCATGGAATGTTTCCATCGCTGGCAACTCGTTCATCAATATGCCGAAATTTTCAAAGGCTGCCTTGCGTATCTTGTTGGCAAGTGTGCTTTCACTCTCAAAAGTCAGAGCCTTCCATACCATTACAGAGGAAACACCGAAGATTTTCATTAGGTGCTCGCGAACCTCTTTTGTTACATGAATGTACTTTTTCATATTTCACTTTTTTTAATTATTAACATATTGGTGGAGCTTGGGGAGTCGAACCCCACATGGCTATCCAGCGCACGGCAAACCTGCCACTCCTGCGGTCTTTCCCGCGGTCATCCGAGGCCAACCCTGCCGACTATCCAGTGCGGTGGCTGACTATCCAGTGCAGCACCCAGGGTCTCCGTGTTATCCTGCAATCATTTTACCTCGTTTATCTTCGGTCTAACGCTACATCCGTAGCAGGACATCAGCCGTCTTATCAACCTCACCACATAACATTCTGGTGCTGTAAATACGATGCCGTCCTCTTCTGTATAGCTGAAACTAACACCATCCATTATCAGAACCATTGCCACCTTGTGCTTCACGCTCTGCGTCTGCCACTCCTTTAATTCGTTGTCGTTCATATTCTTTAATTCTTAATTTTCGTTATTCTCGGCCTTTTTTCGTACCTTTGGCCGCTTGTTAAATTATTAACATGGTGCAAAGATACAGAATTTCTGTAATCCACCAAAATAAAATTCAGAATATATGGAGTTATTTCAGAGAATATTAACAAAAGACGAGATAAACCACCGATTCATCTTGGCCACTACCGCCATATTAGCCAAGCAGTTGATACCAAACAAGACTGCATTAGCGGAGTCCCTAAACATCAAACCCGCCAAGTTTTCAGAAATTCTGAATGGAAGGATGAAAGCAGGGACGGATATGATTGCCACTATGTGCGATTTATATAATGTCTCTCCGGACTGGTTACTTATGAGTCGTGGAGACAACATCTTCCGTGCATCATCTATAAAGCCCAAAATCTGGATTGACGACGAAGACCTAAAAAGTAAATTACCAGACACTCAGGAGGAAACAGAAGAAAAGCCACTTGTACAAGATAAAACTTTTACACCACTCCTTGAACTCATAAAAGACAAAGACACCACCATTCGCGAACAGGCAGAAGAAATAGGACGGTTAAAAGAACAAATACGACAAATGACTATTGAAAAAGAAAAGCATGTATCGGATGCCGACACTTCAAATATTGCAAGTGCCGGGTAAACCCATTTCACTTTATAATAGGTGGCAAGCCGTAACACCAAACGTATGCCCCTCCACCCCATTATAACCCCGTTTGGAGGGGTGTACCCCCTCTTTCGAGGCTCATTCCATGTAAGAAGCCTCATAAATACAAGGTTTTAGCCCGATTCGCGCCCATTTTACCAATATCACAAATGGGTAGTTTCCCCCACCCTATCCCTTAAAACTATCCTTTTCCCTCCCCCTCTATCCTACCCCCGAAAACCCCGAATGTGTAACCCCTAATTTCCGAAAATGTAACCCCTATCTGTAACCCCAATAGTAACCCCATTCCCATTTTTCGCCATTTTCGGACATAAAAAAAGGAGGCCAAATGACCTCCTTTCCCACGACCGTACAAACGGCCTTTTATTTGCGTTCTAACGCCATAAAAACATCAGTCTAATCATCTGCCCCACGAGAGCATGAAATAAGCGTAGATTGCTTGATTATAGCGCGTTTCGTGCATAATGTACCATTGCCAGACAGCCCTGCATGAAGCAAATAATTCTTCGTTGCGCCGATCTGTTCAGCCGTCAAAACCGTATAAACCGCGGAAATGCTGCTAAAGTACCAGTCCTTCCGCCTCGTTCCATCTATATTGTGCAGCAGATGCACATGTATTACCTTTGCCATATTCTCTTGTTTTATTTCTGCAAATATACCAAATAATCATTATATGGAATAATTTCGCATTATCAAATTTCAAAAACAACATAAAAAAAGTGGCCTCAGCCACCATTCTACCCCACCCCAACACAACACCAGCCACCAACAGAAACGCAATATAAACCACCCGTAAGCCCCATGTAAACCACAAGAGCCTCAACAAGCCCCCAAAATAAACCAAATGTAAGCCTATGTAAACGCTTCGTTTTACGCCATCATTTCAGCCACACACACCTAACTCGTTGAAACACAAACCTCTCACCCATTTTTCAGCCGACCGACTCATATACGCTTCGTTCTGTGCCCCATAAAAGGTAAGGAGAAAAGAGGAAAACACAAAAATAAGAAGAGATTATTTTGTATATTGCCAGATTTGAAGTAAATTTGTAACTTCAACAAAGGAATAAAACATGGACCAATATATTGAGGTAAAAGGAGCGAGGGTAAACAATCTGAAGAACATCAGCTTGAAGATACCTCGCAATCAATTCATTGTCATCGCAGGGCTCAGTGGCTCGGGCAAGTCATCCTTGGCTTTCGACACGCTCTATGCGGAGGGGCAGCGCAGGTACGTAGAATCCCTGTCCTCATACGCCCGGCAGTTCTTAGGAAGGATGAGCAAGCCGGAATGTGACTTTATCAAGGGCTTGCCACCAGCCATTGCCATTGAGCAGAAGGTCAACTCGAGGAATCCCCGCTCCACGGTCGGCACTTCCACGGAAATCTATGAGTACTTGAAGTTGCTCTATGCAAGGATCGGCAAGACCTTCTCCCCGATCTCCGGGCAGGAGGTCAAGAAACATTCCACAGAGGATATCGTGAAGTGCACGCAGCAATATGCAAAGGGAACAAAGTTCGTTGTCTTGGCTCCTCTCCATGTCATGGAAGGCAGGTCGCTGCAGAAACAATTGGAAATGGATATCCAGGAAGGATATGCCAGGCTATGCTATAAAGGGGAGTTCGTGAGGATTGAGGATTTCATGGATGCCCACCAGGACCTCAACACCTTAAATGCCAAGGACATCTACCTCTTGATCGACAGAATGTCGGTAGACGATGCCAAGGACGCTGTGTCCAGGTTGATCGACTCTGCCGAGACCGCGATGTACGAAGGCGATGGGGAGTGCAAGCTCATGTTCCTGCCCTCCGGCATTACCTATGATTTCTCTACCCGGTTCGAGGCTGACGGAATGAAGTTTGAAGAGCCGAACGACAATATGTTCTCCTTTAATTCCCCTCTTGGCGCATGCCCTACTTGTGAGGGATTCGGCAAGGTTATCGGCATTGACGAGAAATTAGTGATCCCAGATTCCACGCTGAGCGTTTATGACGGATGCGTACAATGCTGGCATGGGGATAAGATGGGGATTTGGAAGACAGAGTTCTGCAGGCGGGCTTCCCAAGATGGATTCCCGATCTTCACTCCCTATTACCAACTCTCGCAAAAGGCAAAAGACATGCTTTGGCATGGTCTTCCGTCAGAGAAGAACAAGGACATCCACGAACAGGTGAGCATCGATGCCTTTTTCCAAATGGTGAAAGAGAACCAATACAAGATCCAATACAGGGTGATGATGAGCCGGTACAGGGGCAAGACAACTTGTCCTACCTGCCATGGGACCCGCTTGAAGAAGGAGGCTACCTGGGTGAAGATTGGTGGGATGAGCATCACCGACTTAGTGGAGATGCCGATTGTCAACCTTAAGCAATGGTTCAAAGAACTGCAATTAGATGCTCATGATCAAGAGGTTGCGAAACGGTTGCTGACGGAGATCAACAACAGGTTGCAGTTCCTGTTGGACGTTGGATTAGGATACCTGACCCTGACCCGGATGTCTAACACCTTGTCTGGTGGCGAAAGCCAGCGTATCAACCTGACCACCTCCTTAGGAAGCTCACTGGTCGGTTCACTCTATATCTTGGATGAGCCCAGCATCGGACTGCATAGTCGCGACACAGGACTGTTGATCCATGTCTTGAAAGAACTGCAATCGTTAGGGAATACGGTGATCGTGGTGGAACATGACAAGGAGATCATGAGAGCTGCCGACTATCTGATCGACATCGGTCCTAAGGCCGGGCGCTTAGGAGGGGAAGTGGTCTTTCAGGGAAAAGCATCGGAAATCACGAAGGAATCCCTGGAGAAATATCCCAACAGCTATACCGTCAAATACCTGACCGGCGTGGAGACCATCGACGTTCCGACTTCACGGCGCACATGGAATAAGTGCATTGAGCTGAAAGGGGCACGGATGAACAACCTCAGGGGCATCAACGTGAAGATCCCATTGAATGTCATGACCGTCGTCACGGGCGTCAGTGGCAGTGGGAAATCTACTTTGATCAAGGGAATCCTATACCCAGCCTTGAAAAGACACTTGGATGAGGTCGCCGATTTCCCTGGGGAGTACCAGTCGTTGGAGGGTAACTGGAAGGATATCCACCATGTGGAGTTCGTCGACCAGAACCCCATCGGCAAGAGCACGCGCTCCAATCCTGCTACCTATGTCAAGGCCTATGATGCCATCCGGCAGCTCTTTGCCGAACAGCCCTTGGCCAAGCAAATGGGATATACGTCGCAATACTTCTCTTTCAATGCGGAGGGAGGACGCTGCGAGGAATGCAAGGGAGCCGGTGTCATCACGGTGGAAATGCAATTCATGGCCGACCTGGTATTAGAGTGCGAGGCATGCCATGGCAAACGGTTCAAGCGGGAGATCTTGGATGTCAAATATGATGGGAAGGATATCAACGACGTGTTGAACATGACGGTCTCGGAAGCGATCGAGTTCTTTGGTGCTCATCACCAAAAGGTCATTGTCAACAGGTTGGCTCCCTTAGAAGAAGTGGGATTGGGCTATATCAAATTAGGGCAAAACTCTTCTACCTTGTCTGGAGGAGAAAACCAACGTGTCAAGTTAGCGTACTATATCGGACAGGAAGTAGCTGAGCCTACCCTTTTCATCTTTGATGAACCCACGACTGGCCTGCACTTCCATGACATCAAGAAACTGCTCCATGCCTTCGATGCCCTGATAGAAAGAGGACATTCCGTCCTGATCATCGAGCATAACATGGATGTGATCAAGTGCGCGGACTATGTCATCGACCTCGGACCGGAAGGGGGTGACCGGGGTGGGAACCTCGTCTGTGAAGGGACACCGGAAGAGATTGCCCAATGCAAGGAAAGCATCACGGGGAAATTCTTGAAAGAAGAACTCAAAAAGGAATGAAATCCGAGGTCTCCATACTCATCCCCACTTATAACCATGCATGCGTGGAAATGGTACAGGACCTGTCAAGACAGGCACTCCAAGTCGAGGGCTTGACGTTTGAGATCCTCGTGGGGGATGATGGCTCGACCGATATGGGAACCATCCGGCACAACCGTGGGATCAATGTCATTGCCCACTGCCATTATATCGAGAACAAGGTCAATTCGGGCAGGGCGGCGATCCGCAACCAATTGGCGAAGATAGCACGCTACCGTTGGCTACTCTTCATCGATAGCGACATGGTCATCTGCTCCCCACAGTTCCTGAAACATTATCTCGATGCTGACCCTTCCTTGTCCGTGACCTGCGGAGGATACAAGGTAATGGGGGATGGTGACCACTGGAAAGGTAATCTCAGGTATCGTTATGAAAGCAAGGCGAGCAAGAAAAGAGACAGAACCCAGCGGCAGACATCACCTTATCAGCATTTCAGCACTGCCAACTTCATGATCTCCAGCGCCGTCATGTTAGCCCATCCCTTTGATGAACGCCTTACGAAGTATGGATATGAGGACGTGCTTTTTGGGAAGGTACTGCAAGAAAGCCAGGTCACGATTGCCTATATCCATAATCCCGTCGGCTTCGCAGACTTCGAGGGGAACGAGGATTTCCTGAGAAAGACGGAAGAAGGCATCCGTACCTTGAAGTCCTTCAGAAAAGAACTACATGGCTATTCGAGGCTGCTGGACATCGTACACTTCCTGGAAAGGACCCATTTTGATGCCATCTATGTGAGGTTTTTCCTGATGATGAGAGCATGTTGGAGGAAGAACCTATGCAGTGCAAGCCCTTCCCTCCTCCTCTTTCAGTTATACAAGGTGGGCTGTTATTTCAGTTCGTAGATGCCAGAAGGAGCCTGCCTCTTGAGCACATCCAACAAGAAGTCCTTCCCCACGACAATCCCTTTTTCATGCAAATCACTCTCCACGGTCAGCTTGGCAAGCTCCGGATGGTTATTATGGTCACTCAAATGGCACAACCAGACATGTTTCAACTTTGGGGTGGCATATCCAATCAGTGCCTGCGCGCACTCATGGTTGCTCAGATGCCCATACTTCCCCCTCACCCTGTCTTGCAATGTACGGGGATAAGGACCATTCCTGAGCATTTCCTCATCGTGGTTTGCCTCTATCACCAAATAGTTGGCATCACTGATAAACTCTTGCATATGAGGCTTGATCTCCCCCGCATCCGTGATCAGGCAGAATACGATATCACCGTATTCTATCTTATAGCCCACATTGTCTTTGCTGTCATGAGGGACATCAAAAGAGGTTACCGTGAATTCCCCTACCTTCAAGGAAGATCCTTTCTCTATCACACGCACTAAGGACGGGTCGATTTTCTTCTTGACGCAGAAATTCTCCCGTATGCCTTCGTGCACTTTCTTCGTGGCATATACCGGCAATTGGTATTTCATGCTCAGGCTCCCCACCGACCGGACATGGTCGGCATGATCATGGGTGATCAAGATATGCTTGATGCTTGACATCTTCAAGCCATACTCGTCGAAATGTTTCTTCAACCGTCTCAGTCCAACTCCCACATCGATCAGGAGTCCATCGGTCTCAGTAAAAAGGAAATAGCAATTACCACTACTGCCACTACCGAAGCAAATAAATCTCAGCATCTATCGTTCAAATTTATGACAAAATTAAGCAAATCCTGTGACATTACAAAGTATTTTGAGTACCTTTGTCCAAATTTAAACATTAAACATGAAAATTAATCGTCTGAAATATGTCGCCATAGGTCTGCTTTTCCTCATGGTATCATGTGGGCAACAGGGCAGCGAGCGACAATTGAAGGAGGATGTCGACTCCTTTGCCACCCACTATTATAACTGGCAGTTTGAGCAAGCCATCCCCTATTGCACGCCCGCATCAAGGGCGTGGCTGCGTTTTGCGGCATCGAATGTCCACCCCGAAGACATAGAGATTTTGAGGAACCGAGAGGAAGGAGCATCCATTGAATTGGGTGAGATCCATTATGCTGACAACGACTCTGTTGCCTCCATAGATCTGACCGTCAGGAATTATGTCAGGATGGATACCATCGGCAAGCCCGCGCAAGTCATCATGGAAGACCGATATAGCCTCCCTCTCCTCTACCGCAATGAACAATGGCGAATTGACCTGAAAGGTTTACCACGTTGGGAGAAGCACTAAAAAGGCAAACCTACCGCAAAGTGGAAACAGAAATCACGACTGAAATCGGGATGGAAGATGGCGTAATGCTCCTTCTCGTTCTCATAAGCCGGGTTAATGGCTTTCATGCCAAAGTCAAACCGCAAGATAAAATAATCGAAATTCAACCTGAGTCCTAATCCATACGCAACTGCAATCTGCTTATAGAACTGATCCCATTTGAACTGCCCTCCTGGTTGCTCGGCATAATTGCGGATCGTCCAGATATTTCCTGCATCCACGAATGCCGCCCCATAGAACTTCCAAAAGAGGAAGGTACGCATCTCGGCGTTCAAGTCTAACTTCACATCTCCAGTCTGGTTGATGAAGTCAATGGTTCCGTCAGAACCCTTAAAGCTTCCCGGCCCGAGTTCCCTGACTCCCCAACCACGGACGGAGTTGGCACCTCCAGAGAAATATCGCTTCTCAAAGGGAAGGATCGTACTATTCCCATAAGGATAGGCAATACCTAAGTCGGCGTGCAGTGCCAAGGCATTATGGGCATCAAAACGGATAAGGTGGGTGTAGTCGAAGTCAAACTTCACATACTGTGCGTAGGCAATATTAAACAAAGTATATTGCCCGTTCTCGTTCTTCGAGCTCCCCAAGAGATGGGAAAACGCGTTCAGCACATTCCCGGCTGTCTCGAAGTTAGCCTTGATGGCATCCACATTATTATTATAGGTAATGCCAAATCCTGTTTTCATGATGAACAAGTCTTCATAGTTATACCGAAGGATGGCATTCCGGTTGCTGACACTATCCAAGTAATCGTGCTTGAATGTTTCACTGATCCATGGCATATAGACATAGTTCATGTCCAGCAGGTCGATCCGATAAGAACGGTTCTTGCGCGGCTCATTCCATCGATACCTCCACGCTGCGGAGAAAACGCGCCGATGGAACTCAGGTCGATTCTGTAAGTCCCAGGCCAATGACAACTCGGAAGTAGCATTGACGTTCTTAATAAAGTTACGGGACAGGAATGGTGCGACCAAGCAAGGAAAGGCGAGCTTGCTCTCGATGCTGTATTCCTCGTAGTTTTGGTTGGAATAGCCTTCCAGTCCCGTGATCGCCTCAAACGCCCCACGCAGCTCAATGCTGAAGGTCTCACTTCCCCGGAAGAGGTTCCGATTCTCATAAGTCAGGGACGCTGCCGCCCCTAAATCACCTGCGGTATTGGTCCCTTCGGGCTGAAAGGAAATCGTGGATGGCTTGTTAGTGCTGATCTGGATGTCACAATCAAGCAATGTAGAGTCAGGATGCTCGGAGAAATGGATACTCGTGAATTTCACATCCTGCAATCTGGCGAAGTTATTATAGGTCTTCTGCAAGTCGGAAGAGCTGAACGGTTGCCCAACGGTAATGGCAGTCGTTCGTTCCAAGACCTTCCGCCGCAAGTGGATACGGTCGCTGTCGCCACTGAGGTAATTGATCTTGTTGATATAATATTTTGGGTGATTCGTCGCTGGGCTGTCATTGGTAGGTCGGTATTTCAATAGGTGCAAGATGATGTTCACGCCCTCCTTCGACTGCGTGGAATCCGCACTATACTGTATGAAGTCCTTGTGGAACCGATAATATCCATTGTCATTCAGGACCTTCGTGATCCTTTTCCTCTCCTCATCCAATTGCTCGACAGTGAACTTGGTACCCGGGTGGAGCCCTTGCGCCTTAGGATTCTCCAAGTCGAGGATACGGGCGATTGCCGTGTCTTGTATGTCATATTTGATGTGATGGATATAATAAGGTTCTCCGGGATGGAGGATATAGATCGCCTTGAGCTTTTTCCCCTTGATCTTTGTCTCAAGGGTGACCGACGAGTTCATATATCCCATGTTCTGCATGGCCGTCTTGAGATCCTCGCACGAAAGCCTCGCCTGTACCGTGTCATAGACGACCGGTTTCTGCCCAATATGGGTTAAGGTTCTGTTAATCCATTTCGTCGTGTCCGTTCCTGCCAACGCATAGGTACCCAAAGGGATCTTGAAGAGAGAGAACCACTTCGAGTTTGCCTTTTGGCGGATATAAGGCTGGAGGACAGAAGGGTCGAAACGCTTCGTGTCAGATTTGATCTGTACCTTTTCCAGCATATACTTCTCATCCGGGACGAACTTGGTCGCAGAGCATGCGCCGATGATCAGTACGAACAAAGCGCAGGCTATGCCAGAAAGAAAGTAACGGACAATTGCATGATGACCCGTCGCAGGGGTTGTCGGAATTTTCAACTCAACTCTCATTTGCTTGCAAAGATACTGCAAATCGAGAGAAATACAAAAGAAACGAAAGTTTATTTTTATTTCCGAGATGCAGCGTATCTTCATGGTGTTAACCATAAAGATAAGGTAAATCATGTAAATTTCAAAACAAAGTTTGCTAAATTATTCCTCCACTTCCTTTGTTTATCATCTAAAATTCGTATTTTTGCATATCAATAGAGCAATATGATCAGTAAGGCAAAAATCAAGTACATCCATTCCTTGGAGCAGAAAAAGACCCGGAAAGAGGAGAAAGTCTTCGTGGCAGAAGGCCCTAAGGTCGTCGGTGACCTGATAGAAACCATGCCTCCCGTATCTCTTTTCGCGACCGAAGAATGGTTACGTGCCCATCCCCAGCATGGAGATCTGTGCCAAGTGGTCACGGAGGACGAATTGCAAAAGTTGAGTTTCCTACAGCACCCACAACAGGTGTTAGCCGTCTTCCCACAATTTGACAATACCCCCACGTTTCATCCAGACACACTTAGCCTGGCCTTGGACGGCGTGCAAGACCCTGGGAACTTGGGAACCATCATCCGCATTGCCGACTGGTTTGGCATTGAGGACATCTATTGCAGCAAGGATACCGCCGACATCTATAATCCCAAGGTTGTCCAGGCCACCATGGGAAGCATGGCAAGGGTCAAGGTACAATATACAGACCTTCCCTCCTTCATCGGTTCCTTGCCTGAGGGCTATCCGATGTACGGTACCTTGTTGGATGGAGAAGATATCTATCAGCAAGCTCTGACATCCTATGGGCTGATCATCATGGGAAATGAGGGGAATGGCATCTCACCCGATATACGACAAAGGGTAAACCATCGGCTACTCATCCCCAACTTCCCCGAAGGACGGAAGACAGCTGACAGCCTGAATGTGGCCATCGCCACAGCCATCATTTGCGCGGAATTTAGAAGAAGATCATCATAAAATAGATATACGACAATGGAAACAGAATTATATAAAGGGAGGAGTTTTTCTGGATGTATCAAAGCAGCCTACCTGCTGTTCAGCACGAACTTACAGTCTATCTTTAAGAAGATGTGGCTGCCCTCACTGCTTTGGGCTGTGATTACGACGGGTCTTGTGTTGGTTTATCTACCTGACAAGGGAATCCATGATGCTGGCATGGCAAAGCCATGGACGACCCTCATCCTGATAGGATGCCTGTTTGTGGGAGAGATCTTAGCTGACATCTGGTTCATGGCACGCCTGCAGTGCCTGCTGAACGGACTTCCGATCCGAAAGAATCTGAAGCGATGTACCATCCTAACCTGTATTTTCATGGGAGCGGGAATCCTTTTTTACTTCCTGTTCGCTGGAGGTACAGTCTTGTATATGGGGCAAATGGCAGGGAAATCGGCTACGATCGGGAAGATGGCTGCCAGCTCTATCGCGGCCATTGTCTTGTTGATTGCTATTTTCGTGGCAGTCCTCCCCTTGCAGTTTTCTTTCGTTAAGTACCTCGTCGGTGAAACTTCAAGGCTCAAGGATGCCGTGACCAAGGACTATCGGAAAGGATGGAGGCACTGGGGATTCCTGCTGATCACGAACTTCATCTCCATGCTGATCATCATCGTCCTGTCATCCATCCTGTTCATTCCGTTCTCGATCATCCTGACAGCACAGGTCCTCAACCAGTTAGGCATGCTCGACGGAGATCCCAATGGTGCCCCAAGTGGCTTCTTCGCAGGTGTCATCGCGGTCACGGTCCTTACCATCTTCATCGACGCATTCCTGTATATCTGGTACTATTTCGTCCTGTATTATGCGTATGGTTCCATCGAGGCATTGGAAAAGGAACGCAAGGAATTGAAATTAGAGCAGCACCTTGATTTCGAAAATAAATCCATATCAGCATCCATCTCATGAAGAAGCAAAAGATACTGTTCATCGATCGCGATGGAACATTGATTGAAGAACCGGCTGACGAACAGGTCGACTCTTTCGAAAAACTGAAATTCACGAAGGGCGTATTCAAGAACCTGGGATTTATCCGGCAACACCTTGACTTCAAATTTGTGATGGTCAGCAACCAGGACGGCTTAGGGACGGTATCCTTCCCCGAAGAAACATTCTGGCCCGTGCATCGTTTTATCCTCCAGACCTTGGAGGGAGAAGGCATTACTTTCGACGACCAACTCATCGACCGCCATTTCCCGGAAGACCATTCACCCATGCGGAAGCCTGGAACGGGAATGTTAAAGGATTACTTGAACCATCCGAAATATGACATTGAAAATAGCTTTGTCATCGGGGACAGGGACAGTGATCGCCAGTTAGCTGATAATATCGGTTGCAAGGCCCTTATCCTTGGCAAGGAAGGCATGACATGGGACAAGATCGCAGAAATCCTTTTCGCTGGCGAGCGCATTGCCGAGATCAGGCGAACCACCAAGGAGACTGACGTATATGTCAGGATCAATATGGATGGAACGGGTAAGAGCGATATCTCCACAGGACTAGGGTTCTTCGACCACATGCTGGAACAAATCAGCAAGCATGGGATGATGGACCTCACGATCCACACGAAAGGAGACCTTTATGTCGACGAGCACCATACCATCGAAGACACAGCTTTGGCTTTGGGAGAATGTATCTTGAAAGCCTTAGGCGACAAACGGGGAATTGAACGGTATGGCTATTGCCTTCCGATGGATGATTGTCTCTGTCAAGTAGCCTTGGATTTCGGTGGAAGGCCTTGGCTCGTTTGGGACGCGGAATTCCATCGGGAGAAAATTGGGGAGATGCCCACGGAAATGTTCCTGCATTTCTTCAAGAGCCTGAGCGATGCTGCCAAGATGAACCTCCATGTCCGTGCCGAGGGCGAAAACGAGCACCATAAGATCGAAGGCATCTTCAAGGCACTGGCACGATCCTTGAAGATGGCAGTCAGAAGGGATATCTACCACTATGAACTGCCTTCTTCAAAAGGAGTTCTGTAGATCACTCGTCGGGATCCTTACACGTGGAACCTGTACTTCCGCTTGGCTCGGTGCGGGACCATAGGGCCCACAGGACCAATCATACCACTCCCGGGCTTAGCCACACCACGGTATTGCGCCCAACGGTCACGGATCCGTCTGACATAGTCGACGGTCTCACTGCCCCGCATGT
>ERZ779941.592-NODE-592-length-14830-cov-2.796210_pt1 | contig 14830 bp, 8 predicted proteins | sample MGYA00511952_ERZ779941 | MGnify/ENA primary metagenome ERZ779941 (study PRJEB29588, sample SAMEA2142846) | human gut metagenome | biome: human gut; feature: human-associated habitat; material: faeces | place: Denmark | collected 2008/2010 ...
GCCGCCTACTCCGACACAACAAAACTAAACTTGACACAGTTCAGTTTACACTCCCAAAGCTCGTTCAATTAAACTATTCAAGGTTAATGGTCTTATCACAGTTGATATATGGTCTGGGCTAGTGTGTCAGTCTTTTACTGGTGATTCTCAAATTTATGCGTAATTTGCAGGACATTACCCGGATTCTATATCAAATATTATAAAGGCCACTCGCCTTACATCACAAAAATAGCAATGATTTATTTCTCTTTTATATGTTTACGAATAGCATCCATGAATATCTCACCGAACTTGTTATATTTCCGATCTCTGAGTCCTTTTATCGCTATAAATTCTTCTCGGGTAGTCGGTTTGTCAGTTGCCAGCAACGCTAATACATCATTTTGGAGTATGCAATAGGCCGGCAAATTATCCCTTCGAGCTATCTCTGCTCTCAAGTTGCGCAGTTTGGCCAATAATTTCATGTCTGTAAGAATATTTCCTTGCGCATCAACCAGAACATTGAAGCCATCTTTATCGATTGTTTGGATAGCGCGGCCAACGGTATGAATTTGTACCTTCTTCCGCTCTGTCGTAGGACTGATGGCTTGTTTGACAGGTATCATAGCAGGCGGTTCCGTAACTTCGGTTCTGTCTGATTGTGAATAATGAATATACGCAGGACGTGTAGACGACGTATCAATATCACCGAATTTATTATTCCTCCACTTTTGGTAGTATACCCAATTTATCATTCTATTGCATCCTGACTTATCGGCCTTATAATTTGTACATCCCAGGATATATTCTTTAATCCCCTTTTTTACTATAAGATACCCATCTTTGCAGGAATCGCATTTTTGGATTGATAATTCGCCGCCTCGTTGGTCATTAGTCATAAATCCGCATATTTCCTGATCATTGCTGCAAATCCATAATTTCAATCCGTAGTTTTTATTCCACCTAAATTGCATGGGATATCCACATATCGGACAACGATCTTTGATAGTAGATAATAGCGTAATATCGGTCTTAATATCTCCTTTCAGAGTTACATTCGGGTAATTTTGAGGCTCACTAAGAAGTTCTTTTATGAAAACTGACGGACGTTTCTCCGGCGTTATAATAAATACTCGATTTTTTGTGCGGGTAAGTGCCACATAAAACAGACGCCGTTCTTCAGCGTAATTATAAGACGTGTCGTTGGCTACGACCAAATTCAATACCGGATCGTCGTCAACCTTTGACGGGAATCCATATGTTTCGTCTTTCGCATTGATAATTATGACATTATCGGCGCTCAAACCTTTGGAACTGTGCGCCGTAAGGAATTGAAGCTTTACTCTCGACCCGTATTTGGATGAATAGACCTTACCGCTTGTCTCATCATAATTGAAGTCTTTTGAATAGCACATATTCCGTGCATCGAAGCCGTATCTTCCAATCAAAAGAATCGATGCCGTGCTAGATTTGGTTTCACGGGAGTTATATGTTAATATATCTCCAATAGCATTGTTTATAGCAATACCAAGATTGTAATACCTGCCACCTTTTTGATAGTTCTCTTTTTTATCGGCTTTGTCTACCGTCTCTGAATATGTGTATATGATAACAGGGGTCGTTACGCTTTTCGGCGAAATAAGCTGCTTTTTTATCTGCTCTGAGTTCTTTTGTATGAATGTGCCGGCGATATTGATTATTTCTTGAGCATTTCGATATGTCTTTGTAATTTTTAGTTTCTGACCATATCCAACTGCTTCGCAGAACCTTGTGAATAACGGTAAAATGGATCCACTGAAGGCGTATATCGATTGCCAGTCATCTCCGACTGCCATGATTTTGGCATTGCACAGCAGAGACAACTCTCGTACAAGATTGTATCGTTGGCGTGAGATATCCTGATATTCATCTACGATGATGTATTGATAATCGAGCTTCTCTTTGTCGATTTGTTTCTGTCTAATCAACTCGGCGGATTCGTTGATCATATCCTGGAAGTCTATGCAATGTTGTTCTTCCAACTTCTTTTGATATTCATAGTAACAAACCTTACAGATATCCAGAAATAGTTTTGTCCTGACGTTTTTGGTTTTCGCCCTGAAATAATCAAACTTTTCGATCTTGAATCCTTGCGTTTTGAAATTGTTTATGAACGAACAAATCAAAAGAGTTAACCGTGTAATATATTTACTCTCTTCGGAATCCACCAGCTTCTTATATACCTCTTCTGCTGACCTTCTTTGCAGTATGTATCCTCTTTTTACGAGTTCTTCTTGCAAATGACTGAGGTAGTCACGACCGTCATTATGTACTGAATAAGTACATATCAGGTCAGTCTGATGAGCCTCATGTAAGCGTTTCTTGTCATGAATACGTGATATGTAACGCTCAAGTTCTTCTTGTGAGTACCTGTCACTGTGTCCGTCCTCGGTAATACCGAAATGTTCGATGTATGTTGTTTTCCCTTGTTGTGTTATCTTGAAATCAGGAGTATATGGCTTATTGGCATCAAGAATTGGGTACTGGTATATCGGTTCATATTCGTATTCAATCTGATGCATATACAGAAAATTGGCAATACGAACCTCTTCCAGAGATCTCACGAATTCGCTGTTGAGAGTCTGGGTCTTTTGCGTTTTACGGTCGATAATCTGCTTGGCATATTGATGCAGATTACTCTTTAAGGTCGAAAAATCCGCCTTGGCGATAAACTGAAAATATTCATTGAGTTTATCACCCTCATAGGGAGCTGTAAAATAGGACCCGAAGAAAAGAATCAACTTGTCGACTATAGCCCGATCCTGAAGCACGACTGTTTTAAGATATGTATTGATGGCTGAATATAAGAAACCGCCATCCACAATCTTTTTGCGTTCCTCTTCGCTTTGTCGCAGAATAGAATATCCAATTGAATGGAATGTTGTGACCGGACATGGTATATGTAGTTTGTGATTTATACGATCACGCAATTCCTCAACAGCTTTATTGGTAAATGAAATGACGAGAATTTTGTCAGGATCGACGCCGCGCTTTTCGACCAAATAACGTACTTTGGCTGCAACTGTCGTCGTTTTCCCGGCTCCGGCACCTGCAATGACCAGTGTATAATCTTCTTCAGATAATACAACTTCACGTTGCTCGTTATCGAGAATTATATCTTTATCACACTCTTTAAGGATGTTGTCTAAATAAGCTTTTTCAGAGTCTATGTGCCTTTTTATATATGCATCGTTATGCTTCTTGATCGATGGAGACTCGATTGCAAGATCTTTGATCTCAGCATATGATTTTCGAAATGCAGCTATTTGTGAATAATCAAGGCCATGTTTGGCCACATACTCATTTAAGATCGACGTTTGTTCCAATGTATCAAATAGCTGCCATATGTCACGATAGGCTTCTGCAAGTGCTTTATAATCACTCCTCGCAATGAACTTGTCTTGAGATAAAAGATATGCAAAATCTTTATTGAATGCCTGGGCTTTGATATATTCTGACGTTGGATTAACTTTTTCAGAAGTAACGACTGAAGAAGGTTGAGCGTCCAAGCCCCCAAAACGTTTCAGAAAATTAGCAAATCCCATGTTTGAAAACATCTTTTCTTACAAAGATATAAAGATATTTGTGGATTTATGGAGAAATATATGTTTTATTGAGTTATTTTCAATACATTTGTATAATATCAATATGCCTGATAGCAAAATAGATAAGCTTACCTAATAGTTTGGGCTGATAATATTAGGTAATATGGGAAATTACTACCTATTCCTAAAGTGATTATGGAGCAACTGAAACAATTTGATAATGTTAATGCAAAAATCGTAGATGATCTGCGGCTAACTCTGACTAACTCAAGCAAACTATCAATTGCCGCAGCAAGTTTCTCCATATATGCGTATGAGGCGTTGAAATCGGAATTGGAATCAATCGACTCTTTGAGATTTATATTTACCTCTCCAACTTTTAATAAAGATAAATCGTTTAAAGAAAAGAGAGAATTCTATATTCCCAAATTAAGTCGAGAACGCAATCTATATGGGTCTGAGTTCGAGATAAAACTACGCAACCAGTTGTCACAAAAGGCAATAGCCCGTGAATGTGCAGATTGGATTCGACGCAAGGTATGCTTTAAGACGAATGTATCGCCTGGGACGCTCAATGGCTTTATGCATGTTGTCAACAATGGAGGACAATATGTATATATGCCTTTCAATGAATTTACGTCTACTGAGCTTGGCTGCGAACGAGGAAACAACATGTGCCCTGGCATAATGAGATTGGCCTCGCCATTTGCGGATGAATATTTAAGAAACTTTAATGAGCTATGGAATGACGGAGAACACTTCAAGGATGTAACCGAAGCTGTAATAGAGAACATCGATACGGTTTATCGGGAGAATGCTCCGGATTTCGTATATTTCGTTATTCTCTACAATATCTTCAATGAATTTTTGGAGGATATATCGGAAGATGTTTTACCTAATGAGGCTACAGGTTTTAAGAATAGCGCTATCTGGAACAAACTATACAACTTTCAAAAGGATGCCTGCCTGGCTATCATAAATAAGTTGGAGAAGTTCAACGGATGCATTCTTGCAGATAGTGTCGGCCTTGGTAAAACATTTACAGCTCTTGCAGTTATCAAATATTACGAAAACCGAAACAAGAAGGTACTGGTTCTGTGTCCTAAGAAATTAAACGATAACTGGATAACGTTCCGCAGCAACTACGTTAACAATCCTATTGCATCGGATCGACTGAATTATGATGTGCTGTTTCATTCCGATTTGTCACGACGTGGAGGTACATCCAATGGCTTGAATCTCGATCATATTAATTGGGGTAATTATGATTTGGTTGTAATCGATGAATCTCATAATTTCCGTAACGGAGGGAAAGTTTCGACGGATGAGAATGATGAAAATCCGCGCGAGAATCGATACCTGCAGCTGATGAATAAGGTGATACGTTCCGGTGTAAAGACTAAAGTGCTTATGCTTTCTGCTACTCCGGTAAACAATCGGTTCAACGATCTTAAGAATCAATTGGAGCTGGCGTATGAAGGGCATCAGGAGAACATAAACAATCTTCTCAATACAGAGAGTTCTATCGATACGATATTCAGTCGTGCACAGAAAGCATATAACATCTGGGCCAAACTTCCGTCCGAGGAGCGTACAACGCAACGCCTGTTGGATAGTTTGAGTTTTGATTTCTTTGAGGTCCTTGATTCGGTAACCATCGCTCGCAGCCGTAAACATATTGAACGATATTACGACACTACTGATATCGGCACCTTCCCGACCAGGCTTGCCCCGAAATCATATCGGCCAAGCTTGACAGATATTAGCGACGCAATCAATTATAACGAGATATTCACAGAGTTGCAGAAACTCAATCTTACAATATACAGACCGTCGTTTTACATTCTTCCGAGTGCGATTCATAAGTATATCGAGACCGATGATGAACGGAAGTTCGGAGGTCGTTCAGTATCCGGCCGAGAAGTCGGTATAAGCCGCTTGATGAGCACGAATTTGCTTAAGCGTCTTGAGAGTTCCGTCAACTCGTTCCGGCTGACGTTGGGGCGTATCGAGGAACTGATACGCTCTACTATACAGAAGATAGACAGAGGCGAGGATTTCGTTGAAGATTACGATGCAGAAGATCTAGATATAGACGACAGCGAGATAGCGGTTGGCGGCAAAAAGAGTAAAATTCTCTTGTCGGATATGGATACCATATCTTGGAGGCGAGATTTGGAGGCGGATCTTGAGATTCTGGAGTTGCTTCTGCTCATGTTGAATGATATAACGCCGGAACACGATTCGAAACTGCAGGAATTGACGCGTGTCCTGTATGAGAAGTTCGACAATCCCATTAACGAAGGGAACAAAAAGGTTATCGTTTTCACTGCGTTCTCGGATACGGCGGAGTACTTGTATAATAATTTGGCAGAAAAGATATACAGGGAACGCGGACTTCATGTTGCAATGGTTACCGGAGACATCGATTCGAGCTGTACGTTGAAACTGCGACGCAAGATGGATTTCAATACGATTTTGACATTGTTCTCGCCGCAGTCGAAGGAGAAAAAGGTTATTTTCCCGGATATTGACGAGGAGATAGACGTATTGATTGCCACTGACTGCATATCGGAGGGCCAGAACCTTCAGGATTGCGATTTCTTGGTAAATTATGATATCCATTGGAATCCGGTCCGCATAATCCAGCGATTCGGACGTATTGATCGTATCGGCTCGCATAACAATGTCATACAGTTAGTTAACTTCTGGCCTGACATGACATTGGATGACTACATAGACCTTAAGGGACGTGTTGAGGCTCGAATGAAAGTGTCGGTCATGACTTCTACCGGAGACGACAATCCCATATCTCCGGAGGAAAAGGGAGATCTGGAGTACCGTCGTGAGCAACTCAAACGGCTTCATGATGAGGTTGTAGACATCGAGGAGATGAATAACGGAGTCTCTATTATGGATCTGGGTCTTAATGAATTTCGTCTCGATTTGCTTGAGTACATGAAGTCTAATCCCGACATCGAGCATACGCCTCATGGCCTCCATGCCGTAGTTGGACATACCGACGACACTCCGAAAGGTGTTGTATATGTTTTGAAGAATCAATCCAACGGCGTAAACATCGACCATAAGAATCAACTGCATCCTTTCTATATGGTCTACCTTACGGATGCCGGCGACGTGTTTATCAATCACCTTCAACCGAAGGAGTTGCTCAATCGTCTTCGCTATTTATGCCGAGGCAAGTCCGAACCCATTACGGCGTTGTGCCATGAATTCAATCGTGAAACACGCGACGGATATAACATGAAACACTATTCGGCGCTGTTGAGCGATGCCATTGCATCCATTGTTAATGTCAAGCAGCAAAGCGATATCGACAGTTTCCTCGGCGGATTCCAGGGCGAACTCTTCACCAAAGCTATCAAAGGTATCGATGATTTCGAGTTGATAGCATTCCTTGTAATACGTTAGCCTATGTTTGGACTTCCGACCATATCCGAGGTAGGCACGCAGTTACCCAAGACCTCTATATATGCCAAGTTCGGCTTGAAGACATCGGAACGTGATGCTTTCGATGCGGATGTAAGCCGTATCGTTATCGCCAACTGCATCGACTCGCGGTTTGCTGCTGTAGGGGCCGATATCAAGTCGATATATGTGCTTGCCGTGACGCTCAAACGCAAACATTACGACCCGCGAAATATCGTTTTGTTGTCGAAACTAATTGCCCAAAATATTATCTTTGCCTTAATATTTGAGCATGAAACCCAACTGGCCGTATATTGTACGCGGCTTGTTGTGTCGGAATGGCAGGCGACGGATAGTATAAGACTGGCTCTATCCGGCCTTAATCTCGATAGGGTTTGGGAGCATTTGGTTGCCGACATCGGCCATGTCGGAATAACCGAGGGGCGCAGCGTTGCCGAACAGATTGTGCAGGAGGACCGCCGCGCGAAACTGCTTCACCAGATCGAGGTGCTGGAACGCAAGGTCCGTTCGGAGCGGCAGCCGCGGCGGAAAACGGAGTTGTTCGAGAAAATACAAAAATTAAAGTTAGAAATATAGCTATGGATTCGTCGAAAAAAGAACAAAAAGCGATTTCATATGTTAAGGACATTATAAATAATTGCCCACTTCTTAACGCTTATGACATCAGAGAAGGCGATAAGGAAATGAGCTGGGATGGCTTTATTCGCATTCACAAGTCAAGCCAAACACATTCAAAAAGCAATCTCGAAGGTAGAGTTTTTGTTCAAATAAAAGGATCCGCCAAAAGAAATCTTGAGGCTGAAACGATCACCTATCCTGCCGAGGTGTCAGATTTACGGAATTATTTAAATGATGGCGGCGCAATCTATATTGTCGTATATATCGATCCTAAAGATCGACGAAAAATATACTATGAAACTTTAACAGTTGTCAAATTAAAGGAATATCTTTCTAAAGTCAAATCTACTCAAAAGAGTAAATCCATATCTTTAAAGGCGCTTCCATTACATCCGGACGAAATTGAAACAATCTTTATCAACTTCTATACTGAAACTCAGAAGCAGAAAGGATTCGCCAATCTACCTCTCTATACCTTAAAGGATCTTAAAGATCATCACGGATATAAAGGATTCTCTATCTCAACAACTAAAATAGGAAATATTCCGAGTAGTTTCATAGATAGGCAGGCTCCCTTTTTTGAGAATGAAATATATGGTTACGCCTTATTAGACGGTTTTGACATTCCTATTCCAATAGCAGAACGAATAACTGCTATTGAAATCTCTCATAACATAAACGAGCCTGTAACTGTTAATGGTAAAGTATTTTATTCAGGCTGTCAAGTTTCACAGAACAAAAAAGATCAAGTCTCTATTAAGATTGGGGGAGTCATCCAATATGCAATATCTACGGACGGCAAATGCGAATTTCGATATAACCCACCCAAACTACATCGAGATCGATTACAAGCTAATAAATTTATTCAATGCGCCATATCCAATAAAAGTTTTGATATTGGCAAGATGCATTTGGGAATGAACATGGATGGAGTTGATAAATTCTTAAACTCCCTATGTGATGAGATCGCATCTTTAGAAAAAATGGATACTTTATTAAAAACAATACACGTCCAAGAACAAATAGATACCTACTCTCTGAAAACGCAAGATTATCGCCATATCAATCTTCTATATCGAAGTATCGTTGAGAAAAAACTACTACCGAACCTCAAAGTAAAAGACAATGGGCCCACAATATATATCACCCCAATAGCTAATTTGAGAATAAAAATTGTGATATATCCTGTTACCGTCGATAATGAACCTGAGCAATATTGTATAGAGGATTTTTTTCATGTAAAGGAAAATTTTCTTGCATATAAAAAAGATCCGGATGACGATCATTATTATATGATTCCACCTTATCTTGTATCGACTATCGACGAATATGCTTCAATATCAAACATCGATTATGAGAATATAAAAACAACATTACAATCATATTTAGAAGCAGATAAGGATTTATATTCATTTGTCAATACTGCACTATTACAAATGCTATCGGCTTATGACATAAAAAGAAACAATAAACGTTTATTAAACGCCGCTGAATTTATCGCAAAATGTTTAATTGATTGCGATACCCCAGCTCTTAGTATGTCGGCCAAGAAGATAAATTTTTTTCAAGTAATAAAACGATATAGGGCTTTCACAGAAGAGGAAGAAAATCAACTGATGACGATAAAAGACGATGTAAATCTGGATCCGATTGGGAAAACTGCCATTTGTCTATTGTTGGATGATCATAAAAGTGCCAAATTTTATTACAAACAAGCTTCACAAGAAGAACGATCTTTTTTTAATACTCTTCCTATACACAGATTCTGGAATACAACTAAATAATCCCCATGGAACACCTGAAGATGCAGACGGCGGATATGGCCGATAGAAATATAGAACAAATCGGGGCGTTGTTCCCCGAGTGTCTGACCGAACGAATCAACAGCAACGGTCGCGTCGAACAGGCCATCGACTTCGACAAACTCCGCCAACTCCTGGCTCACGACGTGGTCGAAGGCCCCGAACAGCGTTACCAGTTCACCTGGCCCGACAAACGCGCGGCCATCCGGCTGGCCAATACCCCGACCTCGAAAACCTTGCGCCCGTGCCGTGCCGAAAGCGTCGACTTCGATACCACCCAAAACCTCTACATCGAAGGCGACAACCTCGACGTGCTGAAACTCCTGCGCGAGAACTACCTCGGCAAGGTGAAGATGATCTACATCGATCCGCCCTACAACACGGGCAACGATTTCGTCTATAACGACGACTTTGCCCAGGGCAAAACGGATTTTGAGCAGCGCAGCGGCCTGTTCGATGAGGAGGGCCACCAAACCATCGACCCGATGCAGCGCAATACCGAAGCCAACGGTCGTTTCCATACCGATTGGCTCAATATGATCTATCCCCGCTTGAAAGTGGCCCGCGACCTGTTGTCGGACGACGGGGTGATCTTTATCTCGATCGACGACAACGAGGTAGATAACCTCAAGAAGGTTTGTAACGAAATATATGGGGAAGATAATTTTGTAGCCCAAATTGTTTGGGAGCAAGGTCGCAAATCAATCGCGGTACAAGTTGCAATAAACCATGAATATTGCTTGATATATTGTAAAAACCGGAATGCAAATATTGAAGCTGACAAGAAACGTCCTAATCGAAACTGGCAAATCAAAAAAAGAGGATTGGAGTTAATTTATCAAACCTATGATAGATTAAAAAAGCAGTACGGTGATGATTATGCGAGTATTGAAGCCGAACTCAAGAAATTCTACAAGGATTTACCCGACGATAATCCAGCCAAGGCACATAGCCATTACCGAAATGTCGATGAATATCTTGGTATATATCATCCGGACAATATATCTCAAGGAACGGGACAGGGTGGTCGATTTGACATTATTCATCCGGTGACGCATAAACCATGCAAAGTTCCAGCAGGAGGATGGCGATTCTCCCAAAGCAAGTTGCCGGAATTGCTGGCCAACCACAGAATCGTTTTTGGAAAAGACGAAACAACCGTTCCATGTCTAAAACGATATCTCTGCGAAACAGAATATGAGGTTTATCCCAGTATCTTTTACAAAGATGGAAGAGGTGCATCGAAACGATTAACGGCTCTTTTCGGCGGGAAATACTTTGATTTCCCGAAAGATGAGGAGATTATCAAGACTTTCGTACAATTGGTAACGTCATACGAAAATTCCGACTCTCTTGTTCTTGATTTCTTTTCCGGGTCGGCCACGACGGCCCATGCCGTGATGCAGCTGAATGCCGAGGATGGGGGAAACCGCAAGTTTATTATGGTCCAGCTGCCCGAAAAGACCGACCCCAAAAGCGAAGCTTACAAAGCCGGATACCCGAACATCTGCGAAATCGGCAAGGAACGCATTCGTCGGGCCGGAAAGAAGATCAAGGAGGAACTTGCACAGAAGGCCGCAACCGTATATAACAAATTATATGATATGTGTGGAGGTGCAATAGACTCAACCAACCCTTCGGCTATTAAATATTGGTGTGAAAAAGCATCGGATGACCAAAAACGTGAACTTGTTGCATTAGTGCGAGAGTATCAAGAATTGAATAATAGAATAAAGATCTTCGACACCGGATTCCGCGTGTTGAAACTCGACTCCTCGAACATGGCCGATGTCTATTACACCCCGGCCCAAACGCCCATCGAACAGACCCTGGGTTTCGAGGCCTTCGAGGACAACATCAAGCCGGACCGTACGGCGGAAGATTTGTTGTTCCAGGTGATGCCGGAGTGCAATCTGCCCTTATCGAGCCGCATCGAGGAGCGCGAGATTCACGGCAAGAAGGTCTATGCGGTCGACGACAACTACCTGGTAGCCTGCTTTGACCGCGACATCGACGAGCAGGTGATCACGGAGATTGCCCGCATGCAGCCCTATTATTTTGTGATGCGCGATGCCTCGGCCGCCACGGACAACGTGCTGGACAACTTCGACCAGATTTTCAACGCATACAGCAAGGAGACCATCCGTCGGATTTTGTAGAAATATGAATATTTCTTCGAGATTCATATTTTTTTATTAAGTTTGTTGCAATAACCTTTGAGCTTTGGCATATGATACAAACAATTAAAATAGAGAATTTTAAATCAATAGTCGATTTAAAATTAGATCTTGGCAAATTTAATGTCATAATTGGAACAAATGGATGTGGAAAAACTAATATTCTTGAGGCCATTACATTAGCAAGTGCTGCTGCACAAGATAAACTGGATACTGAATATCTATTGAATAGAGATATTCGTATCACTTCGCCGCAGTTCATGACGAATGCTTTTGAGGATATTGATTTTAGTGAAGATAGTGTTTCTAACAAAGTAATTAAACTTTCAGTACAAGCTAAATCTAAAATATCATCCATTTCTTACATAACATATGCCCCCCAACTCAAAAAATGGATTGATCTAGCAAATGGAACTGATAAATATCGCATAAAAAATATTTTAGAAAACTTAAATAAAAACTTAAATAAAAACTCAAATATAAACCTCGATAATCTACTTGACCTCGATTTTGATCATATCGAGGAAACTGAGCCCAATTTGTATCATGACATAAAAGAGCTTATAATCGACAAACCGGAATTGTCGTCATTTCTTACATATAGACCGTCGGAGACTTTTCTTCGCAAAACGTTCGATACTTCTATTACTCCTATTGGACTCAAAGGAGAAGGTTTACTGCGTTATCTTAAAGAGCTTGATAAAACAAACGACCAAAACAAGATTTTATTCAAGGAAATAAATAATGGTCTACATTTGTTAGATTGGTTTGACAATTTTTCTATTCCAGAAGATACTTTATCTACAGAATATACTTTATCTATTGGAGATAAGTATTTAAAGGAATCACTACATAATTTTGACCAACAAAGTACTAACGAGGGTTTCTTATTCTTGCTGTTTTACTTAACCTTATTTAACAGTCCTGATACTCCGAAGTTCTTTGCTATTGACAATATTGAAACATCATTTAATCCTAAGTTATGCACCAGAATCACTAAGTGTCTTGTGGATGCAACATTAGAAAAAGGGAAGCAAGTAATAATCACAACTCATAGCCCTTATGTCCTTGATGGATTGGATTTATCAAACGATGATATTCGACTATTTGTGGCTCGAAGAGATATCGACGGGCATACCAGAATCGAACGAATAAGTTATAGAGAAGATCGCACTATGCCATTATCCGAATTGTGGATGAGCGGTTTGATTGGAGGATTACCTGATAATTTTTAAAGCTATGAGCCATAAGATCGGTATTGTCTGCGAAGGTATTTCTGATTATAAGATTCTAAAACATATTGTAGAAAGATATTTAAGGGATTATGACGTATATACTATCCCTTTAAAGCCCAAAATCACACCACAGGGTAAGCAAGAAGGGTTTGGTACATGGCAAGGTGTCTTGAATTATATTAAAGGTGATGATGGATTGATATTGGAAGCAATAAAGGAGGGATGCCTTTTCGTAATCATTCAAATTGATACTGATGTCTGTGAAGAATATGGTGTGACAAAAGATACTACAGACATTTCAGAATTCTATGATAATGTAAAGAACAAATTAGCAGAATCGATACATCCGGATTTTAATCTGGATCAAGCTATATACGCAATTTGCATCCATGAAATTGAATGTTGGTTGATACCGTTTATTTGCACGTCCGATTGTGATAATATAGATAGGTGCTTAAATATTATCAATCATCAAATACGTCGTACGGGGGCTACCATAGATAAAGAAAATAAAAATAGCCCTCAGGCAGCAGCTGTATACGAAAACATTTTAAGACATAAAAGAAAAGTTAGAGACATTCAAGTTGTGGCTCAATATAATTATGGCTTCCAGCAATTCATCAATCAACTTAATGCAATACAAGCCAGATTATTATAATGATTCACATCCATTGTAAATGAAATTCAGATTCAAGATACAGCAATACCAGACCGATGCGGTCGAGAGTACGGTCGATGTGTTTGCCGGACAGCCTTCGCAGGGGAATGCCACATACCGTCGCGACCTCGGCAAGCGCGAGAAAGAATACCAAACCCGGATGGATGAACGTGAACTGGAGACCGGCTACCGGAACCAGGAGGTTTGGCTCAATGCCTCGGAGCTGCTGGAGAACATCCACAAGATACAGGACCGCAACAACATCAAACGTTCCGAGGCTTTATCCAGGGGATTGGGCGCCTGCAGTCTCGACATCGAGATGGAGACCGGTACGGGAAAGACCTACGTCTATATCAAGACGATGTTCGAGATGAACAAGCGGTACGGCTGGTCGAAATTCATCGTCGTGGTGCCCAGTATCGCCATCCGCGAAGGGGTGGCCAAGAGTTTCGGAATGCTCGAAGACCACTTCATGGAGTATTACGGCAAGAAGGCCCGCTGGTTTGTCTACAACAGCGCCAATCTGAAGCAACTTGATTCATTCTCGTCGGATGCCGGACTAAGCGTAATGATTATCAATACGCAGGCTTTTGCTGCCTCCTTTAAGGAGGGTGGCCGAAGTAAAGAGAGTCGTATTATATACTCCACGCCCGACAGTTTCGGAAGCCGTCGGCCGATTGATGTGATTGCCGCCAACCATGAATTTGACGCCAAGGGCGCAAGAAGGCTCTTATCCGTATTTTGGGTGGTGAATGGAAGAAGCCAATCATCGCAAAAGGCAAGAAGATTAAGTTTGTCAAGTCATTTGGTGCTAAAATCAAATAGTAACAGGCTTTTTTTAAAACTCCCGATATCTTTGAAATTACATGGCGATGTAGAAGTCTGTGCGTCGTGAAATAGAACAAAATGCATCGCCATGTAGTAAACCTATACATAAAAGGGGTACTTTCACAAGCACCCCTTTTCATATTATACAAAAACATTATGAATTATTTCTATTAGCGAACAAGATTTTAATTTCTATCTTTGTCTCAATTATCTAAAAGTTTCAAACGTTCACCAGAATTGCTTTTGGCAAGGGGCAATTCCTACTCGTAGGATAACCTCAGTTCTGATGTTTATCATTTACGGTTGCAAAGGTACGAAGATTTTTATAATTGTGCAATACCTAAAAATGGGGGTTTTGATGAATACCTAGAAATGAGGAATGAAAATGGAGGAGAGTAGATATGAAAAAAAGGAAGTCCTTATTGAAGAACTTCCTTTTTTATGAGGTGTCTAGCGGAGTCGAACCGCTCTACACGGTTTTGCAGACCGTTACCTAACC
>ERZ779941.598-NODE-598-length-14737-cov-5.681106_pt1 | contig 14737 bp, 11 predicted proteins | sample MGYA00511952_ERZ779941 | MGnify/ENA primary metagenome ERZ779941 (study PRJEB29588, sample SAMEA2142846) | human gut metagenome | biome: human gut; feature: human-associated habitat; material: faeces | place: Denmark | collected 2008/2010 ...
TGGTGTCCACTGTGCGATCAGCTGCTCCAGCGCATCCCAGTTCTGCTGATACAGCCCCTTGGTATTTTTGAGTTCGTCCATAATCAGTTTGTCCAGTGCAGCTTCTTCGATCTGGTGCTGGGAGCAATGCTCCTTCCCGAAGCGGTTGTAGGTACTGCAAACATATGCTGCAGCTTGTTCAGGTCGATCTTTGCATAGGTTCGATAGGGATATGATGTCAGGTTATGACCTCTCTTGTCATGAGCTATGGTTAAAATAGTTGGAAAAGTCGGGGCATCGCCGCGCGATCGTGCGGCGATCACTCATTGCTGCGTCGCAGATGTGTTCTCTCTCCATGCATGGCGGTTTAACATCTGTATTGACCGCAGTGAAGTCAAAGAGTCATGCCGCACGCAGTTCACTGCAAAAACGCGATATACGCTTCAGCGCTTCGTGGAGTTCATCATCCGAGCAGGTATATGCGATACGGATGAAGCCTTCGCCGCATTCGCCAAAGGCGCTGCCCGGAATGCAGACGACCTTCTGCTCGTCGAGCAGGCGGTTGCAGAACTCGACGCTGCTCAGGCCGAAGCTGCTGATGTCGGCAAAGACATAGAACGCGCCGTTCGGGCGGTTGCAGCGGATGCCGTCGATCTTGGCAAGCCCGTCGAGCAGGATGCTGCGGCGGCGTTCAAAGATCTGGCGCAGTTCTTTGCACAGCTCCGGATGGTCGAGCGCGACGGTCGCCGCGTACTGGCCGGGGGCGTTGGCGCAGGCGTTGAAGTTTTCCTGACACTTGGTCATGCGGTCAACGATCTCCGCCGGGGCCGCGACAAAGCCGATGCGCCAGCCGGTCATTGCATAGGACTTTGAGAAACTGTTGACGATGACGGTGCGCTCCTTCATGCCCGGGAAGGACGCAATGCAGGGTGCTTCTTCTCCGGCGTAAAGCAGTGTGTTGTAGACGTCGTCGGAGATCACCAGCAGATCGTGCTTCACCGCCAGCTTCGCGATCTTTGCCATCGTTTCGCGCGTCATAACGGAGCCGGTGGGGTTGTTCGGGGTGTTGATCATCAGAGCCTTGGTGTGCGGTGTGATGAGCTTTTCGATGGTCTCCGGCTGCATTTCAAAGTTGTGCGCCAGATCCGTGGGAACGCGGACAGCCGTGCCGTCGCAGTACGCGACCTGCGCCACGTAGTTCAGCCACTGCGGGTCCTGAATGAGGATTTCATCCCTCTTGTTCAGCAGGACAAGGAACAGCAGGCTCAGTGCGCCCATGCCGCCGTTTGTGATGATGATCTCGGTGTTCGGGTCGTAGTGTATCTCCTTCAGATAGGACTTCTCGGCAATGGCCTGACGGAACGCGAGCGTGCCGGCGTTAGGGGTATAATGCGTGATCCCCTTGTCGAGCGCCTCCTTTGCCGCCTCGCAGACCAGCTTCGGTGTCGGCATATCCGGCTCACCGATGCCGAGACTGATGACGCCGGTCATGGTATTTGCGCGGTCAAACATGGCGCGGATTGCGCCCTGCTTCAGCGTTTTGGCTTTTTCATTGATCCATTCCATGATGTTGATGTTCTCCTTTTATCTCTGCACTCTGCCCGTGCCGTCGCCGCCCATGAGCTTTTCCACATCGGAAACGCTGACACGGTTAAAGTCACCGATCACGCTGTGCTTCAAGCAGGAAGCTGCAACTGCAAATTCGAGCGCGGACTGCTTGTCCTCATAGTGGTTCAATCCATAGATCAAGCCGCCCGCAAAGCTGTCGCCGCCGCCCACACGGTCGATAATATCCCGAATTTCGTACTTTTTAGACACATAGAAGTCCTTGCCGTCATTCAGGCACGCCGCCCAGCCGTTCCAGTCCGCGCTGTGGCTCTCGCGCAGCGTGATCGCGATGCACTTCATGTTCGGGTAGGCTTCCAAAACTTTGTTGCCAAGCGCGCGGTACTTTTCGCGGTCCAGCTCGCCGGATTCGACGTTCACATCGACGGTAATTTCGAGCGATTTCTGCACGTCTTCTTCGTTGGCAATCGCCACATCGACGTACTTGGCAAGCTCGCGCATGACCTCGCTGGCCTTTTTGCCATATTTCCAGAGGTTCTTGCGGTAATTGAGGTCGCAGGAAACGGTGATGTTCCGCTTCTTCGCTTCCTTGACAGACTCAAGAGACAGCTCCATCGCGCTTTCAGAAATCGCAGGCGTAATACCCGTGATATGGAACCAGTCCACACCCTCGAAGGCTTTGTCCCAGTCGATATCGCCGGGCTTTGCCAGCGCGATCGAGGAATACGCGCGGTCATAGACGACCTTGCTCGGCAGTTGGTTTGCGCCGCCCTCCAAGTAATAAATGCCCATACGACCCTCGCCGCGGACGATCTTCTTTGTGCCCACGCCAAAATAGCGCAGCTCGCGGATGCAGGCGTCTGCAATGTCATTCTGCGGCAGAACGGTCAGAAATTCCGCGTCCATGCCGTAATTTGCAAGGGAGACTGCCACGTTGGCTTCGCCGCCGCCGAAGGTCGCCTCCAGCATCGGACTTTGGAAGAAGCGCTCGTGTCCCGGCGCTTTCAGGCGGAGCATAATTTCACCGAATGTCAGAACTTTCATCTTCGCCCCTCCTTACTTCTGCAGCAGATGCACGGCGAAACCGCCGAACTCATCTTTGAGGTATGCAACTGTCATACGACCGTTTTTATACTTTGCTGAGCTTTCGTCATATGCAAAGCCCTTCTTTGCAAGCTCTGCCACCGCCAGCTCCACAGAGTTGGTGCGGATCGCAATATGACCGTTTTTGCCCTTGAACATGGTCTTCATGACCTCGATGCCGCTGGATGCAAACATCGAAGAGCTGCCGTCTTTGACCGGCAGATCAAACGCTTCGTTCAGCTTCTCGCAGACCGCGGATGCCGCTGCGGCATCTTCGCAGTTGACGCCGATGTGCGCAACCTCAAAGCCGAGCGCGGCAGATCTTGCCTGTTTGCAAAGCTCGGTGATCTTCTCAAAATTACCGGCTGCAATGTCCGCCTTCGGGCAGACCCAGCTGCCGCCGACCGCGTGAATGAACGGCGCGGCGATAAACTCGCCGATGTTCTGCGTGTTGACGCCGCCGGTCGGAATGAACTTGATCCCGCCGAAGGGACCCGAGAGCGCCTTCATGGCAGAAAGTCCGCCATACACGCCTGCTGGGAAGAACTTTACGACGTTCAGTCCCAGCTTCATGGCTGCCATGATTTCCGTCGGCGTCACGCAGCCGGGCGTCACGGCAACGCCGTTTTCCACGCACCAGCGGACGACTTCCTCGTCAAAGCCGGGGGCAACGATGAACTTCGCGCCGCACTCGACGGCCTTGCGGCACTGGGCGAGCGTGATGACCGTGCCCGCACCGACGAGCATATCGGGGCAGCTTTCCGCGACTGCCTTGATCGAATCCGCCGCAGCCGCCGTGCGGAACGTGATTTCCATCACGTCCACGCCGCCGGCAAGCAAAGCCTTTGCCGTCGTGACCGCGTCCTTTGCATCGTCCAGCACCACGACCGGCACAACAGCCGATGCGGCCAGCCTTTTTAAACTATCCATTTTTTCCTCCTTATTACACAGCCAAAACGCCAGAACATAGGAACTGGGTACAGGGCCTGAATCAGCTCCAGCCTTCGGCAAGCTAATATGTGTATCCTCCGTGAAAAACACGAGCCGGATTTTTTACAAGCAGCGTATGGATTTCATCCTCGCTGACACCGCGTGCTTTCAGCTTCGGAAGCACGCTCTCAAAAATATGCGTAAAGCCCGTTATGTTATCAAAAGAACGGATCGCTTCGAACTTTTTGAAGCTGTTTTTCCCCCAGTCGGAATAAAAGGGGATGTCCTGCGAGATGATGAGCCTGTTGATCCAGCCGCGATCCATAAGCTCCAGCAGATTCCTTACGCGATCCTCCTCCGGCCATAGCACTTCCAACCCAAATCTGTCCAAACCGAGATAAACACCCATGCGCAGCAGCTCTTCCAAATAATCCAGATCATTCGTGTCGCCGACGTGACCGATCACAACTTTGGACAGATCCACGCCTGCCTTTTCAAGAATCAGCGCCTGTTCGAGACCAAGCCGGTCAGCCGCTATGGTATGCGTTGTTACTGGTACGCCGGTAATTGCCGCTGCACGAGCTACTGCCTTTAACTGAAATACATTTACAGGGGTGATCCCGAATCTGTCCGTCGCAGCTTTCAGCATTCCCGCCTTAATATCGGTGCTCTCGCAGCCCTCTTCAATGTCCCGAATAAACAACTCCGATATTTCCTCATACGGTTTATCGATTTGCCAGCTCTCTTCATAGAAGAACAAACCGGTAGCCGCCACAATGTTGACATCGCACGATTCCGAAACCCGCTTTATAAAGCGAATATCCCGTCCCATATTCACGGCTGTCTGATCGACATATGTGCTCAATCCGTATTTTTTGCTTTTTGAAAGACAGGCTTGATTTTCTCCAGGAAGATATCAGCATGAAACCAATCTGCATAACACCGCTTCATTGAGTTATTCAGTTCTGCAAGGTGTTCATGCATCAGGGTTATTCCCAACTCCCTAGGGTGTATCTGAAAGCTCCCAATGTGACCGGCAGCGAGAAATTTTTGCGCTGAGCAAGACATTTTTTCGCAGGAATACTGACGTATTTCAAGGAAAAATGGTGCAGCGCAGCGTGAAAAGATCCGCTGTCCGGGTGCGTTGGGAGCTTTCAGATACACCCTAGGGCTTACAGGGCCTTTGACGGTATTGACGTAACAGGACATTTCACATCTCCCTTTCTCTCGTTTCCTCTTGATTTCTCAATTGGCGTACAGGTGATAAAGGTGGGGGCGAAAGACCGGTCCGGCGACAGTTCTGATTGTGCTCGGAATCTGACAGGCTAGGTGGTGAAGGGTCCCAGCATGTGTTTGTGTTCCATCAGCACAAAGATCGTATGGCTCTTGGAAACACACTTTTTTCCTTTGAGTTCGAGTAAGATGCTTTCCAGTTCTGTAATATCCCTTGCGTACAGTCTCAACTGATAGTCATACTCTCCTGTAATCGCATAACAGTCAACGATGTTCTCTTTTGCATTTACAAACTCAAGTAGTTCGTTTACCCTTGAATACTGATCAACAACAAGCAGTACAAATGCCTGGACAGAACTGTTAATCTTTTGTGGATTCAATTGAATCGTGAATCGCTCGATTATGCCGTTTTCGCGCAACCTGGAAATCCGTTTGTTGACTGCCGGTATGGATAGATTGACCTTTTTTGAGATGTCAGTCGCAGAGCAGCGTGCGTCCTCTGCCAAAATCCGAAGCAATTGAGCATCGATGCTGTCCATAAAAAATCCTCCTTTAGTAGTCAGAAGGTCTATTATGTTCTTAAAGCAGAAAGCACTGTGTCAAAGCCTCAACGCGAACTCGGAACATTTTTTAACCATTCTACGTAGAATTCTTTGATTTTTCAAGTATTTTTAAGCATTTCGAACAATAATAAACTTTTTCTTGCATTCAACTTAATTTTACTCCATTATCCTTCCGTTTTGAAGCAGTAAGATTAAAAAAATAAACCAATTTTTATGCCGCCGCTCTTTGTGCAGATTTTACAGTATTATGATGTGTTTTACGCACCGACAGTGAGGCATCTTTCAGCCGTAATTGCAAATTCGCATCCTGCCCGTATTTCGCCCTTACGGTTGCTCCTGCACTAGGGATGAAAGCTGTCTGACAACTTGTCTTTTTATAAAAACATCAAACTGCAAAATATTGCACATCTCCAAAATTCAACAAATAATACTGCTATTTTTGAATGCAAGATGTTCCCTCTGCAGTGCTGCAGCCTACAGAGGTCATCCTAGCTAAGCGTTTTCTTAGCGCGAAAAAATCAGTTATATGTGATGTGAGGATGGAGAAATTTACTTTGAAAAAACTTACCGCTTTATTTCTTGCCCTGCTGATGTTGGTCAGTATGTGTGCCTGCGCGTCTCCTGCTTCTACAGAGGATGCCTATCAGGCGAAAGTCGCACTTTGCCTGGTCACTCCTGTGAATGATGGAGCATGGAGTCAGCTCGCTTATGACGCTGTTATGAAAGCAAAGGATACCTACAACATCTCCGTAAAATATACGGAAAACATCAAGCCTACCGAGATGGAAGCAGTATTCACGGACTACGCATCTCAGGGATATGACCTGATCATTGGGCATAGTTTTTCTTTCGGCGATGCGGCTCTGGCCGTTGCAGAACGCTAGTTTTTCCATCACCAGTTTGTCAATCTCCTGCTCCAATCGCAGGATTTCTTTCTGCAAAAACAGTGGGCGTTGAGGACCGGCTTCCTCAACGCCCACTGTTTTTGCACCTGTGTGACCCTTTCAGTTCCGCTGCATACTGTTCCCGCAGCTTTTCTGCATGTTCCCAGACGGCTTTATTCAGAACTTCCTCGTGGCTGCGGTGAGAACTGCAATAGTCTTTCCCGTTCCGATAGCAGCCGCGTCTGGACTTTCTACCAGATTTCTTTACAGGATTTCATTCCGTATGGTATACTTGACAGGAAGAAAACTGGAAAATCGAATTTTTGAGGAGGAAATGAAATTTCGATCCTGTCACAGTTTCGTTCGCAGCTGACGCCTCCTGTTGTAGATTACTGCCTTGATGGGACGCCGTTTATCGTCACGCAGGAGCTTCCCGGCGAACGCTTGTCTGCGATCGCATTTATTTTATGAAAAGGCTTGCACGAAGAATACATTTGTAGTACGATGGTAAATAAAGGGGTGGTATTGTTTGAATGAGCTGCGTTTGGAGATTCCAGTAAAAAAGTACACCGGTGAATCTGCTGTTATTTCCATGCGATTACCTCGCGATATGCTGCAGGAAATTGATGCGATTGCAGCCGATACAGGGCGGACAAGAAATGAAGTTTTAACACTCTGCATGGAGTTTGCGTTAAATCATCTTGATAGGGGTTCCAAATAAAACCGAAAGAGGGAGAAAAGAATGGCAATTATCAAGTGCAAAATGTGCGGCGGGGATTTAAACGTTGCGGGAGACAGCCAAATCGCAGTCTGCGAATACTGCGGAACGCAGCAGACGGTTCCAAAGCAGGATAATGAGAAAAAACTGACGCTGTTCGCGCGGGCGAACCGGCTGCGCTTTTCCTGCGAATTTGACAAAGCGGCGGGCGTTTATGAATCGATCGTCGCGGAATTTCCGGAGGAACCAGAGGCCTATTGGGGACTGGTGCTCTGCAAATACGGCATTGAGTACGTCGACGATCCGGCTACGGGTAAAAAGGTTCCGACCTGCCATCGGTCGAGCTTTGACAGTGTGCTCGAAGATGCAAACTTTGAGCTGGTCATGGAATATTCTGATGTAGTCACGCGGAAGATTTACCGCGAGGAAGCCAAGGCCATTGAGGAGCTGCGGCGCGGCATCATCGAGGTTTCCAGCCGGGAAGAACCATATGATATTTTCATCTGCTACAAAGAGACGGATGAGAATGGTCAGCGGACACTTGATTCCGTTCTGGCACAGGATTTATATGATGCGCTGACGGAAAAGGGCTATCGCGTGTTCTTCTCCCGCATCACGCTGGAGGATAAGCTCGGACAGGAATACGAGCCGTATATCTTTGCAGCCCTCAACTCCGCACGCGTCATGCTGGCGGTCGGCACAGACTACGAGTATTATAACGCCCCATGGGTCAAGAACGAGTGGAGCCGGTACTTGCAGCTCATCGCCGCCGGGCAGAAGAAGTCGCTCATTCCGTGCTATAAAAACATCGACGCCTACGACATGCCGAAGGAATTTGCAAAATTACAGGCGCAGGATCTCGGCAAAGTCGGCGCGACGCAGGACCTGCTGCGCGGAATCGAGAAGCTGTTTGGAAAAAGCAATGAACAAAAAGGAGCACAAAGCCCGACACCTATCGCAGCTTCCCCAAACACAGATGCGTTACTCCGGCGCGGGCATTTGTTTTTGGAAGACAAGGACTGGGAAAATGCAGATACCTATTTTGATAAAGTGCTTGATCTCGACCCGGAGTGTGCGGAAGCATACCTGGGAAAGCTGCTTGCACAGTTGAGAATAACATCTGTCAATAATATTTCATGCGATGAGATTATCTTACCGGATGATTTCGGCACAGCAGAAGAACTGGGGTACTATAAAAAGGCATCCAGATTCGGAGATAGCCAAATAAAGCAAAGTCTCCAAAAAGTAAAAACAGCCGTTGAAGTAAAGGTCGTGTACGATGCGGCTTGTAAGAAAATGAAAACGGCGCAAACATCTGACGAGTTTAGACAATTAGCAGATTCCTTCCGCCAGGCGGAAGCCTTTTACAGGGATGCGAAGAATTTAATAACTGAATGCACACAAATGCTGGAAGTATTCCGTGAGAACGAAAAACGTTACAGCATTCTTGCAGAGCAGCTGGCAAAACAGACAGAAGAACTTGGCTTGCTGCAGAATGAGGCCAGAGAATTTGAAAAGACGACTCGGGACGAGATGCAAAGCACACAGGAAGCGTGCGATGAAATACCTTTTTTCCGCTTGAAGGAACGGCAGCAGAAGCAGAAGGAAGCAGATGCCTTAAAGCAAAAATTGTATGCACAATGCGCTGAATATGCAAAGAAGATCTCAATTCTGAACGAGCAGCGGCAGGATACCCAAAAGGAGATTTCCGCTCTGGCGAAAAAGAATTATCTATCTAAAAATCATGCTTTGGATGGAGTAGTACCTTCCAAGCTGGGAGATCAGATCGTATGTCCGCTTTGCGGCTCAATACAACCTTCTGGCCGAAAGAAATGCTTTGATTGCGGCGTTGAATTTGTTTCAGATATAACAGGCTGATGATGGAAAGTGGGAGAGAAGATCATGGCAGTTATTAAATGTAAAATGTGCGGCGGGGATATTGAGATCTCTGCGGATAAGACCTTTGGAACGTGTGAATACTGCGGCAGCACGATGACGCTGCCCAAAGTGGACGACGAGCAGCGGGCAGCGGCGTTTAACCGCGGCAATCACTTTAGGCGCAGCGGCGAGTTTGACAAGGCGCTGGCCGTGTATGAGCGCATCGTGGCCGAGGACGACAACGACGCTGAGGCGCACTGGTGCTGTGCGCTGTGCCGGTTCGGTATTGAATATGTGGAGGACCCGGCAACGTATGAATGGCTGCCGACGTGCCACCGCGCGAGCTTCGACAGCTTTCTGGAGGACGTGGACTATCTGGCTGCGGTCGAGCATTCCGACGGCATCACCCGCCGCCAGTACCAGAAAGACGCAGCGAAAATCGCCGAGGTGCAGCGCGGCATTCTCGCCACCTCGCAGAACGAGCAGCCGTTCGACGTCTTCCTCTGCTACAAGGAAACCGGCGAGGACGGCCAGCGCACGCGCGACAGCCTGATGGCGCAGGAGGTCTATTACGAGCTGACCGAGCAGGGCTATCGCGTGTTCTTCGCGCGCATCACATTGGAGGATAAGGCGGGCGCGGAATATGAGCCGTATATCTTTGCGGCGCTGAACTCCGCGAAGGTCATGGTCGTGATCGGCACGAAGCCGGAGCATTTTAACGCCGTCTGGGTCAAGAACGAATGGAGCCGCTTCCTGTCCATGATGAAAAAGGATCGGAGCAAGCTGCTTCTGCCGTGCTACCGGGACATGGACCCGTATGACCTGCCGGAGGCGCTGTCGGTACTGCAAAGCTACGACATGGGCAAGATCGGCTTCATGCAGGATCTGATCCGCGGCGTCAAAAAGGTGATCGACGCGGGCAAGCCGCAAGAGGCCGTTAAAGAAACGGTCAAAGAGACCGTCGTGGTACATAACGAGGGCGGCAGCAACGTGCAGGCCCTACTCAAGCGCGGCAACATGGCGTTGGAGGACGGCGAGTGGACAAAAGCCGATGAGTTCTTCGAGCAGGTTCTCAATCAGGACGCGGAGTGCGGCGCGGCGTATCTGGGAAAGTTCCTGGCGAAAGTGAAGTCCCCGTCCGCGCAAAAATATGCTGCTTTCTACATTGAACAGGTAAAAAACGCTGTACCGACAAGGAAAAACGCAGAAGTCTGCGCAGAGGACAAAGCGTTTATTGAGGCATGCATTCAAAAATATCAGGTCGCGGATTATTACCCTGCGCAAGAAATCCGTAAGGCGCTGCAATTTGACCGGCGGTATTGCGCCGACCGCGCCGCATATTTCCGTAATTCTCAGAAGCGTGCTGAGCAGCTGTTGGATACCGACCGGAATTTTGCGCGTGCAGAAAAATACGCTTCCGGCGAGACAAAGGTGCAATGCGGCGCGCTGCGCAGCGCGCTTGCGGATGCACTGCGCCAGCAGGAGCAGACGGCAGCGCAGGAGGCGCAGGCCGAAAAGCAGCGTGTGATCGACGCTTATCATGCATTTTTGCAGAAAACAGAGCCCAGACTGGCCGAACGGCAGAAAGCCGCGCTTGCAAAAAAGAAAGCAGACGAGCAGGCGGCTGCGCAGCAGCGTATGGAGGAAGAACGCCAACAGGCGGAGGAAGCGCGGCAGCGCATCCGGGCGCAGCGCGAGGCGGCTGCGCAGAAAAAGAAAATTATAATCTTTTCTGGCGCGTTTGTCGCAGTGGTCGCGGCGATTCTGCTTGTCACGAAGGTTATTATGCCAGCTGCAAACTATTCCAAGGCTGAAAAGCTGCTTGCGGCCGGGGATTATGACGGTGCGATTGCGGCATTTGCGGCGTTGGGCGGTTACAAGGACAGCGCTGAAAAATTAGAGCAGGCGGAAACGGAAAAAGAAGAAGCGCGTCTTGCCGCAGAAGCTGCCGAGGAAGAAGCTCGAAACGCGCAGGCGTATGCAGATGCTGAGGCGTTGGAAGCTGCGGATAAAGCCGTAGAGGCTGCCATGGCTTTTGGAAAGCTTGGAGACTATCGGGATGCACGGTCCCGCAGCCTGGCGCTATGGGACACCCTTGCGGTTCGGGACACGATCAGCGCAGGAACCGGATACACTGTGGGGCTAAAACGCGATGGCACGGTGGTTGCCGTGGGAGATAATAGGGCTGGAGAATGCAATGTCAGTGGCTGGACGGACATCGTTGCCGTCAGCGCAGGAGACAATTTCACTGTTGGACTGAAAAGTGACGGTACTGTGGTCGCTGTGGGAGATAGTGAGGATGGTGAATGTGATGTCAGCAGCTGGACGGACATTGTAGCGGTCAGCGCAGGAGACTATCACACCGTAGGACTGAAAGTAGACGGCACGGTGGTCTCTGTGGGGAGAAACAAATATGGCGAATGCAATGTCAGCAGATGGACGGACATTGTGGCAATCAGTGCAGGAGACGACTGCACCGTTGGAGTGAAAACCGACGGCACAGTGGTCGCCGTGGGAGCTGGAAATAAGATACAAGGCCTCGACCGCTGGACAGACATCGTGTCCGTCAGCGCAGGAAACTTTCACACCGTAAGATTGAAAAGTGACGGTACTGTGGTCGCCAAAGGATCGGATATTGATGGCGAATGTGATGTCGGCGGCTGGATGGACATCGTGGCGGCCAGCGCAGGAGTCGGATACACTGTGGGACTAAAACGCGATGGCACGGTGGTTGCCGTGGGAGATAATAGGGATGGAGACTGCAATGTCAGTGGCTGGACGGACATCGTAGCGGTCAGCACAGGATTCTGGCACACTGTTGGGCTGAAGCGCGACGGCACTGTGGTCGCTGTGGGGAATAACGAGTATGGCCAATGTGATGTCGGCGATTGGACAGGCATCAAGCTGCCGTCGGACAGATAAAGGAAAGACAGGAGATGCAAGCATATGGAACAGATCACCGATAATATGCAGAAATATGCCAACTACAAGGAGCAGATGGGGCGGCTGAGCAAGGCGCTCACACAGGGCTTTTTTCTGGAAGCGATCTTTATCGAGTATGCGATTCTGGAAGACCGGCTGGAATCCATCCTGCGCCACAGCGGAAAATGGAATCCGGATGCAAAGAACTTTGTGTCATTGGATAAAAAGCGGAAAAACGTCGCAAAACTGGCCGAAGAAAAGAAAAGTCTTGCACATAAATATTTTCCGCCGGAGCTGACGGACCGCATTGACGTTTGGAAAGGTGCTCGAAATAAAATCATCCATGCGCTGATGAAGCAGGATCTGCACACCGAAGACCTGTCTGCCGTTGCGCTGGATGGACAGGCACTTGTCAAGACACTTTGCAGCAAAACCTCGCTTTACAACCGTGCGCTGGAACGGCAGGCCAATAAGGAGAACGGAAAATGAGCAAATTTGTAATTGAATGTCCCAACTGCGGGAAATTTGCGGAAGCCAGAACCGGCTTCTTTGCGCGAAAGAAAATCGACTGCGCGTGCGGGTACACGATCGACGTGCGCACGGACAAGCTGGCGGGGCGGGAGTGCCCGCACTGTGGGAACATGGTCGTGTTCGACCAGTCCAAGGGCGAAAAAGCGCTCTGCCCGGTCTGCCATGAGCCGATCAACACGATGGCCGAGCAGTCCAGCACTGTGGAGTTTTCCTGCGCGCAGTGCGGCATCCGCCTGCGCACAAGCAAGGCGGCCGCGACCTATACCTGCCCCGTCTGCGACTGCGTGAACGACGTAGCCGAGCGGGTCGCGACTGAGAAGATCAAAAAGGACGGCCTTGCCAGCATCATCAAATACGAGGGCGACAACGAAACGCTCGTCTGGAAGCACCCGATCGAGGACTTCAACTTCGGTTCGCAGCTGATCGTCCATGAAAGTCAGGAGGCCATTTTCTTCCGCGATGGGCAGGCGCTCGACCTCTTTGGCGCGGGCCGCTACACGCTGCAAACGCAGCAGCTGCCGCTGCTGGAGAAGCTCTACAAGCTCCCGACCGACACCGAGGGCACGTTCCATTCCGAGGTCTACTTTGTCAACCTCGCCACCCAGATGGGCGTCAAATGGGGCACGGACAGCAAGGTGCGTCTGTTTGACCCTGCCTCCGGCTTACATATCGAGATCGGCGCGTCGGGCGAGTTTAACATCCGCGTGACCGATTCGCGCAAACTGCTGCTCAAGGTCGTCGGCACGACGGGCGGGCTTGGGCAGGAGCAGCTGCTCGGCATCGGGAACGGCAAGGGCTTCTTCCGTTCGATGGTCATGACGCAGGTCAAGAGCTACCTCGCGCAGACGATCAAGGAAAATACCATCAACATTCTGGAGATCGACGAGCACCTCATGGCGCTCTCCGGTGCGCTGCGCGAGCGGATCAACGCCGCGCTGGATGAGTACGGTCTGACCATGCCAGAGTTCTACGTCAGCCGCATCGTAACGCCGGACGACGACCCCAATTTCCGCCGCATGAAGGAGCAGTACGCCGAGCAGTATCTGCTCGTCCGGCAGGAGGGGATCCGCAAAGCCGAGGCGGAAGCCGCGGCAGACCGCAAGGCCGTCGAGGCGCAGACAGCGGCGCGAATGAAGATCATCGGCGCACAGGGAGAAGCGGAAGCGCTCAAAATTCAGAAGCAGGCCGAAGCAGAGGCCTACCGGATGCAGGCGGAGGCGGAAGCCGCCGAAATGCGCATGAAGGGCTATACCTATCAGCAGGAAACGTCGCGGCAGGTCGGTTTGGAAGCAATGAAAAACGGACTTGGCGGCGGAGCGAACGCCGCGGGTGCGCTGGGCGACCTCGCGGGGCTTGGCGTGAGCCTTGGCGCGATGGGCAGCGTCATCGGCATGACAAAAGATGCTTTGAGCCCCATGACGCAGGACGCTGCGCAGATGGGCGCGGCGGTCGGCGCAGCTGTCGCGGGCGGTTGGGATTGCCCGGCGTGCGGTCACAAGAATATCACTACGAACTTCTGCCCCGACTGCGGCGGCAAAAAGCCTGAAGCGAAAACCGGCTGGGACTGCGCACAGTGCGGCACGAAGAACATCCAGAGCAGATTCTGCCCGAACTGCGGCGCAAAGAAGCCGGAGGGATCCAACGGCTGGATCTGCCCGGAATGCGGCACAAAAGATATTCTGAGCAAGTTCTGCCCCAACTGCGGTGCGCGGAAACCGGAAGAAAAACATGGCTGGATCTGCCCGGATTGCGGTACGAAGGATATTATGACAAACTTCTGCCCGAACTGCGGGCGGAAGAAAGATGAATCCTGCTGATTGGAGGGATAGATGATGAAACTGAGCAAAGGGAAATTTCAGACGATTCTGATTCTTGCCATTGTGCTGGCCGCATATCTGTTGCTGGCATTCGTGATCCCGTTTGCAAAGACCGCTGTGTTCTGGCTGGCGCTGGTGTTCACGCTGGCAGCGTTTGGTTTGCAGCTTTATGTGCTGAAGCTGTCGTTTGAAAAAGGGCTGGATGCGCGCAGCAAGTTCTATGGCTTCCCGATTGCGCGCGTCGCCTCTGTGTACTTGATCATACAGATCGTGCTGAGCTTTCTGTTCATGGCGCTCGCCGCATTCTGCCCGGCTTGGATCGCCGCGGTCGTTTTCGTGCTTCTGCTGGCTGCTGCGGCCGTTGGTGTTGTTGCGGCAGACGCGATGCGCGACGAAGTCGAGCGGCAGGACAGACAGCTCAAAACCGATGTGGCTGCCATGCGCGCACTTCAGTCCCGTGCGGCAGCGCTGACTTCTCGCTGTGAGGATGCAGCGCTGAAGGCAGACGCGCAGAAGCTTTCCGACGCGTTCCGATACAGCGACCCCGTGACAAATGCCGCAACGAAGGACATCGAGCACGAGCTGTCCGCCTGCATGGACGAGCTGGAGCGGGCTGTTCTCGACAATGACACC
>ERZ779941.600-NODE-600-length-14705-cov-2.211263_pt1 | contig 14705 bp, 11 predicted proteins | sample MGYA00511952_ERZ779941 | MGnify/ENA primary metagenome ERZ779941 (study PRJEB29588, sample SAMEA2142846) | human gut metagenome | biome: human gut; feature: human-associated habitat; material: faeces | place: Denmark | collected 2008/2010 ...
CGCCAGCGTGGTGGTCGTCATCCTCGGACTACTCTGGATGCCAATCATGATGAGCATGAACACCCTGTACAGTTACTTGCAGAATATCCAGTCGCTGCTCGCCCCAGCCATGGTGGCAGTCTTCTCCTTAGGCATCTTCTCCAAGAAGATCACACCGATGGCAGGACAGTGGGGACTGATCGGAGGGTTCCTGATCGGGATGCTCCGCTTGGTCACCAATGTGCTGACCCAGAGCGGCGGGGCTGCCATGTCGGGTTGGTGGTGGGAGCATACCACATGGTTCTGGCAGACCAACTGGCTGATCTTCGAATGCTGGTTGCTGGTCTTTATCATCGTCCTCATGATCATCGTGTCCTGCTTTACCAAGGCACCAAACCAGGAACAAGTGGCTGCCATCACCTTTACCTCAGCCTACAAGAAACAAATCCGTGACAGTTGGAGCACTGCTGACATTATCGCCTCCTTAGGAGTCGTCGCCCTCTGTGCCGCCTTCTACTGGTACTTCTTCTAAGCAAGGACACACGAATATCTAATCACATCTTATCACCCGGCAGGGCATCTTTCCTACAGTGCCCTGCCCACATGAACTTAAAACCAAAAACAAGTCTATGACAAGTTATTATAGTGAGCATACCAAAGTATATGTATCTGTCGACGGCATCGTCTTCGGCTTCGAGGCAGGCAAGCTCAAGTTATTGATCGGCAGGCGCCAGATGGATCCCGGACGCGGGGAATGGTCGCTCTATGGAGGATTCGTAGGACCTCAGGAGAGCTTGGAAGACGCTGCCCACAGGGTCGTGTACACCCTGACCGGAATGAAGAACCTCTACATGAGGCAAGTAGGTGCCTATGGTGCCATCGACCGCGACCCTGGCGAGCGCGTCATCTCCGTCGCCTACTGCGCCCTGATCAACGTGGGCGACTATGACAACAAGCTCAGGAGCGAGCATCACTTAGAATGGGTTAACGTGGATGAGCTGCCCAAGCTCTATTCCGACCATAACCAAATGATCAAGGATGCCATCGCACAGCTTAGGAGACGGGTCACCACACAACCCCTGAGCTTCAACCTACTGCCCGACCTGTTCACGTTGACACAACTGCAGCAAGTAATGGAAGCGATCTTAGGCGAGGAGATCGACAAGCGGAACTTCCGCAAGAGGATCAAGACCTTCGACTATATCGAGAAGACGGAGATCATCGATCACACCAGCTCAAAGCGTGGCGCAGCACTATACCGTTTCAATAAAAAAGCATATAAAGAAGACCCTACATTCAAACTTTAATGTCATGTTAGAAGAATTAAAAGAAAAAGTATATCAGGCCAACCTCGACTTGGTCAAGCATCACTTAGTCATCTTCACCTGGGGAAACGTATCCGGCATCGACCGGGAACGTGGGTTAGTGGTCATCAAGCCCTCCGGTGTCGACTATCACAGCATGAAAGCCCAAGACATGGTCGTGGTCGACCTGGCAACGGGAAAGGTCGTAGAGGGTGACCTGAACCCATCCTCCGACACTCCCACCCATTTGGTACTATACCGCAGCTTCCCTGAGATAGGAGGGATCGTGCATACCCACTCTACTTACGCTACTGCCTGGGCACAGGCTGGGCGTGACATTCCCAACATCGGCACCACCCATGCCGACTATTTCCACGATGCCATCCCATGTACCGATGACATGACACAGGATCAGATGGCAGAATACGAATACAATACAGGCGTCGTCATCGTCGACAAATTCAAGAAGAACGAGATCAACCCCGTCCACACGCCCGGCGTATTGGTCAAGAACCACGGTCCTTTCTCCTGGGGGACGAGTCCCGACAATGCCGTGTACAATGCCGTTGTCATGGAGCAAGTGGCAAAAATGGCATTCGTCTCCTTCTGCGTCAACCCACTGACCACCATGAACCCCTTGCTCGTGGAGAAGCACTTCAACCGCAAGCATGGTCCACATGCCTATTACGGACAGGTGAAAAAGGAATAGGCATGAGGCTTGTAAATATGCCCAACAAAGCATGCGAGCAACAGATACAAGAGAAGGAAACCCGTTTCTTAAAAACATACATCATGAAACAAGATGCAAAATCAACCATAGAATCAGGCAAGGCAATCTTAGGGATCGAGCTCGGTTCCACAAGGATCAAAGGCATCCTGATCGATGAAGAGAACAATCCCATTGCGCAAGGCAGTCATCAATGGGAGAACCAACTGGTAGACGGACTATGGACATACAGCTTGGAGGCAATCTGGGCTGGACTGCAAGACTGCTATGCCAACCTGCGCAAGGACGTTCTCCAGAAATACGGCATAGAGATCCATCATTTGACGGCCATCGGGATCAGTGCCATGATGCACGGCTATATGGCATTCAACAAGCAAGGAGACTTGCTCGTTCCCTTCCGCACCTGGAGGAACACCAACACCGCAAAGGCTGCCCAGGAACTGTCGACACTGTTCCATTTCAATATCCCCTTGCGGTGGAGCGTCTCCCATCTCTACCAAGCCATCCTGAACAAGGAAGACCATGTCAAGGACATCAACTACCTCACGACCTTAGCTGGATATATCCACTGGCAATTGACCGGGAAGAAAGTATTGGGAATCGGAGATGCCTCAGGAATGGTTCCCATCCATCCCGATACCAAGAACTATGACACAGCCATGGTGGAAGCTTTCGACAAGTTGGTGGCACCCTGGGGCTACCCGTGGAAATTGGCTGATATCCTACCCGAGGTGCTGCTCGCCGGGGAAGAGGCAGGAACGCTGACGGAGGCTGGTGCCCTGAAGCTCGATCCGTCAGGAAACCTGAAGGCGGGAATTCCTCTCTGTCCGCCAGAAGGAGACGCAGGCACGGGAATGACTGCCACGAATGCCGTCAGGCCCCGCACGGGAAACGTCTCCTGTGGAACCTCTTCCTTCTCGATGATCGTATTGGAGAAAAACCTCTCCAAGCCCTACCCTGTCATCGACATCGTCACCACCCCCGATGGGAGTCCTGTTGCCATGGTACATTGTAACAACTGCACCTCAGACATCAATGCCTGGGTGGGGATCTTCAAGGAGTTCATGGAGCTCATGGGAGAGAAGGCAGACATGCACCGCCTGTTCGAGAAACTCTTTCAGGTAGCCTTGCAAGGCGATCCCGACTGCGGTGGCATCCTGACCTATAACTACATCTCGGGAGAGCCCGTCACTGGATTGACGGAAGGACGCCCATTGGTAGTGCGCTCCGCGCAGGACACCTTTAGCCTTGCCAATTTCATGCGGGCGCAGCTCTATGCCGCCGTGGGCGTATTGAAGATAGGAAACGATATCCTGCTGAAACAAGAAAAAGTACGGGTGGACAGGCTTACGGGGCATGGTGGATACTTCACCACTAAAGGTGTTGGACAGCAGATCCTCGCCGCTGCCCTCGACACCCCCATCTCTGTCATGGAAACTGCTGGAGAAGGCGGGGCATGGGGCATCGCTCTCTTAGCGTCCTACCTCGTACACCGTAAGGGACACTTGCCATTAGCCGACTTCCTTGACCAAGACGTGTTCGCTGGCGAAGCAGGGAGTGAGATCAAGCCACGGCCCGAGGATGTAGAAGGCTTCAACAACTATATCCAACGCTATGAGGCAGGACTGAAAATAGAACAAGCTGCCGTAGAGAACAAAAAATAAATACTTTTTTATATCACAACGGGGGGAAGGACCTCTTCTCCCTTACCTAAAAACAAGAAGACAATGATGATCAAGCCATTTCTATCTACCGTGATCCTGTCAACCGCATTCCTGCTCCCCGCACAAAGTCAGGATGCCACCGTCACAATCCATGTCAACCAAGGCAAGCAAAAGATCTACAAGGAGATCTACGGGCAGTTTGCCGAGCACCTCGGGTCCTGTATCTACGGAGGATTATGGGTGGGCAAGCAATCCCCCATCCCCAATACGGACGGCTACCGCAATGATGTGCTCAACGCCTTGAAAGACCTGAAGGTACCCGTATTGCGCTGGCCAGGCGGATGCTTTGCCGATGAATATCACTGGATGGACGGGATCGGCCCACAGGAGAAACGCCCGAAGATGCAGAACAACAACTGGGGCGGTACCATTGAGGACAATTCCTTCGGGACACATGAGTTCCTGAACCTCTGCGAGCTCTTGGGCTGCGAGCCCTATATCAGTGGCAATGTGGGGTCGGGAACCGTCCAGGAACTTGCCAAATGGGTGGAATATATGACCTCGGAAGGCGACACGCCCATGGCTAAGCTCCGACGGCAGAATGGCAGGGACAAGGCCTGGCATGTCAAGTTCCTCGGCGTAGGGAATGAAAGCTGGGGGTGCGGTGGCAACATGCGACCTGAATACTACAGCGACCTCTTCAGGAGATATGCCACTTACTGCCGGAACTATGACGGGAACCAATTGTATAAGGTTGCATCGGGAGCCAGCGATTACGACTATAACTGGACCCGGATCTTGATGAAGAATGTGGGACAGCGCATGAACGGGCTCTCTCTCCACTACTATACAGTGACGGGATGGAATGGCAGCAAGGGGTCTGCTACCCATTTTAACACTGACGAATACTACTGGACCTTAGGGAAATGTCTGGGAATCGAGGATGTCATCCAGAAGCATTGTGCCATCATGGACGAATATGATCCCAAGAAACAAGTAGGATTGCTCGTTGACGAATGGGGAACCTGGTGGGATGAGGAACCTGGTACCGTGAAGGGACACCTCTATCAACAGAACTCCATGCGCGATGCCATGGTGGCAGCCCTATCCCTGAACGTGTTCCACAAGTACACCGACCGCATCCGCATGTGCAATATCGCACAGATCGTCAACGTCCTGCAAAGCATGATCCTGACAGATACGAAAGGGCAAGGGCACATGGTGCTCACTCCCACCTATTATGTGTTCAAGATGTACAAGGGATTCCAAGAGGCAACCTATCTGCCGGTAGACCTCCATTGCGATAGCATTCAGGCACGCGGAGACCAACATGCCACTTCGCGCAAGGTGCCCATGGTCAGCACCTCTGCAGCCAAGCAGGCAGACGGAAGCATCATCCTGTCCTTGGTCAACGTCAACATCGACAAGGAGGAAGAGGTCAGTTGCACAATAGACGGCTCTTCCGTGAAGACTGTCACAGGAAACATCCTAACCTGCAAGGACATCAAGGACTATAACGACTTCGACCATCCCAACACGGTCAAGCCCGGCACGTTCAAGGGAGCCAGCCTCAAGAGGAACACGCTCAAGGTGAAGATCCCGGCAAAGTCGATCGTCATATTGACCCTGAAGTAAGAGAATTGCTACTGATCCAGAAAACTTTTGCCTCATAATAATCTTTAAATTTTGAAGTATGGATTCTTTGATGTATCTTTGCAATTAGAAATTCTAATATGATTAATTATGAACGACATCAAGGTTATGAACCATGCAGCCGACAATATCCGTATCCTGGCTGCCTCAATGGTTGAGAAAGCAAAGTCCGGTCATCCCGGGGGCGCGATGGGTGGAGCCGACTTCATCAATGTGCTCTTTTCTGAATTCCTGGTCTATGATCCAGAAGATCCGCGGTGGACGGGTCGTGACCGTTTCTTCCTCGATCCCGGACACATGAGTCCTATGCTTTATGCGGGTTTATGTCTCCGCGGATATTTCACGCTCGACGACCTTCAGCAGTTCCGGCAGTGGGGATCGCCTTGTCCGGGTCATCCGGAATTGGATGTTGACCACGGCATCGAAAACTCATCCGGTCCATTGGGACAAGGGCACGCCATGGCTGCCGGTGCCGCCGTGGCAGAGAAATTCTTGGAAGCTCGTTTAGGTCATACGGTCATGCAGCATAAGATCTATGCCTATATCAGCGATGGTGCCGTGGAAGAAGAGATCTCACAAGGCGTCGGCCGTATCGCGGGCAACCTCGGGCTGAACAACCTGATTATGTTCTATGATTCCAATGACATCCAGCTCTCCACGGAGTGCGGGGTCGTCATGAACGAAGACACAGAGATGAAATACAAGTCCTGGGGCTGGAAGGTCATCAAGATCGATGGCAACGACGTGCAGCAAATCCGGCAGGCGCTGGACAGCATGCCCAGGGCGATACTGATAATGATCGGATTCGTGATGATCCCTTTTAAGGATTTCAGCAGGGATTCTTTATCGAAGCCCTTCGCATCCGGTCCGGTGAAGGACAGGATCAGTACGGCAGCGATATTGTACAGGGGAACCGTACCCACGATCATCAAGGGAGCCATGCCGGAGTTCCCGTAGATGTTCTGTATAAAGGCGATACCCAGGACAGCGGCACTGCTGCGGTAGCTTGCCTGGACAAGCTCTCCCAGACGAGATTTGTTCTTATAAAAAATGCCTGCCACGACCCAGGTGATGATGATGCAGAACAGGGTCACGAAGAAGCAGAACAGCACGTAACCGGTATCCCATACACTGTAAAAATCTGCAGTGGACATGTCCTTGAACAAAAGTACGGGAAGAGTGATTTTATAATTGAATGAATTCAGGGTTTTGACAAAAGAGTCGTTGGTAACATGCAGCTGCTGTAAAACATAACCGATCACCATGACCAGGAATACGGGGATCGTTGCATTCAAACTGAATAATAGTTGTTCCATGGGAATTGTATGCCTTTCTGTGATAGGAAGCTAAATATAAGAAGAAAAAAGCCCCTCTCCTTTTGCAAGTATAGAAAAGGAGGGGGGCTTTGTCAAGTTATGGTCTTGTGTTGTTTTACAAGGCTGCTCTATTTTACAGTAGCTCCTCCAGCAAGGAAAAATCACAGCAACCATTTTCCAGATAAAATGTGTGAAAGCGAAGGTTACAATACCCGTCACCCCAATGGGACCGGGCAGTTTCCTGTAGCTTTAAAATCTCCAGATAGCCCACATAATACTTCGGATAATTGCAGGGCTCCTCCGCAATATAAGTGTAGATCGCTTTGCAGACTTCCGGGGAATCAATGCCAAACTTTCCAAGGAATGTGGCAGTCTGATCGTATCCTGCACCTTCCCCGTGGATCAGAAGGTCCAACAGAGTATACATGCACAGCTGAAGGCTCCGGGTATGTTTTTCCAGGAGAGCGGCCTGTGCGGCATCCGACTGTCCGGACTGTTCGAGCAGATCTGCCGCATAATCATAGGAAATAAATTCCACATACAACGCCCAGCCCTCCAGATATCCGCCGTACCAGACAAGCTTTCTCGCAGGATTCGTGTTTTTATCTAAAAAGGCACGGTTACTGTACACGGTCTGATAGAGATGACCGGGAAAACCTTCGTGTGCCAGGGTCGTATAGAGCTCCAGCCCCATGGGAGAATTGCGGCGGTTTATATAGATGACATTATTGTCGGAATCGCCCAGGGGAGTCGTCAGGTAAAAAGCCGGCGCACTGTAAGGCTCCAGACTGGGAACGACATCCTTGACAGTAAAGGAGGGAGTGGGATTACTGACAGGAAAGTCATTTATCATGTGTGATTGTAGATCGGAAAGCATTTCTTCCGGTTCCGTGATGGGAAAATCTTCTGTGATCCCTTCGGAAAGCATGGAAAGCAGAGAAGGGGACTGCTTTGCCAGGTTGCGGATGGCAGACTGTTCCTCCTGAAATTGCGCCAGAAGCATCTGCACCAGTTCTTTTTCCGAACGGGAGGAACCGGTCTCGGCGAAAAGCAGGTGGTGATAGTAAGTCTTCCCGTCCGGCAGCAGGGCGAGACCTTTTGGCAGGGCACCGGATGTATCTATGATCTCGCCGGGAGACGCCTGAGAGATAGAAGACACCTGACTGGCAGAGCCGGAAGTCTCCAGAGAGTACAGTCCTTCGGATAGTGTGTCGTAGGCAGGCTGTACTACCGTGGTGAGCAGCCGGTCATTTTCCTTAAGAAAAGAAGAGGCAGCTTCAGCTGATAATATGCCCTGTGCCTGCAATTCCACCAGCCGGTCTTCAAAGGTAGTCTGCAAAAAGTGGGTTCCCTGCGTCAGTTCTTGTATGGTGACGATAGTGTCACATTGTTTTCGGACTTTTTCCAGGGAAACATCCGGCATGAGGAAGCCTGCGGCAGCTTTTTCCTGCTCATAGAGGAGCAGGGAGGCAAAATAATCGTCCACCTGGTCTAAGAGCGCCAGGTAGTCTGTCACATCCCGCCCGGTGCGGAAGGTGTATTCTGCCAGCAGGATGGGGAGCTGGGACTGCATTCCCGAAGATGGGGACAGCGGTTCCTTGTAATAGGGGAACTGCGCCAACGCCAGGTCATTTTCCAAGGATCGCTGAATGAGTGTATAGGTGAAAGCATTCTCCGGTGAGAGCTTATCGTAAGCAATACAACTTAGCTGCCTAAGGAGCGCAGAACAGCGTTCCTCACTCGCATCCGACTGACCAGAGGTATAGAGGGGAAGGACAGGCTCGTAATCCGTGATCCCAAAGGCGGCGGGATCCGCAATGGTGTAGTGCATGTTCAGGGTGCTGGCAGTCATTTCCTCCCGGAAAACCTGAGAGGTGAATTGTTCAAAGCGCCTGTCTGCGGAAGTACAACGGGACAAAAGAGCCATAGCGCCGGTGAGGCCGCAAAGGAGGCAGATACACAGAAGCAGTTGGGGGAAGGAAAGGGAAGGACGTTTTCGCACGATAGTTACCTGATGACAGAGAGTGTTGGTAAAAGTATATGTGAACAGCACCTAGGATAGACTTACCCGGTGCACAGGGCACCCTGACATCCTACGGATAAGTGATTTAGAAAACGGAGTTGTGCACTATACAACCATGAAAATGTATCTACAAAAGACAAAAGATGTATGGACTTTGAAGCATTGTCTTATTATACTGAAATTAATTGATACCAGGGTCAAAAGTATTCTGAAAAACCTGGGTAAAAAGATAGCAGAGTGTAAGAGATAATGAAGGAAAAAGGAAGCAGAAACGATATAAAAGCATAAGGAGAAAATTAAATGAACGAAACAGCAAAAGAAGCTATCAAAGCAGGAAAGGCGGTTCTTGGTATTGAATTCGGTTCCACCAGAATCAAAGCGGTACTGGTAGATGTTAGCCACACCCCCATTGCCATGGGAACTTACGACTGGGAGAACCGACTGGAGAACAATATTTGGACATATAGCCTGGAGGACATCTGGAAAGGACTGCAGGGCTGTTATAAGAGCCTGGCAGACGATGTGGAGGCAAAATACGGTGAGAAGCTGACTACGCTGGGGGCACTGGGATTCAGCGGAATGATGCACGGCTATATGCCTTTTAATGCAGAGGGTGAACTCCTGGTACCTTTTCGTACCTGGAGAAATACGATGACGGAAGAAGCCTGCAAGAAGCTGATTCCGGTATTTCACTTCAATATCCCCCAGAGATGGAGCATCGCCCATCTGTATCAGGCAATCTTAAGCGGAGAAGAGCATGTAAAGGATATCGCATTTTTCACCACCCTGGCAGGCTACATTCACTGGAAGCTGTCCGGTGAAAAAGTACTGGGCATCGGTGAGGCAGCAGGCATGTTCCCTATTGATTCCACCATTATGGACTTTGATCAGAAGATGTTAGATCAGTTCGATAGATTACACAATTTTGACTGGAAGATCCGCGATATTCTGCCCAAGGTACTGGTAGCCGGAGAGCCTGCCGGTGTTCTGACCGCAGAGGGTGCCAGATTACTGGATCCCACCGGAACCTTACAGCCCGGTGCACCCATGTGTCCTCCCGAGGGTGATGCGGGAACCGGAATGGTAGCTACCAACAGCGTGGCTGTCCGCACCGGTAATGTCTCTGCCGGAACCTCTATTTTTGCTATGATCGTATTGGAAAAGGCGATGGAAAAAGTACACGAAGAGATCGATATGGTCACTACTCCCGACGGTATGCCCGTGGCAATGGTACACTGCAATAACTGTACCTCTGATCTGAATGCCTGGGTGAACCTCTTCGGCGAGTGTGTAGAGAGCTTTGGCGTGAAAGTAGACAAGAACGAGCTGTATGGCGTGCTGTACCGCAAGGCCCTGGAAGGTGCTGCGGATTGCGGCGGCGTAACGGCATATAACTATTTTTCCGGAGAACCCATCACCGGTCTGGATGCCGGCCGCCCTATGGTGGTAAGAACTCCCGATGCGGACTTTTCACTGGCAAATTTCATGCGCTCCCACTTGTACAGCGCAGTTGCTACGTTGAAGATCGGTATGGATATTCTGTTAAAAGAGGAGCATGTGGCAGTGGATTCCTTGATGGGACACGGCGGCTTTTTCAAGACTCCCGTGGTGGGACAGCGTGTCATGGCAGCAGGCATGAACGCACCGATCACCGTTATGGATACAGCAAGCGAAGGTGGTGCCTGGGGTATTGCCATTCTGGCAGCTTTCATGAAGGAGAAAAAAGACGGCGAGCCCCTTTCTTCTTATTTGAATGACAAGATCTTCGCGGGACAGACCGGAACCACATGGAATCCGGACCCTGAGGATGTGAAGGGATTTGAGGCTTTCCTGGAAGAGTATAAAAAGCTCCTTCCCGCAGAGAAGGCAGCGGTTGCTGCAAAATAATTTTTCAGACGCAAAATATGTCTGCATAGTGCACGGAAGGATACCGCATGTAGGTTGGTGTGCGGTGCATGAGAGCACATAAGTGTATGATACCTGAGGGCACGGCGCATAAGTGCACGACATATAGGTGTCGGAAAACTTGCGGGTTTTAGAAAGAAATGAGGTTTAGGATATGTTAGAAGAATTAAAACAGAAAGTATATGAAGCAAATATGGATCTGCCCCGGTATGGTCTGGTGACTTTTACCTGGGGAAATGTCAGCGCCATTGACAGAGAGAGCGGATTGTTCGTCATCAAACCCAGCGGCGTGGATTATGACAAGCTGACACCGGAGATGATGGTAGTCATGGATCTGAACGGCAGTAAGGTAGAGGGAAACTTAAATCCCTCTTCCGACACCGCTACCCATCTGGAGTTGTACAAGGCATTCCCGGAGATCGGCGGTATCGTACATACCCATTCTTCCTATGCCACCAGCTGGGCGCAGGCGGGAAGAGACATTCCCTGCTACGGAACCACCCATGCAGATTATATCTATGGCCCGGTTCCCTGTGTGCGTTGCCTGACAAAGCAAGAAATCGAGGACGCTTACGAGGAAAATACCGGACACCTGATCGTTAACGAGTTCAAACGTCTGGGTAAGGACCCGAAAGCAGTGCCTGCCGTTCTGTGCAAGAACCATGGGCCTTTTGCCTGGGGCAAGGATGCCAAAGAGGCTGTCCACAATGCGGTAGTACTGGAAGAGGTGGCAAAAATGGCTTATCGTGCAGAGACGATCAACCCCAGAATTCAGCCGGCACCGCAGGAGCTGCAGGATAAGCACTATAATCGCAAGCATGGAAAGAATGCATACTATGGTCAAACAACTTTGAAATAGAATTTGGCTTATAGTGCGTGGACGCTTGCGTACTAAGCACTATATGACAAATTCTATTAGCGAAGCGCCCCTCCATGAAATAAATTTTCGAGCGAAGTGAGAAAATTTATGAATGGCAGGGCAAAGTTGTTTGAGTAGAATCGCAATTCTTCTACTAGACTAGCATCGGGAAGTATGCTAGTATAACAACGTAAATTGCAACAGATAAGCCAATATGGCGGAATGGAGGAAACAATGAAGAATTTAGAACTGCAAAAGCGTGCCAATGATGTCCGCAAGGGCATTGTGACCGCAGTTCATAGTGCGAAAGCAGGACATCCCGGCGGATCCCTGTCAGCCGCAGATATTTTTACATTTTTATATTTCGAGGAGATGAATATTGATCCGAAGAATCCTGATATGGAGGAGCGCGACAGATTCGTGCTGTCCAAGGGTCATACAGCTCCCGGACTCTATTCCGCACTGGCTCACAGAGGATATTTCCCGGTAGAGGATCTGCCTACTCTGCGTCACTTAGGTTCCTACCTGCAGGGTCATCCCTGCATCCATATCCCCGGCGTGGATATGTCTTCCGGATCTCTGGGACAGGGTATTTCCGCAGCAGTCGGCATGGCACTGGGCGCGAAGATGGACAAACGTGATTTCCGTGTATACACACTGCTGGGTGACGGTGAGATCGAGGAAGGACAGGTATGGGAGGCTGCTATGTTCGCAGGCTTCCGTAAGCTGGACAACCTCTGCGTTATGGTAGATAACAACAACCTGCAGATCGATGGCCCCATCGATCAGGTATGTTCTCCTTATCCCATTGATAAAAAGTTCGAGGCATTCAATTTCCATGTGATCAATGCTGATGCACATGATTTTGATGCGATCCGTGCAGCATTCAAGGAAGCAAGAGAGACCAAGGGCATGCCCACCTGTATCGTATTCCACAGTCTGAAGGGTAAGGGCGTCTCCTTCATGGAGAACAATGTAGACTGGCACGGTAAGGCTCCCAACGATGAGGAGTATGCAGTGGCAATGGCAGACCTTGATAAGATCGAAAAAGAATTAGAGAAAGCAGGTGAGCAGTAATGGCAGAGAATACCGTGAAAAAGATCGCAACCAGAGAAAGCTATGGTAACTCCCTGAAGGAACTGGCAGAAGAATTCCCCAATCTGGTAGTATTGGATGCCGACCTGGCAGCAGCTACCAAGACCGGAATCTTCCGTAAGGCATATCCCGACCGTCATATCGACTGTGGTATCGCAGAAGAAAACATGATGGGTGTGGCAGCAGGACTGTCTCTGGTAGGTAAGATTCCCTTCGTAAGCTCTTTTGCAATGTTCGCAGCAGGACGTGCTTTTGAACAGGTACGTAACTCTATCGGTTACCCTCATCTGAATGTCAAGATCGGTGCGACCCATGCAGGTATCACCGTAGGTGAGGACGGCGCTACCCACCAGTGTAACGAGGATATCGCCCTGATGCGCACCATCCCCGGCATGGTAGTAATGTGCCCTTCCGATGATGTGGAAGCAAGAGCCGCTGTTCGTGCCGCTCTGGAATATGAAGGACCTGTATACATCCGTTTCGGACGTGCCGCAGTACCCGTGATCAACGATCATCCCGGTTATCATTTCGAGATCGGTAAGGGAACAGTAGTCCGTGAAGGTAAAGATGTCACCATCGTAGCCACCGGTATCTGCGTAGATTCCGCTCTGGGTGCAGCGAAGATGCTGGAAGAGGAAGGCATCAGCGCAGAGGTTGTAAATATCTGTACCATCAAACCTCTCGATGAGGAGATCATCATTAACAGCGCGAAGAAGACCGGCAAGGTAGTCACCGTGGAAGAGCATTCTGTCATTGGCGGACTGGGAAGTGCTGTCTGCGACTGCCTGTGCGCACATTACCCTGTACCTGTGAAGAAGGTCGGTATGCAGGATGTCTTCGGTGAGTCCGGTTCCGCTGCTGCTCTGGTAGAGAAGTATGGTCTGGATGCTAAGGGCGTTTACAAGTCTGTAAAAGAGTTCCTGTAAGGAATAAATGATATCAAGGAGAAGCCGCCAGTTATGTGAAAACAGAGACTGGCGGCTTCTTTTGCGTCGTGGTATCATAAATGCACTGTGATTGTCTGTGAGTAAATAAGTTTGTTTTGAGGGTGAAGTGGATACGACAGCAGTTATAAATTGTAGCTTAGGAACATCCGGGAGGAGTATGGTTCGGCTGTCCCGGGACGGCAGAAAGGGAAGGTTATCATCATGAAATACGCAATTATCGGAGCCGGAGGAACCGGCGGAATTTTAGGATTTTATATGACAAAGGCCGGCAGGGATGTCACCCTGATCGCCAGAGGCAGACATCTGGCAGCCATGCAGGAGAAGGGACTTGCTGTGGAGAAAATGTGGGACGGCACCACTGAGACCATCCCGGTAAAAGCTACGGATATGGAGCATTATGATGAGCAGCCGGATGTGGTACTGGTCTGCGTGAAAGGATATTCCCTGGAGGAAACCATTCCTTTTATTCAGCGCGTCGCGAAGCCTTCCACTATCGTGATCCCGGTGTTAAACATCTACGGAACCGGTGCGAAGATGCAGGAAAAACTGCCGGAACTGCTGGTGACAGACGGCTGTATCTATGTCTCCGCCAATATTAAAGAACCGGGGGTACTGATCCAGCATGGCAGGATTCTACGGGTAGTATATGGTGTCCGTAATATGAGTTCTCAAAAAGTAACCGTTAAAGGGGCACATTCAGAAGAAATAATGGATACTCTGAAAAATATTAAAAAAGATTTTGATGACAGTGGAATCGATGGCGTGCTCTCCGAAAATATTCAAAGGGATGCCTTGGAGAAATTCTCCTATGTATCGCCCATCGGTGCGGCGGGACTTTATTATCATGCCACCGCAGCGGACTTCCAGAGAGAAGGCGAGCAGCGAGAAGCCTTCAAGACCATGATCCGCGAGATCGCCACACTGGCAGAAGCTATGGGTGTTCCTTTCGAGCGTAATATGGTGGAAGTCAACCTGAAGATATTGTCATCCCTGGCACCGGAAGCTACCACTTCCATGCAGCGAGATGTCATGGAAGGGAAAGATTCCGAGATCGATGGACTCGTGTACGAAGTCGTCCGTATGGGAGAGAGATACCATGTGCCCGTGCCCATGTATGCGAAAGTAGCGGAAAAATTACGCGAGACATTGTAAATTGAGAGTTAGTGAAATAGTTGTTCTAAAATCCACGCAGAAAGGACTGCCCGCCCCGGACTCGGATGCTATCTACGACCA
>ERZ779941.614-NODE-614-length-14411-cov-2.719978_pt1 | contig 14411 bp, 14 predicted proteins | sample MGYA00511952_ERZ779941 | MGnify/ENA primary metagenome ERZ779941 (study PRJEB29588, sample SAMEA2142846) | human gut metagenome | biome: human gut; feature: human-associated habitat; material: faeces | place: Denmark | collected 2008/2010 ...
TCTACGCTAACTGTCGTCGGTCCTTCTGGACAACTGTCAAAATGAACATCGGCACCAATCAGACTGGCGAACCGACGCACCACGGCGAGACCAAGTCCAAACCCCTTGACCTGCTGATGGCCGGTGGAGATGGAACGATAGAACTTGTCGAAGACTTTCTCGCATTCCGCCGTCGATATGCCGCGCCCGGTATTGGAGAACACCATCAGCGTGTGGCCGTCCTGCCGGTAGGCAGAAAGCTTTATCTCACCACGTTCATCACAATATTTCGTGGCATTGGAGATGAGGTTGCCCACGATGACGCCCAACGCATTGCGGTCGGCGTTGATGGTGAGTTCATTGGGCGCGACGTTCATCGTGATGTGCAAGCCCCTGCGAATGATTTGGTTGGAATAGGCACTGATAGTCTCACTGAACAGCTCGTGTATATTGATGTCAGTGGGAGTCAGCCGGAAGTGCGGGCTGTCGGCGCGTGTGAGCATGAGCATGTTGTCCACCATGCGGTTCATGTTGTCCACCACCCCTATATTCTCCTTGATTTTCCGCTCGTACTCCTCCTGAGCCCGCGGTTTACGGATGAGCACCTCCAAGGAGCCCTTGATAACCGCCAGTGGTGTGCGCAATTCGTGCGATGCATAGCTGGTGAACTGCCGCTCTCGCGCCAGCGACTCCTGCAAGGGCCTGATGCTCTGCCGAGCCACGTCGCGGGCGATAAAATAGAGGCACACAAAGATGAGGACGGAGAACACAGCCTGCATCATCAGTAAACCTATCATCCATGTTGTGGGATGCTGAATACGTCCCAAAGCCAACAGATGGAAGGCATAAAGGTTAATACCCATGGTTATGGAACATGGAATAAGGGCACACAGACCGCCCTGGACAATAATCTTGCGGGCGATATCATCCTGCAGGTGTTCCTGTTCTTTCTTGTCAATATCGTTGGTCATAGGCGGATCATATTTTGTGGAGTTACCTGTCTGTGGCGATGAAGCCTACGCCACGGATAGTCTTGATATAGCCGTCGGCATTCATGCCAAGCTTTTTGCGCAAAGCATTCATGAACACGTCGATGACTCCTGTGTCGTATTGGAAGTCGATGCCCCACACGTCCTTTATAATATCCTTGCGTGAGCAGACATGGTCTTTGTTCCGGATGAAATAAACCAGCAGGTCATATTCACGTCCTGTCAGCTGCACATCCTTGTCGTGGGCTTGCACCTGATGAGTGGTGAGATTGACGGTTATGTCGCCCAACCGGAGAATATCATCTTGCTGTCGGTTGCGGAAGTGAATCTTGATGCGCTCCACGAGCTCCTCGAATGAGAAAGGCTTCTTGATATAGTCGTTGGCACCGGTGCGGAGTCCTTTGATAGTGTCCTCTACTCCGTCCTTCGCTGTGAGGAAGAGTACGGGAGTCGTCACATCAGTCTCCCGGATACTGCGGCACACCTCGATGCCATCCATAGTGGGCAGCATCCAGTCGAGAAGCACCAAGTCTGGTTTCCAGTCGGCAAAGGCGCGCAGTGCCTCACTGCCGTCAGTGGCAACAAGCGTGTCATAGCCTTCATCGATAAGACCTTCCTTGAGGAAAGTGTAGATGCCTGGCTCGTCCTCTACTATTAGTATTTTTGTCATGGATTACTTGATAAAATTAAACGCAAGGACATTTACCCTTCGGCTTCGTGTCTTTGCGCTTTTTATTAGCGGGAGATGCGTTCGGTGAAGCTATTTATCACGTCTTTCAACTCCCTTAGACTCTGTCACCATTACTATGGTTCCAGATAACTTTTGTCTTTTTGCTACTTACATCTGCTTGATGAGCCAGTTCTGCTCGCCAATCAGCTTGATGAGATCCAGCTGCTCCTCATCCCAGTAGAGGTCTTCCTCCTCATCAGCGAGGTAAGCCTTCATCAGGTCGTGAGTAGTAGGATCATCGCTTACTTGAGCTACGCAACCATAGAGCATATCAACGCCCTGCTTCTGAATGTCAAGATCAGCCTTGAGGTAGTCAATAGGGTTCTTTACAACCTCACGACCCTTGCGATCCTCGAGTTTAACATCACCTCCGAGATCGAGGATGCGAGCGATGAACTTGTCAACCCACTGCATCTCCTCCTGATAGTGGCCTGAATATTTCTCAGCCAGCTTTGTGAAGCCCAGAGATTCGAACTGCTTGCCCTGAACCATATGGGCAAAAGCACCGTTTGACAACTCTGTTACGAAGAACTGTAAAGCCTTGATTGATTTTTCCTTATCCATAATTATTTTCTTATTTTAATGTTTATATTCGTCATTTTCTTTTTGACGATGCAAAGGTACGGACTTTCACTGCAAAGATGCTTAAGATTACCTTAACTGTTTCTTAAGATTGTCTTAAGATTGCTTACCAAATCTGTCCTAGAATTATCAGTGGAGTGCTTGTCCTCTTAGGGAAAGCGTAGATGTAATAAGCAAACTGATCCTTGGTCATCTTATTGAAAATGACGAGTGACAGTACGTCAATCCATGAGCCAGCATCAGCACCGATGGCAGCAGCGCCGACGAGAAGATTGCTCTCCTTGTCGAAGATGTAAGCCAACTTGGCATCGGTCTCATGGTGAGTGTTGAAGAGCATAGCCTGACCGATAGGTATATCAACGACACGATATTTGCTGTCTTTTCTTGCCTGGTCAAGAGGTACGCCCACCTGTGCAATACGTGGGAAGGTAAACACGAGGTTTGGTACTACTGGATAGCTGATTGGCTTGTCGGTCTTGCCGAGAAGCAGGTCGGCGATATACTGACTTTCAAACAAAGCTGTTGGTGTGAGCTTTGGGATACGCTTTTCTATCGCGTCGCCGGTAGCAAAGATATTATTTACCGAAGTGCGCAGATGGTCGTCGACTTTAATGCCGCGAGGACCTGCCTCAATACCCAACTTCTCAAGTCCCAGACCTTCATAGTTGACAGGGCGACCCGTAGCCTCAAGAACATAGTCAGCCTCAACCTCAAAACCGCTCTTGGTCTTGACCTTCAAGCCTGTTGCTGTCTTCTCTATGGCACACACGTCTTCGTTATATTTAAACTGTGCGCCCTTCTTCTCCATTGACTTTACGACCTCTTCAACATACTCTCTTGGATATGCCTTTAGAGCATGGTCACCGTGGTCGATAACTGTTACCTCACTTCCAAGGTCTACAGCCATAGAAGCAAACTCCATGGAGATGATACCTGCACCGATGAACACGATACGGTGTGGCATGTGCTCAATGCTGAGCATGTCACGGCTGCCATGAATGAACTCCTTGCCAGGAATTTCGAGTTTGTTGTCACGCTCGCCCGGACCAAGAACTATGTATTCAGCAGTGTATTCCTTACCGTCGACAACCACAGTGTGGGCATCTTTCAAGGTTCCATTTCCATGAATGCAAACACAGCCACTCTCCTCCATAGAGGATTTGGTCATCGGCTTGTAAGCATCAATGTATGGGATCTTATACTGCATGAGTTTTTCCCAGTTCACCTGTGGCACCTTGTCGAAGATTCCCAACTGACGGTAATTTTCCATTGCCGTTGTCAGCTCAAACGGTCCGTCAAGTAGAATCTTGGCATTACAGCCATAGTTTGTACAGGTACCCATCCAAAGGTCACGCTCAACGGCGGCAACGTGCTTGCCAGCCCTTGCTAAAACACGCGCTGCAAGATCACATCCATGACCGCAGCCCACAAAGATTGTGAAGAAATCGTAATTTGCCATCTTTGTTGTTCTTTCTACTTCGAGGTTCTGCTTACTTAAAACGTGTATGTGTCGCTATGACCTGCAAGGTCAGAGATTGTGGCTGTTGCCTCAGTGACTTTCAGCATGATGCAATTTTCGTAGTTATCCCCTCCCATGGCTTTAAGCGAAGGCATCTTAGCAACCATAGCCTCTTTAACCTCCTGGCGCTTGTCCTCAACGAGCTTGCAGGTAAGGCGAAGCTGCTTTCCCTTGAATGCTGCTATCTCTGCCTTAGGATTAGCCTTAAGCTGGTCGATGGCATTGGTGTGGTTCATTGCCATAATGTAAAGGCTATTCTCGAAATACAAGGTGGCACCATAGACTCTTACACGTGGCTGGTCACCTTCAACCGTTGCCAGGAAAAAGACTCTGGCGTTATCCATGAAATCATAAACTTGCTTAGCTGCGTCCATAATCTAAAATCTTATTTATTTTTTATTAATTACGATGCAAATGTAGCATTTATATTCCGTTTTTGCCTTAAGATTGACTTAACAGTTTCTTAAGATTGTCTTAAGATTCCTCAGTGTAATTGTGGTCTATGACGATACTGAACTTATAATCAGGGAATTGCTTATTGAGTTTTTCCTTCATGTCTTCGACAAAGGCATTATCGTCATGCACTGATTCGTTTGGTATAATGTCGATTGTAACGAGGTTCTTGTCGGAGTAATAATAGAATCCATGCGACTGCAAAACATCCGGCTGATTGTTTATAAATGTCATTACGTCCTTTTGCAGAGTTCCTAGTTTTCCTTCGGTATTTATGGCATAGATTCCAACGGTCAGGATGATGCCGTGTTTATAGAACATCTCTTCAGCAATCTCACGATCCAGTCCGTGGATTTCCCTTGCAGTGAGTGTATCGAGAACATTAACGTGCAGAGAGCCAATGATTGTATTCGGACCATAATAGTTTAGGATTATGTCGTACACCCCGTGCACTTGCGGGTATGCCTTAACCTCCTTGCGTATTTCATCCGTCAACTCCTGAGGAACGCCGGTTCCGAGCAACTGGCTGATTGGTGAGCCCAGTATTTCTACGCCAGCCTTGATGATGACTAATGAAATGAGTGTACCGAATATGCCGTCAAGGTTTATTCCGGCAATGAGCATAATGCCTGCCGATACGAGTGTTGACAGTGTAACAACGGCGTCGAACGTTGCGTCTGCGCCGGAAGCTATAAGTGAGTCGCTTTGAAGTTTCTTGTCCTTCGCCTTGACATAGTGCCCAAGCACGAGCTTTACTAGTATTGCCACAACAATGACAACGAGCGTGAATGTTGTATAATCAGGTTCTGTGGGGTTGAAGATTTTCTTCACCGATTCAATAAGCGACGACACGCCGGCAATAAGGACAATGATTGAAATGACTATAGCCGAAAAGTATTCTATGCGGCCATAACCAAACGGGTGCTTACCGTCGGCAGGACGGGCAGAGAGCTTTGTGCCAACGATTGTTATCACACTCGACAGTGCATCACTGAGGTTGTTCACAGCATCCATTATTATTGCCACCGAACCGGCAATGGCTCCGACAACAGCCTTGAAGCCAGCAAGCAGTACGTTTGCGGCTATACCTACAACACTCGTGCGAATAATTTCCTTATTCCTTTCCTGATATTCCATAATGCTTTGTATTTATGTAGAATAAGATTTCTCTTAAGGCGCAAAATTACAAAAATTCTCTCACGGACATCATTAATTTTTGTATTATTTGAAGTACTTTTGCATATTCCAAAGCGAAAAATCGAGCAAAGAACATACAATCTCTTAAGGCAGAGATAGAAAATTTCAAGATGGAGAAAGAACAGATTTATCGGCAGACCACTTCACAGATAAAGTCGCTTATTGACGGCGTTGACAACAAAGTTGGCGCTCTAGCCAATGTTGCAGCTGCATTGAAAGAGACATTCAGCTATTACTTCTGGGTGGGCTTTTATATTGTCAAAGGTGGGGTTCTTGAACTTGGACCGTTTCAAGGACCAGTTGCCTGCTACACAATAAAGAAAGGAAAGGGCGTTTGTGGTACTGCTTGGGAACTGAGGAAAGCTATCGTTGTTCCCGATGTCGAGAAGTTCCCCGGTCACATTGCATGCTCGTCAAAGTCACGTTCGGAGATTGTCGTACCAGTCTTCAAAGGCAGTGATGTCGTTGCTGTTATAGATGTCGACAGCGCCAACCTTAATGCCTTCGATGATAAGGACAAAGAAGGTCTGGAAAAAATAGCGGAGATTATCAGTCTGTTATTCTGATAATTGTCCGCTACTATTTTTTATGTCCCTTCTTCACCAAGCTATCGAGAAACTTAGATATTCTGACGAGATACTTACAATATATAAATATCTGCATAAACAATACTTCGGTAATTTAATTCTTAACTATTTTAACAGAGTTGATTCCCTTATTACGCCGCACCCCTTTGGACTACTTGTCCATGCAGTCATCAGTGGAAATAAAAGCCGGATCAGCGACGGCAAACTGACGGCTTCTATGATAAATGGCACTTTGCTAAGTGCCAAAGCGATCTTTGAAACACTGATATTGTCACGTATGGACACTATGAGGGCTGTCCGCCAAGAAATGAATTTTGACGGATTATGAAAGGCTCGCTTACAGACAGGCGCTACGTGAGGATGTGCCTTTTGAAGGCGGTGCCCATGACGGCTCAAGAATTTCAATCACTCTCATTTGACACTTGCAATGAGGACAGACGCCAATCTCCCATCCTTTCTCCTCGCATATCTGCATGTAGGATTTCTTCGTGCGCATCTTGGGCACAGGCAGTAATTCCTGTTCCTATGATGGGGAGAGAATCACGAAGAATGTATCGCCATTGGGCTTTATCCTCGGCGATGAGGGCAGTGGGGCCGTCTTGGGGAAGACCCTGGTGGGGGATGTGCTGAAGCATCAGCTGCCCGCGTCTATCTGCGAGCGCTTCCATGCGCGATTCCACCTCTCTCAGGCAGAGATCATCGACCGTGTCTACCGCCAGAAACTGCCCAATCGCTTCCTGGCAAGTTTCGTGCCCTTCTTGCAAGAAAACCTCTCGGAACCCTGTATCGAGAACTTGGTGGTCACTGCTTTCAGAAGCTTCCTCGTCCGCAATGTCAAGCAATATGACCATTGGGACCAGTTGCCGATCGGATTCAATGGTTCCATCGCCTATTTCTATCGCGATCCCTTGGAGAAAGCCCTCAAGGCGGAGGGAATGTCCTTGGGCAGGATCATCCAGGCACCGATGGAAGGACTGGTCGACTATCATACGGGAAAAATCTAACGCTTGCTGATATGGCTTTCGTGAACATTACGGAGCAGCCTTCCCTCTATGATCATTTGGAGGAGAAGAGTGTGCACGAATTGTTGGTGGATATCAACACCGAGGACAAGAAAGTGGCTTTGGCTGTCGAGAAGGTCATCCCGCAGGTAGAGACGCTGGTCAATCAGATCGTGCCTAAGATGAAGAAGGGCGGGCGCATCTTCTACATGGGAGCGGGCACGAGCGGTAGGTTAGGGGTCCTCGACGCTTCTGAGATCCCTCCAACCTTTGGCATGGATCCCCATCACGTCATTGGGCTGATCGCCGGGGGAGACGTTGCACTCCGCAATGCTGTGGAAAATGCGGAGGATGACCCTAACCGGGGTTGGGTGGAACTTCTCCGGCATCGTGTCAATGAGAATGATACGGTCATCGGGATCGCTGCCTCAGGGACAACCCCTTATGTCGTGGGAGCCTTGCATGAGTGCAAGAGGCATGGGATCCTGACGGGGTGTATCACCAGTAATCCTGGCACGCCCTTGGCGGCAGAGGCTGATGTGCCCATTGAAATGATTGTGGGTCCTGAGTTCGTAACGGGGTCTTCGCGCATGAAATCAGGAACCGGGCAGAAAATGATCTTGAATATGATCTCGACGACGGTCATGATCCAATTGGGACGCGTGAAGGGAAACCGGATGGTCAACATGCAGCTCACCAATCAAAAGCTCATCGACCGAGGCACGCGCATGATCGTAAACGAACTAGGATTGGAGTATGGGCATGCCCGGAGAATCCTCTTGATGTATGGATCGGTCGAGAAGGCTATCGAGGCCTATCGTAAGGGCTAATCCTTGACGGGGTCTTTGGAATGGCCGAAGATAGAGAAGTTGACGCTGCCGTATGAACGGTGTTCAAGGAAATGCGGGTCGGAAGAGAAGTCATTTTTCTTTCCATGCTCAAAGAGCAAGATTCCCTCTGGCTTCAGCAGGTCGTGTTGAAAAACCAAGGAAGGGATGGTCGGTAGCTCAGGCAGGGCATATGGAGGATCGGCAAAGATAAAGTCAAATTGCTGGTGGCATGATTTCATGAATCGAAAGGCATCTCCCCGGATCAGGATGTGCTGATGGGTCCCGATCTTCTGCATGCACTGCCGGATAAAATGCGCATGGTCCCTGTCTGCTTCCACGCTCACGACTGAGGAGCACCCCCTAGAAAGCAATTCCAAGGAAATGCTTCCCGTGCCCGCGAAGAGGTCTAAGGCGGTGGCATCTTGGAAGTCAAGGTAGCCCATCAATACGTTGAAGATATTCTCCTTGGCAAAATCTGTGGTAGGACGAGCCTTGAATGTGCGGGGTATATCAAAATGCCGCCCTTTGTAAATACCGGTAATGATTCTCATTTCTTATCCTTTCATAAATGATAGCATCATGTCCAAGGGCATGCTCTTGACCTTGGTAATGGGCGCACGGTTGAAATCGGCAATGGGGTTGATGACGAACACATTCCTGAGATAGTGCCTGAGAGCTTCCAAGAGCCAGTCTTTGTCAGGGATGGTGCCAACGATGTGCATCTCATCCCTTTCCTCGTCCAAGTTCAACTGCTTCCACACATACAGCAAGAAATAGGCTGCGTCGCGGGAATGAGCAGCTTCAAAACAGTTGCAAAACTTAAACCGGTTCTTGTCGAAAGACGAGATCTCCAACTTGTTGTCATGAAAATATCCGTAGAGCTTGCGCCTGACACCCGTAAAGCTACGTTGATGGAAATAGTTCCATACCGTTTGCATGAGCGAGATGACCTTTACGTCAGGGAAATGGTCATCAATGACCAACTTCAGGTCTTTGTTCATGCTGAAAACGGCTACTGTATTCAAGGCGGGAAGGGGATTGCTGAGGATGGCACTCTTTTCCGTTTCAGGGAAAGAATGCACATACAATTCTTCTTGTTGATGTGCGTCGTATTCTTCGATGGGAATCATCAGAACGGGGGCGTCGATCATGACCAGCGCCCGTTGATTATCATGCAAGAGCAGCTCTGCTGTCTTGAAGGCTTCACGTAGGTTAGCCGGCAAGGAGATACCGCTCTTGGTAATGTAGGGCTCGTAGTTGACGCCTGCCTCGGCGCGTTCGTCAACAATGGCAAATGCCAGCGAATTCTTGGCAACTCGTATCGTCTTACGGGGGGTCTTGCGAATAGGATGGTCGATGTTTTCCATATCAATTTCGTGCTTTAGTCGCGTTTTTGTTTATTCCCAGTTACCCGCGTTGTTGTTAGGGGTATTGATATCCCCAATGCGCAGTCCTGGAAATCGTCCACTCTCGTTTGCTTCCTGGATCAGGTTGTCAATGCTATTTGGGTCTAATCCTTGAAGATAGTCTTCGTAATTGGCATCACATTCCATCAAGGGGATTTGCTTGCCAGACTTCATAATCTGCGTAGAGGCTGTCAGTGAAAATCTCTTTCCGCTAGAATATGGAATATACTGCAAGGAATCGGCAAGCAGTCCTCTCTTGACCAGAAGCGTGAAGTCGCCAGTGTAGGCTCCCGTTGCCTTCTTATAGCGTTCTTCTGCCGTGCGTATTTTCAAGAGACGCTCCTTCACGGCATACTCTCTGATTGCCTGTTGGTGCTGAAAGTGGATCGGCTTGTCCACGCTCAGGAAGCAGATGAGCGCGAGAGCAAGGACACAAATCAGCAATATGTGATTATTCTTTATTTTCATTCCTACATTAGAATTTTTATTCCTAACTTTGCATCATCGTGCAAAAGTACAATTTTTTTCTGATTATTGATGATCAAAGACGAATTAATATATCAAATCCGGCAGCGATTCCAGTTCCCTCCTACCGCAGGGCAGGAGAATGCCATCGAGGCTTTTGCCTCATTCTTGGCCGATAGGGATGCACATGTGGTCATGATCCTCAGGGGAAGTGCGGGGACAGGGAAGACATCCTTGGCGGGTTCCATGGTGAGGACCTTGGTGGACATGAAGCAAAAGGTGATGCTGCTGGCACCGACAGGGCGCGCAGCAAAGGTCTTCTCCTTGAATAGTGGGCATCCTGCTTATACGATCCATAGGAAAATATATCGACAGAGGACTTTTGATGGGGGAGGAGGTTCTTTCAACCTGAATGAGAACCTGCATGCAGATACTTTGTTCATGGTCGACGAATGCTCTATGATCTCAAATGAAGGCTTTTCTGATCTGTCTTTCGGCAGTGGCAGGTTGTTGGACGACTTGGTACGTTTCGTCTATCAAGGCAGGAATTGCCGGATGATCCTCATCGGCGACAAGGCACAGCTTCCGCCTGTTGGGGAGGTAGAGTCTCCTGCATTAAGTGCGGAGATGCTACGGGGATATGGACTAAGGGTCTATCAGTGCGACCTGACAGAGATCGTCCGTCAGGGTGAGCAAAGTGGGATCCTATATAATGCCACGGTAATTCGCAAGATGATTACTCATGATGAGGCAACGCAATTACCCCAGATCCGCTTCTCTGGATTCGCGGATATCTCCATGGTGCCGGGCAATGAACTGATCGAAAGCCTGAGCAGTAGCTATGCCGAGGTGGGAATAGATGAGACCATGGTGATCACCCGAAGCAATAAGAGGGCTAATATATATAATCAAGGTATCAGAAGGACGGTCCTTGACAAAGAAGGAGAACTCACCTCAGGCGACATGCTGATGGTCGTCAAGAACAATTATTATTTCATACCAGATGATCAAGAAGACCGCCATGGACTTACTTTCATTGCCAATGGCGACCGGGCAATCGTGGAGCGCGTAAGAAACGTACGGGAGCTTTACGGATTCCATTTCGCTGACGTGGGGATGAGATTTCCAGATTATGATAACTATGAGCTGCAGGTGACTGTCATCATGGAGACTTTAAACTCTGAGGCTCCGGCATTGACACGTGAGCAGAATGAGCGCTTATTCCAGCATGTGATGGAAGATTATGCGGATCTTCCGCTGAAGGCGAACCGACTGAAAAAGGTAAAGGAAGATGCTTATTTCAATGCCGTACAGATCAAATATGCCTACGCCGTCACTTGCCATAAGGCACAGGGCGGACAGTGGGCGCATGTCTACTTAGACCAAGGATACATGACCGATGAGATGCTAACCCCAGATTACATCCATTGGTTGTATACGGCTTTCACCCGTGCCACAGAACATCTTTACTTAGTGAACTGGCCCGGAACTCAGACTGATAGCCAGCCAAGATCTATCGAAGAATAACTTTTAACATAAATCATCATGAAGCGATTTGAAATTCTATTGTTATTATGCTTGGTATCTTGCTCTTTATTCGCGCAGGGCAATGCCAAGCCATTCGTCATTCCAGAACTCACGCAATGGTCGGGTGATGATGGGCGTATTGAACTCAGTGGTCGTGTCCTTATCCAGGATAAGCGCTTGAAGAGAGTGGGTGAACAATTCATGGATGACTATCGAGAGCTGTTCCAGAAACCCTTAGTCATGGCAAACGGAAAGGCAAGGAAGGGAGATATTGTCCTGTCCTTGGTGAAGGACAAGGCTCTTGGAGAAGAGGGATACAAGTTGTCTATCCGAGATGTGGTCATCTTATCAGCACAGAAAGGGCGCGGCGTCTATTGGGGAACCCGTACGCTGCTGCAAATGCAGGAGCAGTATACGTCGTTGCCTAAGGGAACCGCTATTGACATTCCTCAATATCCTCTGCGTGGCTTTATGATCGATGCCGGTAGAAAATATATTCCTATGGATTATTTGCGCCATCTCGTTAAAATATTGTCTTACTATAAGATGAATACCCTTCAAGTCCATCTGAATGACAATGGCTTTAAGCAGTTCTTCGGGAATGACTGGGCAAAGACTCCTGCTGCATTCCGGTTGGAGTGCGATACTTATCCTGGTCTGACGGCAAAAGATGGAAGCTATACAAAAAAAGAGTTCATGGACTTGGAGAAGCTCGGAGAGCAATGTGGCGTAGAGGTAATCCCTGAGATTGACGTCCCTGCCCATTCTTTGGCTTTTACCCATTATAAGCCTGAGATTGGGTCGAAGGAATACGGCATGGATCATCTGGATCTTTTCAATCCCGATACCTATGCTTTCTTGGATGGGCTGTTCAAGGAGTATCTCTCAGGCAAGGATCCTGTCTTCAGGAGCAAGCATGTCAACATAGGGACTGATGAATATTCCAATAAAGACCAACGTGTGGTGGAAAAGTTCAGGGCATTCACCGACCATTACCTGGCACTTGTCCAGAGCTATGGAAAGGAGCCTATGCTATGGGGGGCTTTAACTCATGCTAAGGGATCAACGCCTGTACGCCATGAGAATGTGTTGATGAATGTCTGGTATAATGGATATGCCGATCCTCAGGAAATGAAAAAGGAAGGATATCAGATGGTTTCCATTCCTGATGGTTGGGTATACATCGTTCCTGCTGCAGGATATTATTACGACTATCTGGATTGCAAGATGTTGTATCAGGAGTGGACACCTGCCCATATCGGGGAAGTCACCTTCCAAGAGCAAGATCCTCAGATCGAGGGTGGCATGTTCGCAGTTTGGAATGATCATTATGGAAATGGCATTACGGTCAAGGATATCCATCATCGTTTCTATCCTGCCATGCAGACGCTCGCGGTGAAGTGTTGGACGGGGCAGAAGACCAAACTTCCGTATGAGCAGTTTGATAAACTCCGCTTGAACTTGAGCGAGGCTCCGGGCGTTAACGACTTAGGAAGGCTTCCTGAAGATAGTCTCTTGCTCGCTCAGGTTGCCAGTGGGCAGTCGCTTGGACTTCCCGTGTCGGAAGTGGGGTATGATTATCAAGTGTCTTTTGATGTAGATTGCGCGAAAGAAGACAAGGGGGCTATCTTATTCAGTAGTCCGAATGCTGTTTTCTATCTTTCTGACCCGCAAGATGGAAAAGTTGGGTTCTGCCGTGAAGGATACCTGAATACATTCAATTACCGGATGCCAGAGCATGGGAAGGTCTCTGTATGTATCGAAGGCGACCACAAAGAGACCCGTATGTATGTGAATGGAAAGCTCAGGGAAAAGTTAGGACCATTGGACGTATATGCCTTCTCGCCCGATCGCTTGTTGAACACAATGGTCGATACGGATACGAAACCCGAAGTCTATATCCCTTCTGGGACGATGCATTATCAACGAACTTTATTTTTCCCTTTGCAAAAGGCAGGGAATTTTAGAAGCTCGGTTTCTAACCTGAAGGTAAAGAGAATGAAATGATATGGGAAAAGAAAAAAGGAGGATGAATGTCAAGATCCTGGTGCATCTTCCTTTTACATATAATCAGAAAAGAGGATGCATCAGTTTGATGATACATCCTCTTTTTCATTATCGTAGATAACAAAATAGGGAAGGCCATTCGTTGTTGTTAAAACAGGAAATCCATTCCGCCCCCCTTGCCTTTTTGCTCGTTTAGAGATTGGCTAATTCAACTACCTTGTCAACTGCTGCATTGATGCCTTCAAGGTTCTTGCCTCCAGCAGATGCAAAATGGGGTTGACCACCTCCGCCTCCTTGAATCAGTTTCGCAGCCTCACGCACCATCTTCCCGGCATGAAGGCTGTGATCCTTTACCATATCCTCGCTGAGCATGACGTTCAGCATCGGCTTGTCTCCATAGGTAGTCCCGATGACGCACACCAAGTTCTCTGGGATTGCCTCACGGATCTTGAAGACTAAGTCCTTGGCTTGTGAAGCCTGTAAAGGAAGGACTGCCTTCACAACTTGTACACCGTTGACATTCTTTGCATGGGATACCAGCTCATTCTTGGCACGCTCTACAGCCTGGGCAGCAAATTTTTCAATGTCTTTCTTCATGGAGTCATGCTCCTCGATATATTTTTGGAGGACACCCTTTAAGTCTTTTGCATTGTTGAACATGGCCTTGATGTCTTTCAAGCTATCCTCAAGCGTATAGATCGCTTCCTCGCAAGCCTTTCCAGTTAGGGCTTCAATACGGCGGATGCCTGCTGCTACGCTACTCTCCCCAATAATCTTAAAGAAACCGATGCGTCCCGTAGACTTGGCATGGATACCGCCACAGAACTCACAGGACGGACCGAATCTGACAACGCGCACTTTGTCTCCGTACTTCTCTCCGAACAATGCGATCGCGCCGAGCTTCTTCGCTTCTTCAAGCGGCATATCGCGGTGTTCGTCCAAAGGGATGTCCTGGCGGATCATATCGTTGACAATCCGTTCAACCTTACGAAGTTCTTCATCAGTCACCTTTTGGAAGTGAGAGAAGTCAAAGCGCAGCGTCATATCGTCCACATACGATCCCTTTTGCTCTACATGGTCGCCAAGAACCTGCTTCAAGGCATAGTCGAGTAGGTGAGTGGCGGTGTGGTTGGCTGCAC
>ERZ779941.615-NODE-615-length-14381-cov-7.901159_pt1 | contig 14381 bp, 10 predicted proteins | sample MGYA00511952_ERZ779941 | MGnify/ENA primary metagenome ERZ779941 (study PRJEB29588, sample SAMEA2142846) | human gut metagenome | biome: human gut; feature: human-associated habitat; material: faeces | place: Denmark | collected 2008/2010 ...
CAAGTGAATACTCATACATTGGAGGAATAAACTCATACTTAAATGAAAATAATTATTATGTAATAGATGGTACAACTATTAAAAACATAACAAGTGGAAATATTACAGAAGCAAGTACTACAAGTAACTTAAGACCAGTAATATATTTACAAAGTGATGTAAAAGTAAAAGGGTCTGGTACAATAACAAATCCATATAAACTAAGTGAAAAAGGAGATGTAGTATTTGCAAGTGCAACACTAAATGGAACTTCTATTAGTTTTCCAAAAGAAAGTGACCCATACATTCCTAAAACTGTAACATGTACAAATGGGTCAGTAGGAGAATGGAATACAGAAAAACAAAAAATAATACTAACAACAGTAAACTTACCAACAAGTTGTGTAGTAGATTTTACTGAAGGATATACAGTAACACTGAATGTTATAAATGGATCAACTTCTCCAGTTAGTAAAGTAGTTGGAAGAGATGGTGTAACATCATTTACAGTAACACCAAATGATGGCTATAAACTAGAATTAGAAAGTGACACTTGTAATGGAACACTTTCTGATAATACTTATACAATAAGTAATATAACAGGCAATAAAACATGTTCAATAACATTTAAACTTAATTTACCAACACTATTAAGTCAAATATTAAAAGATAATCCAACAAGAAGTACAAGAAGTAACAATAATAATGGAACAAATAACTTTGCAGCACCATTAACTGCAACTACAACAGGAACATTATTTACAGGAACAGAAAGTATTACAGGAATAACAGACTCACCAAAAGAAGTATATTATTATGCAGGAAATACAACAAATAACTGGGTTAAGTTTGCAGGATTCTACTGGAGAATAATAAGAACAAATCATGACTCTAGTATAAGATTATTATATGTAGGAACTAGTCCTGATACAACAAGTGGTAATATAGGGGAAGGTAATTTTAATTCTTCATACAATAGTCCAAAATATGTAGGATACAAATATGGAGAAGATACATCACTTGATACGATAAGAAATAATACAACAGATAGTAAAATAAAAACATATGTAGATAATTGGTATAAAAACAATTTAATAAACTATACAAAATACTTAAGTACAAGTGCAGTATATTGTAATGATAGAAGTCTAGGAACAGGCCAAACATATAGTACAAATTCATTGTTCGAATTTGCATCATACTATAGAATGGACTATAATACAAATGGAGCAAAAGCAAATCCATCATATAATTGTACAGACAGAAGAGACGCATTCAGTGTAGATAATACAAGTGCAAAACTTACTTATCCTGTGTCTTTAATGACAACAGATGAAATGGCGTTTGCTGGAGGAGTAGCATATATAAAAACAAACACTTCATATGCATGGTTTATAAGTAATAGTGCTGGTTCTCAAGTATCATCTTCTTGGTGGTCCTTGTCGCCTGATGGCTGGAATGGGGCTCGCTCGTGCGTTTGGCGTTGGGATTCCGACAATGCGTACTTGAACATAGTTGATGTGGGCATCGACGATGCCGTGCGCCCAGTCCTATCACTAAAATCTTGTATCAAATATAGTACAGGAAATGGGTCATCTGAGACACCTTATGAAATAGTTGAAACTTCAAGTGGATGTTAAATCAATCAAAAGTATACATACAGAAATGTAAAGCATGTATACTTTTTTTTCTTTATAGTGTAAAATTATATATGAGGAGGGATAATATGCTTGAACTTAAGAATGTAAGTAAGTTTTATTATAAAAAGGGAATTGTATCAAGTGGTATAAGTAAAGTAAGTCTTAAATTTGATATGGGTGAATTTATTGCTATTACTGGAGAAAGTGGGAGTGGTAAGTCTACACTTTTAAATGTTATAAGTGGACTTGATACTTATGAAGAAGGAGAAATGTATGTAAATGGTGAAGAGACTAGCCATTATAATGAAGAAGATTATGAAGAATATAGAAAGAAATATATTGGTAATATTTTTCAAAGTTTTAATTTAGTTAATAGTTATACAGTATATCAAAATGTAGAATTGGTACTTTTAATAAATGGGGAGACTAGAAGAAGTGTTAAACATAAAGTAATTGATATATTAAAGAAAGTAGATCTTTATAAATATAGACATACTAAGGTAAGTAAGTTAAGTGGTGGAATGAAACAAAGAGTTGCTATTGCAAGGTGTTTAGCTAAAGATGCACCTATTATTATAGCTGACGAGCCTACTGGAAACTTAGATAGTAAGAATGCTAAAAGTGTGCTTAAACTTCTTTATGAAATTAGTAAATATAAATTAGTAATAGTTGTTACTCATAACTTTGAACAGATAAGTGAGTATGCTACTAGAAGGATTACTATGCATGATGGTAGTGTTATTGAAGACATGAAATTAAAAGATAAAAATGAGGTAAAAGAAGTAAATACAAGTAAATTTAAGAAAACTAAAGTAATAAGTAATTTAAGACTAGGAATTAGAAATACATTTAATATAGTACCTAAGTTTTTACTACTTACTTTTGTTTATGCTTTTGTATTAATTAGTATAGTTGGAGTTTACTCTGCATTTTTAGAATTAGAGAGTACTAATAATACATATAATAGTTTCTTTAATGAGACTGATGCAAATAAAAGAGTTATAGTTAAAAAGAAAGATAATTCTAGTTTTACTAATGAAGAAATCAATAAGTTAAAAAGTATTAGTAATGTAGATAAAGTTATTACTAATGATTATGTATATGATTATAGTATGAGTTTAATAGACTATGAAAATATATTTTTAGATAGTAATTTTATGAAATTAGAAGAGTTTAAGGGTAAACTTAAGTATGGAAGAATGCCTCTAAATGATAATGAAATAATAGTAAGTGGGTCAAAAGAAAACTATTATATAGAAGACATGGGGAGTGAACTTATTAATAAAGAAGTTTCTATTAATAGTGGAAGTGATGAAATAAAAGTTAAGATAGTTGGAGTAAGTGTTTTTGAAAAGTATAACTGGATGGTTACAAGTTATGTAAGTGATAAAATATATAATTATGTAGAAAATCAAGTTGAACAAGTTTATGGTACAACTAAAGTATTTATAAGTGATAACTCTCAAAATGTAAATCCTAATATAAAAACTAGTGATATACTAAGTGAAGGTCAAGTATATATAAGTGAAAATTATTCATATAATTGTAAAAGTTACAATTGTATGAAAGATAGTTTAAATATTAAGTTTAGTAATATGTATACTAATAAAGAAATAAGTTTAAGTAATGTAAAAGTTTATAATAAGAATAATTTTAAAAAGATATTTGGTAGTGAATATGATGACATGGATACTATTTATTTAAGTAATAATGATTATGATAAATTATATAAAAATAATAATATTTATCAAGTAAGTTTATTTGTTAAAGATGTAAGAAATATTGATAAAACAATGAATGAACTAAATGATTATGTTAGTTTTAGTTTAAATAGTGTTAAACAAGATGGTGCATTGGTACAAGTAATAAAAATAGTTAAAACTATAATAATTACTGTTTTAGTGATAGTATTATTCTTTGTAAGTTATTTTGTTATTAAATTAATTATTAAATCTAGAAATAAGTATTTTACAACTATTAGAATATTAGGAGGTAGTTACATAGAAGTAAAACGTCTTTTACAAATAGAACTTCTCAATGTGACTAATATAGTTTATTTAGTTTTCTTAGTAATTAGTTTATTAATTAAGAATGATATTATAGTTAGTGAGAGTATAAAGAGTATGTTATTTTATATTAATTTAAAAGAGTATGTTATAGTTTATTTAATACTTAGTGTGATGAGTTATTTAACAAGTAGTAGATATTCTAGAAAGATATTTAAAAGAAGTGTGATAACTACTTATAATGAGGAGGTGTAATAATGATTAAACTAGTTAATGTATATAAATATTTTAATAAGGGTAAAAAGAATGAAGTTAAAGCAATAGATAATACTAGTTTAGATTTACCAGATAAAGGAATTGTTACACTTCTAGGCCCTAGTGGATGCGGGAAAACTACACTTTTAAATAGTATTGGTGGTTTGTCTAGAATTAATAAGGGAAGTATTTATATAGATGGAGAAAGAATTACTAAGAGAAATGTTAATAAGATAGATAAGATAAGAAGTTTAAAAATAGGTTATATATTTCAAAACTTTAATTTACTTGATGATGAGACAGTTTTTGATAATGTTAGTTTAGTTCTTAAAATTAATGGACTTAAAGATAAACAAGAGATTAAAAAACGAGTTAACTTTTGTTTAGAGAGTCTTAATATTTATAGATATAGAAATAGATATGCTAATATGCTTAGTGGTGGTGAAAGACAAAGAGTTGCTATTGCAAGGGCTATTGTAAAAGACCCAGAAGTTATTATAGCAGATGAACCTACTGGAAACTTAGATAGTAAAAATAGTATAGAAGTAATGAATATTATTAAAAGTATAAGTAGAGATAGATTAGTAATTCTTGTAACACATGAAAGAGAACTTGCTAAATTTTATAGTGATAGAATTATAGAAATAAGTGATGGAAAGATAGTTAAAGATTATGAAAATGCTGATAATCATGAACTAGATTATAGATTAGATAATAAGATATATTTAAAAGATATGGAAAATTATTCTAATAAAGAAGTAGGAAGTGCTAAAGTAGAATATTATAGTGATAATACTGATAAAGTTAGTTTTAAGATAGTAGTAAAAAATGATAATATTTATATAGAAAGCGATAGTTTAAAGAAAATAGAAGTTATTAATAATAGTAATATAGAATTAGTTGATGCACATTATGAAAAGATTAATAAAAAAGTTTATGAAGAATTTAGTTTTGACTTTAATAAAGTAAAAGATAATAAGTTTAAAGAAAAGTATTCTAGTATTTATAATGTTGTTACTAGTACTAAGAAAGGGTTTAAAAAAGTACTTAATTATAGTTTTGTTAAGAAGTTACTTTTAATTGGATTTTTTACATCTAGTATATTTGTAATGTACTCAGTAAGTAGTATTATGTCTACTTTTAAAGTTGATGAAAAAAACTTTGTTTCTTATAATAAAGATTATGTTTTATTAAATAAGAAGAATATGAGTGTTAATGAATTTAATAATTTAACTAATGTAAGTAATGTGGAATATATTTTACCTAGTAATGGTATTGTACAAGTTAATTTTAAATTTTATAAGTTTTTACAAACTAGTGGTATAAGTGAAAGTATGAGTGGTAGTTTAGCAAGTTATAGTAAAGTAGATAAAGTTATAAATGGAGTTAAAACTAATGGTAAAAAAGAGATTATTATTGATAAGATGGTAATTGATAAGTTTTTAAGTATGGGTGATGCTAAAAATGCTGGATTTAATACTTATGATAGTTTTATTAATGAGTATGTTTATTTAAAAAATGATGATATGTATAAGATAGTAGGAATAAGTGATACTAATAGTCCTTCTATATATGTAAATGATAGTGAATTTATTAATTTTATAGATAATAGTTTAAAAGATAATTCAGAAGACGGTAGTGATAAACTTAAGAGTTATGAAAGAACAAGTATTACTTTAACTAAAGGTAGTTTACCAGTTAATGATTATGAAGTTATAGTTAATGAGAAAATGAAAGACATGTATCCACTTGAAAAGAGTATAGATAAAAAAGTAGGAGATAATAAGTTAAAGGTAGTAGGTTACTATAAAAGTGGAAGTGAAAATGGTTTATTAGTTAGTGAAAATACTATTAAGAATAATTTAATACTTACAAGTGATAAGTTTGTTATTAGTAGTAGTGATAAAGATAGTACTATTAATGAATTAAAAGTTAGTAAATTTAATGTAGTTGATACTTATAAAAATAGTTTAAATGATTATAAAAGAAATATAGAAGAGTCTAATAGAAATAAGATAATTTATTCTAGTGTTATAGTTATTATTAGTTTAATAGAAATATATTTGATAGTTAGAAGTAGTTTTTTAAGTAGAGTTAAAGAAGTTGGTATTTTAAGAAGTATTGGTGTTAAGAGAAAAGTTATTTATAAGATGTTTATGGGAGAAATACTTAGTATTACTTTAATAAGTAGTGTTCCTGGACTTATAGTTATGAGTTATATTTTGTATACTTTATCTAAGATAAGTGTTTTAAATATAGTAATAAACTGGTATGTAGTTTTAATTAGTTTAGCTATTATATTGGTGTTTAATACTTTATTTGGTTTGTTACCAGTATATAAAACTATAAGGAAAACACCGCATGAAATTTTATCAAGAAATGATGTTGATTAATAATTAAAGTTATGGTATTATTTTAGTAGGAGAGATGAATATGTTTAATGAAAGTGATGTAAAAACTAGAATGGAAAAAGTTATAGAGAATATGGAAATGAGATTTACTACTGTAAGAGCAGGAAGAGCTAATCCTAATATTTTAAATGGTGTAATGGTAGAATATTATGGGGCACCAACACCACTTAATGCAGTTAGTACAATAAGCGTTCCTGAAGCTAGACAATTAATGATTAAACCATTTGATAAAAGTTTACTTAAGGAAATAGAAAAGGCTATATATGCTGCAGAACTTGGACTTACTCCAAATAATAATGGTGAAGTAGTGTTTTTAACTATTCCAGAACTTACTGAAGAAACTAGAAAAAATTATGTTAAACAAGTTAAAGAAATGGCTGAAGAAGCAAAAATTGCTTTAAGAAATGTTAGACAAGACTTCAATAATATGATTAAGAAAAGTGAAGTAAGTGAAGATGAAGAAAAAAGAAACATGGATCAAGTTCAAAAATTAATTGACAAGTATAACCAAGTTGTTGAAGAAAAGTTTAAAGAAAAAGAAAACGAATTACTTAGTATTTAATAAAGTACTTGAATTAATTAGTTAAATTTGTTATAATTATATTGTCATTAAGACATATAATATAAATGGACATAAAAAATGAGTAGTACCTGGCTTTGCTCGTTAGGTATTCACTCAGTCCATATTTAGATTGTTGAACACCAGATCAAGTTGATTTGGCGTTCTTTTTTCATTACTGGAAACAGTAATTACTTGCGGTTTGAATTCAAGAAGTGATCTAGCACTGCTATAATCACGACTAGTACAATTAAGTACTGCACAAAAAAGTTCTCCTTTTCTATACTTCATACAGACCACCTCACTTTCCTAAATTTGTGTAAATTTTTGGACTGAGGTAAGAACACCTAACCACTAGGTACTACTCATGTACTAATTGTACCACCTAAGTAATTTCAAAACAAGCGAACAATGTTGTATTTCTTATAAATATTGTAGTATGTTTTAATAGAAAAATATGTGATTTTACATTTATTTTTGAAATAATGATTTTTTACTTGAAAAAGTATATTAAATGTTATAAAATATAATTATCTTTTGGAAGAAAGTGTAGTATATAATTTAATTTATAGAGAGTTAGTGGTAGGTGTAAACTAATATGTTATATATGAAGTTTCATTCTTCTGTTAAAAAAGAACGTATAATAGGCGTTAACTATGAAAGATGCATAATACTTTATGAATTAAGGTGGTACCGCTGTTAACTTGCAGTCCTTAAGTCGTAAAGTTTTTATTTTTAGGAGGAGAAAATGAAAGAAAAATTAAATGAAATTCTTGAAAGTGGTTTAAAAAAGTTAGATGATGTTAAAGATTTAACAGAACTTGAAGTAGTTACTAAGGAGTTAACTGGAAAGAATAGTGAACTTACTTCTATACTTAAAAATATGGGTAGTTTATCTAGTGAAGAAAGAAAAGACATAGGAGTAGTAACTAATGAAATTAGAAAGTCTTTCGGTGAAAAGATTAATAGTGTAAGAAATAGTATTATTGATAATACTAGTGTAGTTAGTGATGAGTTTGATACTAGTTTACCAGGTACTTTTGTTAATAAAGGAGTGATGCATCCAATTACACAGATGTGTTATGACTTAAATGATGCCTTTTTAAGTTTAGGATTTGAAGTTTTTAGTGAAAATGATATAAGTAGTGAAAAGTATGCTTTTGATAATTTGAATTTTGCTAAGGATCATCCTGCAAGAGAGAGTATGGATACTTACTGGCTTAAAGGAACTGAAGATAAAAGTGGAAGTGAAAGATTATGTTTGAGACCTCATTTAACTGGAGGAAGTGTTAGATACTTACTTAAACATGGAGCACCTGCTAGATTTGTTTATCCAGGACGTGTTTATAGAAATGAAAATACTGATGCAAGACATGAAAGGGCTTTTTATCAATATGAGGCTTTAATAGTAGATAAAAATATTTCTTTTTCAAGTGGTATTGTTTTAATACAGACTATTTTAGAAAAAGTTTTTGGTAAAAAAGTAAATGTTAGAATGCGTGAAGGCTTTTTCCCATTTACTGAACCAGGTTATGAAATAGATATGGAATGTTTAGTATGTGGTGGTAAAGGGTGTCCAGTGTGTCATCAAAGTGGTTGGATAGAAGTTATGCCTGGTGGAGTAATACATCCAAATGTATTAAAAAGTGCTAATTTAGATCCAAATGAATGGACAGGATTCTATATCAATATTGGAGTTGATAGACTTGTTATGATGAGATATGGAATAGATGATGTAAGACTTTTAAGAAGTGGTGACTTAAGGTTTATTAGTGAATTTAAATAGGAGGAATTATGAGAGTATCTTTAAATTTAATAAAAAAATATGTTGATTTGAGTGATATTAGTGATGAGAAAATAGCAACAGATTTAACTTTAAAAACTGTTGAGGTTGAAAAAATAGAAAATACTAGTTTAAAGTATGAAAATATAGTAGTTGGTAAAATATTAGAGGTTAATAGTCATCCTAATGCTGATACACTTAGAGTGTGTATGGTTGATATAGGAGAAGAGAGTCCTAGACAAATAGTATGTGGTGGAAGTAATTTATATGTTGGAGAGTATGTAGTTATTTCTAAACCAGGTAGTATGGTTCATTGGCATGGAGAAGAAGACTTAGTTAAAATAAAAGAGACTAAGATGCGTGGAGTAGATTCTTATGGAATGATATGTGGTGCTGAAGAAGTTTTTTTAGATAGTTTGTTTCCACCTAAGGATGAAGATGAGATAGTTGATTTAAAAGGATTAGAATGTTATCCAGGACAAAATATTAGTGAAGTAATAGGTTCAAACGATATAATTTTAGAAATAGATAATAAAAGTTTAAGTAATAGACCTGACTTGTGGGGGCATTATGGAATTGCTAGAGAGTTGTCTGTTATATATGATAGAGAATTAAAGTGTCTTACTGAAGAAGTAAGTATGCCTCCTCTACCTAAATACGATATTACTATAGAAGACACTATTAAGTGTAATAGATATATTGGAATAGTTATAGATAATGTTAATACAAAAGAAAGCCCAATATGGCTTAAAACACTTTTATATAATGTTGGATTAAGACCAATTAATGCTATAGTTGATATAACTAATTATGCTATGATAGTAACAGGAAATCCTACACATGCATTTGATAAGACACATGTAAGTGGTAATAAAATAATAGTAAGAAATGCTAAAAAAGGAGAAAAACTATTATTACTTGATGATAATATGGTTGATTTAACTAGTGATGATTTAGTAATAAGTGATGAAGAAGGTGTGCTTGCACTTGCAGGTATTCGTGGAGGAAAAAAAGATTCTGTACTAGATAGTACTACTGGAGTACTAGTAGAAATTGCAAATTTTGAACCTAGTACTATTAGAAAAACTGATAAAAGATTTGCAGAAAAGACTGAGGCTGCAATTAGGTATGAAAAGGGACTTGATTCTGAAAGAGTTGATAGTACTAAGGATTTAATTATTAATATGTTTAAGGAGTTATTTCCTGAAGCTGTAATAACTAGTTATAATGATATATATCCTGTTAAAACAGAAAGTAATTATATAGAAATAAGTAAAGAATTCTTAGATACTAGAATGGGTAAAGTTGTTAGTAAAGAAGTTATTACTAAGATACTTACAGGTCTTGGTTATGAAGTAACAATAGATGGTGATATATATAAAGTTTTAGTACCAACTTATAGAAGTACTGGAGACGTTACTATTAAAGATGATGTAATGGGAGATATTGTTAGAATATTAGGTTTTGATAGTTTTGAGGCTAAAGGAATTAATTATACTGTAAATCATGCAGTTCTTCAAAGAGAAGTATTGTTAGAAAGAAGAATTAAAGAATATTTAAGTAATAGATGTGGTTTATATGAAGTAATTAGTTATCCATGGGTAAATGTTAAATATATAGATGCGTGTATGTTAGATAAACAAGAAATGGTAGAATTAGCAAATCCTCCAAGTCCAGAACAATCTTATTTAAGATCTAGTTTAGTTCCAGGAATGTTAGAAGTAATTGTTAAGAATTTAAGATACTTTGATAAATTTAAAGTCTATGAAATGGGTGAAGTATTTACTAAGGGTGAATATCATGAAAGTAGTATAGATGAAACTCTTCCAATACATAATAATTATTTATGTGGGTGTGTAGTTGATAAGGATGCTAAAAGTGCATTTTTGGAACTTAAAGGAGTTCTTGAAAATATTAGTGGTTATACTCATATGGAGAATATTAAGTTAGCTCTTTCTATAAATAAAGTAAACTATTTAGATAAATATGCGTGTATGGATATAGTTCTTAATGAAGAAGTAATAGGTTCTTTTGGTTTACTTAAAATTAGAGTAATGAATGAATGCAAGATTAAACATGTAAATGTTTCTATATTTGAACTTAATGTAAGTAAACTTATTCCACTTGATGCTAGAACTAATAAATATACTAGTTTACCTGAAATACCTTATGTAGAAAAAGATTTATCTATAGTTGTAGATGAAAGTGTTAGATGGGAAACTATTTATAAAATGATTAAATCTAAAGTAAAGGAAGTAATATTTGTAGAAGAATATAGAGGAGAAAATATAGGTGAATCGAAGAAAAGTATTACTCTTAAACTTAAGATAGGTGATGGGAAAAGTACTCTTACTAGTGATGAGATAAATTCAAAAATTAATCAAGTACTAAAAACATTAGAAAAAACTGTAAATGCTAAGTTAAGAGATTAAAATATTTATAGATTATTTATATAATATATAGTATAATTAATTAAGAAAGGTGGTAATAATATGAGTCTTGGAGTTTGGATTATTATTGGAGTTATTGTTCTTATAGCTTTATATGTAGTTAATACTTACAATACATTTGTTAAGTTAAGAAATAGAGTTAAAGATCAATGGGCTCAAATTGAGGTTCAATTAAAAAGAAGATTTGACTTGATACCTAATATAGTAGAAACTGTTAAAGGTTATGCTAAACATGAAAGTGATACTTTGAAAGGGGTAATTGAAGCAAGAAATAAATTTACTGTTGCTAGTACTCCAGAAGATGAGATGAAGGCTAATAATGAGTTAACTGGTGCAATTAGACAATTATTTGCGCTTAGTGAAAGTTATCCTGAATTAAAGGCTGATACAAGTTTTTTAAAACTTCAAAGTAATTTAGAAGAAACAGAAGATAAAATATCTAGTGCTAGACAATTTTATAATGATACTGTTTTATCTCTAAATAATAAGGTTGAATTATTTCCTTCTAATTTAGTTGCTAAAATATTTGGATTTAAAAAGGAAGCTTTCTTTGAAGCTGAAAGTGAAGCAAAGGTCGCTCCTAAAGTACAATTTTAAGCTTACTAATGTAAGCTTTTTCTTTTAAGGAGGATAGTTATGAAAAAAGTTATATGTTTTATTATTTCTTTATTTATATTTAGTATTAATTTATATGCAGTAAGTAATGTTAATTATAAAATAGATGATTATATAGTTGATTCTCGAATAGATATATCTGGTAATATGGTTGTTAGAGAAGTTATTAAAGTTAAAGGAAGTTTTAATGGATATATTAGGGATTTAAAATATAAAAATAGTAATAATAAAGTATTTGATAAATCAATTGATAGTTTTTATGGAAGTAGTATATATGATGCTAGTAATATAGAAGTTAGAAAAGTTGGTACTATTAATTACGATAAAGAGTTAGATTTTAATGTTTTTGATCAAAGTATTAACGAGTTTACTATGAATGATAGTTGTACTGTTAATAAGGGTTGTTATGAAAAAAGTGATATTACTGATGGAGTTAGTTTGAAAATGTATAATGAAACAAATAATTCTAGTACTTACTTTTATATAGAGTATTTACTTGGTAATGTTGTAGTTATGCATGAAGATATTGCAGAAGTTTATTTTAACTTTGTAGGTGATATGTTTGATGATGATATTAATAAGTATAAGTTAAGGGTGGTTTTACCTGATAAAACTAAAGAGTTAGTTAGAGTATGGGCTCATGGTCCACTTAATGGTAATGTTAGTCCTATTAAAGATGAAAATGGTTATTATTATGGAGGTTATTTAGAAATAAATGATTTATATAGTAATACTCCTGTTGATATGAGACTTACTTTTGATAAGAATCTTATACTTGTGAATCATCCATATTTAAAGAAAAGTGAAGTATTAGCACTTGATAAAATTCTTGAAGTAGAAAATTTAAGAGCAGATAAAGCTAATAAAGAAAGAGAAGAAGCTAAATTTTTTATGTATGGATCTTATGCTTTGGGAAGTGTTTATTTAGTACTTTTAGTGTTATTATTTGTTTACATTTATATTAAGTATGATAAAGAATTAAAAACTAATTTTGATATGGAATATAATAGAGAGTTTATTAATGATTATGATGTTACTAATATAGAGTATTTATTTGATAAGAAAATTACTGAAAAAGCATTTAGTACTAGTATACTTAATTTAATTTATAAAAAGAATATTAAAATTGAACAAATAGATAAGAAAGATTATAAATTAATTAAAGTAAATACTGATAATTTAAGTGAATCTGAAGAGTATTTAATGAAGATGATATTTGATAATATTGGTAATAAAGAATATGTTTTATTAAGTCAGATAAAGAAATATGCAAAAGAAATACATGGTACTACTAGTGAATTTTTAACTAGTTTTACTACTTGGCAAAATAAAGTTACTAGTGAAAGTATAAAAAATAATTTTTATGAATCTAATACTAAAATTAAAGTACTTGGAGTATTATTTAGTTTAGTAGGTTATTTAGTATTTTATGTAATGGGAAGATTTAATGGATTTAATTTATTTTCTATAATAATATTTATTTGTGCATTAGTGTTTATGATTTATGTGCTTGTATTTAATAAGAGAACTAAAAGAGGCGCAGAAGATTATCGAAAATGGAAAGCATTTAAAAGATTTTTAGAAGATTTTGGTAGGTTTGATGAAAAAGAATTGCCTGAAATAGTTTTATGGGAAAGATATTTAGTGTATGCTAATATATTTGGTATTGCTGATAAAGTAGGTAAAACTATGAAGATTAAATTTAATGAGATTAATACTAATAATCAATATAGTAATGGAGACTTGTTGTTTGATTATATGATGTGGAATAATTTGAATTATAGTATTAATAATACCGTTAGAAGTTCAGTTAGTACTGCTAGAACTGTAGTTAATGAAGCAATTGCAAAAAGTTCAAGTTCTAGTGGTGGAGGATTCGGTGGAGGATTCTCTTCTGGAGGGGGCTTCGGTGGAGGAGGAGGCGGTGGCCGTGGATTCTAAAGCTAAATTGTTTACTACTGAAATAAATTATATTAAAAATGATAGAATAAAAGAAAGTTTAGTTAATCTTATTAATTTAATACCTGATTACTTTTTTACTGAAGCAGCTAGTTCTACTGGGAAATATCATCCATCATTTAGTCAAGGTGTTGGTGGACTTGTTAGACATACTAAAGTTGCAGTTAAAATAGCAAATACTTTACTTATTAATGATAGTATTGGTTATAAGTTTACAAGAGATGAGAAAGACTTAATAATACTTTCGTTAGTGATGCATGATTCAGTTAAAAGAGGAATTCCTGAAGAAAAGTATACTAAAGTAGAACATCCTCTTTTAGCAAGTAAATTTATAAGAGATAATGCTAAAAATACTTCTTTAACTGAAGAAGAAATAAATTTAGTATGTAGTATGATTAGTAGTCATATGGGTCAGTGGAATACTGATTTTAATGGAAATGAAGTACTTCCTAAACCTAAAACTAAGTATGAGAGGTTTGTTCATATGTGTGACTACTTATCTGCACAGAAATTTATGAATATAAATTTTGATGAAAATAATGAAATTATTTGTTAATGGGTACTTGAAAAGAGTACTCTTTTTTGATATACTTTTATTAGATTAAGGTAGAAGGAGGACACAAAATATGACTAATAATTATATAAATAAATTAAGTTATATGTCTTCACCTATAGTACAAAATAAAGTACAATGGGGGGGGGGTTATTATATCTTCTAACTAAC
>ERZ779941.621-NODE-621-length-14332-cov-2.552147_pt1 | contig 14332 bp, 10 predicted proteins | sample MGYA00511952_ERZ779941 | MGnify/ENA primary metagenome ERZ779941 (study PRJEB29588, sample SAMEA2142846) | human gut metagenome | biome: human gut; feature: human-associated habitat; material: faeces | place: Denmark | collected 2008/2010 ...
GTCGTAGACGATATTCAAGATCGCCTGGGATTTTCCAAGAAAAATGTCTTCAGAATGAGTTTCCGAAGAGAGAACCTTGCCTATGTCGTCAGTCATACGCTGGATAAGGCACAAGAACTTCTCCACATTCTTCGGGACACTCAGGAAAGCGCTATCGTCTACGTGCGTAGTCGGCGACGAGCGAAAGAGATAGCAACCTATCTTTGTGACCACCAGATTAACTCCACCTTCTACCATGCAGGCTTAGAGCCTTCTGTCAAAGACAAAAGGCAAAAGGACTGGCAAGAAGACCGCACGCAAGTGATGGTAGCAACCAATGCTTTTGGCATGGGAATAGACAAGCCAGACGTGAGAGTAGTTGTCCATATCGATTGTCCTGATTCTATTGAGGCATATTTTCAGGAAGCAGGACGGGCCGGAAGAGACGGCAATGATGCCTCTGCCATCTTATTATATAACAATAGCGACCACAGGAAATTGGAAAGAAGGATCGCAGATACCTTTCCTGAGAAGTCCATGATCCGCCAGGTATATGAACACCTTGCCTATTTCTATCAGATTGGGACCGGCAGCGGTTACGGGTATACCTTTGCCTTCGACATTGATAGATTCTGTAGGACGTTCAAGCATTTCCCCGTTCAGACAGATGCAGCCTTGAAAATCCTTGAGAGATCCGGGTACATCCATTATGAGACGGATCCTGACGCCAGTGCCCGCCTGATGTTTCTATTAGGGAGGAATGAGCTCTACAAGTTGCAGGAAACCACCTCTAAGGAAGAAGCAGTTATCACAGCCTTGCTGCGTTGCTACGGTGGGCTTTTCACGGACTACTGCTATATCGACGAAGGATTGATTGCACAACAGGCGCAACTGACATCACAGCAAGTGTATCTCGTCCTAAGGTCTCTCAGCCAACGGCATATCGTCAACTTTATCCCGCAACGAAAAACGCCCTATATCACTTACACGCAGAACAGGGAAGACACAGAAAGGGTGCTCATTCCTAAAGAAGTATATGAGGAAAGGAAGGAACAATTCCGCCAACGTATCAATGCGATCGAGCATTATGCTACGAACGATACGATATGCAGAAGCCGGCAATTGCTGAAGTACTTTGGTGAAGAAACGACTCAGGAGTGTGGACGATGCGATGTCTGCCTTGCCCATACCCTTGACCATATTGAACCAGAGACCTTTAAAAAGACAAAAGAGGTCCTCCTTCATCTCTTAGCAGATGGAGAACTACATCCTATCACGGAATTGCATCAGCTCCATCTACCTGAAACAGACATACAAAAGACCCTGCGGTATCTCATAGATGAAGAAGAAATCATCCTTGACGGTAGCAGGATCAGAATCAAAAAATAAGGAGCACCTCCCTGTAAGAAGATGCCCCTTTTTCTTTATGTACGAGAAAAAAATTAGTTTCTTTCTGGACGCAGTTTACGAACGGTAACACCTGCACGCCACATTTCCTTGTTGCGCATTGCATCCAGCTCTGCATTCAACTTCTCACGATAGTCAAGCTGAGAGTTCTTATCAATAGCTATCTGAGCTTCAATACCAGTCTTTACAGAGTAGTACAACCACTCCATTACAGGCTTGATAGCCTCACGGAAACGAGGAGCCCAGTCGAGCGCACCGCGCTGAGCTGTTGTTGAGCAGTTAGCGTACATCCAATCCATACCCTTGTCACCGATCAGCGGGCCAAGGCTCTGGGTAAGTTCCTCAACAGTCTCGTTGAAAGCTTCAGAAGGAGTATGTCCATGCTCACGGAGCGTGTCATATTGTGCCTCCAGCAAGCCCTCAATAGCACCCATCAGAGAACCACGCTCACCTGTCAGGTCGGAAGTAGCCTCGCGTTGGAAGGTCGTCTTGAACAAATAACCTGAGCCGATACCAATACCGAATGCAATGGTCTTTTCCTCTGCATGACCCGTAGCATCCTGATAGACAGCATAAGAACAGTTAAGTCCACGACCCTCGCAGAACATTGTACGCAGAGAAGTACCTGATCCCTTCGGTGCGACCATGATCACATCAATATCTTTTGGAGGAACAACACCTGTACGGTCATTCCAGTTAATAGCAAATCCATGAGAATAATACAGTGTCTTGCCTGCTTTCAAATAAGGCTTGATCTTTGGCCATACGGCAATCTGACCGGCATCAGAAAGCAACATACAAATGATTGTACCCTTCTCAACAGCTTCCTCAATTGAGAACAATGTCTTGCCTGGAACCCAACCATCCTTGACAGCTTTGTCATAGGAACGTCCCTTACGCTGACCGACAATGACATTGAAACCATTGTCACGCAGGTTGCAAGACTGACCGGGACCCTGAATACCATAACCAATAATGGCAATGGTCTCGTTCTTCAATACTTCGCGTGCTTTCTCCAATGAAAATTCCTTGTTGGTGACCACAGTCTCTGTTACGCCACCGAAATCCAATTGTGCCATAATATAAAAACAAATTTTGTGCGACTTCCTGTTGTGGAGCCGCGGGGTTATACTTGTCCCTATGGAAGCGAGCCCTCCTAATTCAAAGAAGGTCTTTTGATCCATCCATTGCCAACACGTGACAAACGGCACGGGGTTTATGAAAAGATTCGATTTTACTCTATCTCTGTTCTGCCTGCAAAAGTAATACTTCTATCTGATATAGCCAAATTTTACTTTCAATCTTTTACAAATTTAACTTTGCTTCTTATAACCTCTAAGCTATCCTTTTCATCTGCTGATGTCTTCGTGACTCTCACGCAGTATTCGTCCTCTCCCGACTGCTCTTGGAAGAAGTGGAGCTTATCCCCTTGGTGACTCTCTGCCACATAGGCGATCTCAAACCGTTGGATCCGATGGGTGCGATACCATTCAAGGTCCCAAAGATCAAGGACATGCTCAATGTATTTAATACTGTTGACGTGCCCGTTTACATCGATGTCATTATAATAGGTGTCAAGAGTCCGACACAAGGGAAGGTCTTTGCTCATCTTTACTCGTGAAGAAGGAGCGATTGGGCATTCCTTTTCCTTGTCGACATAGCGCAAGATATCCCCATCATGAATGGCGAGGATATCCTCCGGTTGGCGAGTATCCGTATTGATCATTGCCCAGATACTCCGTCCATATCCATATACCTTACCCGTTTGGGCATCAGTAACCTGATAATTACGACTCGTGAAGAACTTCATTGCATTCTCCACCCATGTCTCAACAAAGAACTGGGTATATGCCATAGGCATTTCCTCCATCTCGATGGCAAGCCTTGAGAGTACCCATGTCTTATGGATAGGATTCAGATAGGTCATGCCGAATCCGCGATCCCCACTGTGATAGTCAGCAGCATTCAACAGATGATTGCCCAAATGGCCCATGAACAGGCGATGCCGGAAATCACAATGGAAAGGCTCAGCCGTGAACGGATATTTGCCTACCTTACTTAACGCTGCCATGCCCCAATCGCTCTTGTTCTTCTATATAGTCGCTAATCGGCTCTTCAAAACTACGGGTGACAGCGATCCGCCCACTGCGTGTGTACTGCAACAGGCAACCGAAACCATTCAACTGTTCAAACAGGTCAGAGATATCCTCAGTCAGTCCTGCCAACAAGACTGTAGCATAGGTGGGGTTCACCTCCATCATCCGTGCATCATGCTTACGGATCGTACGGGATACCTCTGGGTTCTGCAGCAAAACCTCCGTAGAGATCTTGAACAGACCTACCTCATGGATGAACAACTGATCATCCGTATAGTAGTCACTCTTGATGACATCGATCTTCTTCTCGATCTGCTTGCTGATCTTCTTCACTTCCTCCTCATCATCGCTCCATGCCGTAATGGTATATTTATGTACGTCCTTCACGGAACTGGCACTGACATTCAAGCTCTCGATGTTGACCTGGCGACGGGTAAACACTGCCGTGATCTGGTTGAGGATGCCGGCTATATTCTCAGAATAAACGAGGAAGGTATATAATTTCTTTTCTTTTTCCATTGATTCTCTCCTTAATAGTTCAACTCCAACTGCATCTCGTCAACGCTCTTGCCTGGCAATGTCATCGGCACGATATCTTCATCTTCTTTGATGGCGCATTCCAACAAGTACGGACCCTTCGTCGCCAGCATCTTCTCCACTTTCTCCTTCAAGTCCTTCCGCTCAATGACCACATCATAAGGGATGCCATATCCCTTGGCAATCTCTGCATAATGCGGGTTCATCATACGGGTGAAAGAACGACGCTTGTGGAACATCAAGTCCTGCCATTGGCGAACATTGCCTAAATAATTATTATTCAAGAGAATCATCTTCACTGGTGCCTGTTGCTCCATGATGGTACCCAATTCCTGAATCGACATTTGGAAACCGCCATCGCCACAAAAGAAGCAAACGGTACGGTCTGGCGCGCCAAAGGTAGCACCAATCGCAGCAGGGAGCCCGAACCCCATCGTCCCAAAGCCTCCACTGGTGATAATGGACCGGTTCTTCTCATAAGTAAAGTAACGACTGGAGATCATCTGGTTCTGACCCACATCGTTCACGAGGATCGCATTGCCATGGGTAGCCTCCGATACCACATGGGTTACCTCTCCCATGAGAAGGGGACCCGATGTGGGGTGGATGTCTTTTTGGATGACCTTTTCATCTTCCATCTCCTGATATTTCTTGAAAGACGCTTTCCATTCACGATGTTCCGTTTTCTCTAACAACTTGGTGATAGCCGGCAGGCTCTCCTTACAGTCGCCAATCACCGCTACATCGGTCTTGATGATCTTATCGATCTCGGCGCGATCAATGTCCAAATGGATGATCTTTGCATGAGGAGCGTATCGCGAGGGGACACCAGTGATCCGATCGCTAAAGCGCATACCGATGGCAATCAACACGTCACATTCCTGTGTCTTCATATTGCAAGCATAGCTACCATGCATGCCTAACATACCCATATTCAAGGGATGATGAGTAGGAAGAGCTGACAATCCCAACAAGGTACGCCCTGCGGGAATATCCGCCTTTTCCAGAAAATCCACCAATTCATCCTGGGCTCCAGCCAGTTCAACGCCGTGTCCCACCAATGCGAAAGGTTTCTGCGCATGATTGATCAGCGCGGCTGCCTCCTCCACTTTTTGCTTGTCGAGCTTAGGATAAGGGACGTAAGAGCGTACCGAATCAACCTTCAGAGGTTCCCATTTGCATTTTCCTGTCTGGGCGTTTCTTGGGAAATCGAGGACGACAGGTCCCGGACGTCCGCTACGGGCAATATAAAAAGCCCTACTGACTGCCCATGCCACGTCTTCCGGTCGACGGATCTGGTAAGCCCATTTCGTGATAGGCTGTGCCACACCCACAAGGTCAACCTCTTGGAAGGCATCCGTACCTAAGGCTGCAACACCCACCTGACCAGCAATAACAACTATAGGAGTAGAATCCATCATGGCATCTGCCACACCTGTCAGAGTATTGGTAACACCAGGCCCTGACGTGACAATAGCCACTCCTACCTCACCACTGGCACGGGCATAGCCCTCCGCGGCATGCGCGGCAGCTTGCTCATGGCGAACCAGTATATGGTCGAACCAAGCGTCCTTGCCACGGGTACGATCATATAGTGCATCATACACCGGCATGATCGCTCCCCCAGGATACCCGAAGATCGTCTTTACACTTTCTGTATACAGGGCGCGCATCAAGATCTCAGCACCAGTACATTCATCACCGATGCGAACGCCACCCCATCCATTTGTATTATTTTCCATCATAACTCTTAATCAATTATTCTGACCCCGCCTTTGTCTGCGGAACTCACACTTTGCGCATAGGCGCGTAATGCCTTACTTACTACCCGGTTTCGTGTCATGGGCTGCTGAGGACGTGATGCCAGTTCCTCATCGCTTAACTTCACATTGATCGAACGGTTGGGAATGTCTATCTCGATGATATCCCCATCCTTGATCTTCCCGATATTGCCTCCAGCAGCTGCCTCTGGCGAGATATGCCCGATACTCAACCCCGAAGTACCACCTGAAAAGCGCCCATCCGTGATCAAGGCACATTCCTTGCCTAAATGCATACTCTTGATATAAGATGTTGGATATAGCATCTCCTGCATGCCTGGGCCTCCCTTCGGACCTTCATGGGTGATGACGACGCAATCCCCACTCTTTACCTTACCACCGAGGATACAGTCACAGGCTGCCTCTTGGGAATCAAAGACCACGGCAGGACCGCTGAAATGCCAAAGGCTTTCATCCACGCCAGCCGTCTTGACTACGCAACCATCCTGGGCAATATTGCCAAACAGCACAGCTAATCCGCCATCCTTGGTATAGGCATGTTGCAGGTCACGGATACATCCCGCAGTACGGTCAGTGTCTAACGAAGCCCATTGCTCGTTCTGACTGCCCATGACCGTTGAGAATCTATTGCCTGGAGCACTATGATAGATTCTGTCAGCCTCGGGATCTACCTGACTACCTGTAATATCATACTTCTTCATTGCATCGTCAAGCGTCATCCCATCGACTCGCTTCACAGATCCACGAATCAGTCCTCCTTTATTCAACTCGTTCAGGATACCCAAGATTCCTCCGGCGCGATTACATTCCTGAACGCTGTACTTTTGGGTATTTGGTGCCAACTTGCAGAGACAAGGCACCTTCCTGCTCAACTGATCGATGTCTTTCATCTTAAAATCACATTCTGCTTCCTGGGCAACAGCCAACAAATGCAGGACGGTATTCGTGGAACCACCCATTGCAATGTCCAAGGTCATTGCGTTTAAGAAAGCATCTCGATTAGCGATATTTCTTGGAAGAACGCTCTCATCCCCTTCTTCATAATACTTCATGGCATTCTTTACGATCAGGTGAGCTGCATCTTTAAACAACTGGATGCGGTTCTTGTGCGTCGCCAAGATCGTCCCGTTGCCCGGCAAGGACAATCCTATCGCTTCCGTCAGGGAGTTCATGGAGTTGGCGGTGAACATGCCAGAGCAACTACCACAGCCCGGACATGCACAATGCTCGATCTTCTGCATATCCTCATCACTGACCGTTGGGTCAGCCCCATTGATCATGGCCGTGATCAAATCCGCATTCTCGCCATGCCAACGACCTGCTTCCATCGGTCCACCGGAACAGAAGACCGTAGGGATGTTCAGTCGCATGGCCGCCATCAGCATGCCAGGAGTCACCTTATCACAGTTAGAGATGCAGATCATGGCATCCGCCTTATGGGCATTGACCATATACTCCACAGAATCAGCAATGATATCACGTGAAGGCAAGGAGTACAACATGCCATCATGACCCATAGCAATGCCGTCGTCTATGGCTATCGTATTAAATTCAGCAGCATAACAACCCATGCTCTCAATCTCTTTCTTCACGATCTGCCCAATTTCATGTAGATGAGTATGACCAGGAACAAACTGCGTAAACGAGTTGACGACAGCAATAATGGGCTTACCAAACTGTTCATGCTTCATACCTGTGGCGACCCAGAGCGCACGCGCTCCCGCCATTCTTCTACCTTCCGTACAGACGGCACTTCTCAACTGATGTTTCATCTTATACCTAAAATTAATGTCCTATTGATCTGCAAAGGTAGTTAGTTTTTATGTAATAGCCAATAATTTCGCTTCGATTTTTCTCGATTTATCATAATTCGTAACTATATAACATGCTTTAGTTATAATCTAAAAGAAAACATGAGGTCTGGCATTGAGATACTCGAATTTGTCTTTTCTGCTTGCTGAAGGCGGTAGATGGACCCACAGAAAAGCCCCGGGGCGACTTGCCTCGGGGCTCATTCCTAAGAAGGAATATACTTATTTACTTGACATATACTACTGCCAAACGGTTAGAAGTTGTGCCTTGAACGCCCTTACCTGTTGCATCATCAACGATAACACCGTTCTTTTGAAGATAATCAGCAACAACTTTCGCACGGTTTTCGGACAGTTTCTGGTTAACTTCTACGCTACCTTCCGGAGAAGCAGTACCCACGATTTGAACATGTCTGCCTGATGCGACGCTGTTCAATGCCTTCTTCGCATCCTTTGTCAGATCATACTTACCCTGGGCGAAGGTGACAAAGACAAGGTTCTCCACCCTTACCTCTTTGTTTTCTCCTGGTACTTCCTTCACCACTTCCTTGATCACTTCCTTAGGTTTCTGAGCAAGTTGGTCGCGAAGGTCATTGATCTGAGCATTCAAGCCATCGATTTCTGACTGGTCGCGAAGCTGGGCAATCGTGAAATTATGGGTGCCATTGGAATTGCCAAACTTATAAACGACTCCAGCATTCAACTGGAACATGGAATGATTGATATCATACTTGATCTCTCCTTGACCCATTCTGTAATAACGACCTAAGGCACTGTTCGTGTTCCCATCATCATTGAGACCCCATACCATGGCAGGCTCAATATAGAGTTGCCATGCTTTCTTGGCACCTAAATTGAAGGTGAAGTCGAGAGCTGCCTTGGAAGTCATGTTGTCATGATTCAACACATTATTGTATAAGTTTGAATTGCCAAACAGATGTCCCCATCCCAGTCCGTATATTGCCACGAGTTCAAAGGCACGCGGCTCACCTGGATAGCCACCAAACCAATTGCTCAAGTTCACCGTTCCCAACAGACTTGTGTTCAAAAGACGAACAGCGGTGCCCGTAGAAGCATAAGGCTTATTGGAGAAATAAGCGTTGCTCTCAACGGCAAGTCCGAACACCGGGGTAAAATAACGACCTATCCGAAGACCCACGTTAGGGTTCAAGTTACCCATCCAACTGTTTTGGGTGGTCTTCGTCGCAATTCCTCCATTGAGACCAATGTAGAAATTGTCGAAAGTATTACTTTCCGTAACTGTCTGTGCAGATACGGAAACTGCCATAGAAGCGGCAGCAAACAACAAAACTAATTTTTTCATACCTCTAATTTTAATGATAAATAATAAAAAATTCTCTATGAAATATAAAATGTTATCGCACATAACATCGTCTGCAAAGGTAAGGAGTTTTTTGAAATATCCAACAACTATTCCATAAAAAAGCTTTATATTTCACGATTTATAACAAAAAATCCCCGGTACGAAGGCGTACCGAGGATCTTTTCGCAATTTCTAATATTGTTTGATTACTTTACGTAAACCACTGCAAGACGGTTAGAAGTTGTGCCCTGAACACCCTTACCAGTAGCCTCGTCAACAACGACGCCCTTACCTTTCAGGTATTGAGCAACAGCATCTGCACGAGCCTGAGACAGTCTCTGGTTCAGTTCAGCAGAACCTTCTGGAGATGCAGTACCAACGATCTGTACGTGCTTGCCAGAAGCAACACCATCAAGAGCCTTCTTAGCATCCCTTGTCAGAACAGACTTGCCCTGAGCGAAGGTTACGAATACCAAGTTCTCAACCTTTACTTCAGTATTTGTTCCAGGAACTTCCTTTACGACTTCCTTGATCACTTCCTTCGGCTTCTGAGCAAGCTGGTTACGGAGGTCATTGATCTGAGAGTTCAAACCATCGATCTCAGCTTGGTCGCGGAGCTGTGCAATCGTGAAGTTGTGAGTACCGTTAGAAGTCTTGAACTTGTAGATCAGACCTGCATTCAACTGAACAGCGCTATGGTTGATATCGAACTTGATCTCACCTGGACTTCTGTGACCTACGTAAGAATCCTTGCCATCAAATGCAGCATTGTCTGAATTGTCGTTCATGCCGTAGTTGATAGATGGCTCGATATAGAACTGCCATGCCTTGTTTGAACCGAAGTTGAAGGCAAAGTCAAGAGCAAACTTGGTTGTCATATTATTATGACCTACAGTCTCATAAAGGGCATTGTTGCCAAAGATATGGCGGAAGCCAACACCTGCCAGTGCACTTACCTCGAAGTTACGTGGCTCACCAGGATATCCACCGAACCAGTTGCTCAGGTTGATCGTTCCCAACAGCAAGCTGTTCAACTCACGAACGGCCGTACCGGTAGAAACCCAAGGCTTGTTGGAGAAATAAGCATTGCTCTCAACAGCGAGACCAAATACTGGAGTGAAGTAACGACCCAGGCGAACGCCGAAATTAGGATTAAGACCTTTCATCCATGCATGGCCTGTTGTCTTCGTCAGTAAACCACCATTGACACCCACATAGATGTTGTCAAAAGTCTTACTTTCTGTTACTGTCTGTGCAGAAGCAGATACTGCCATGGCTGCAGCAGCAAACAATAAAACTAACTTTTTCATGTCTCTCTAAATTAAAAATTATACTTTATTTATGTTCTTTCTATCTTCTATTCGGGTGCAAAATAAACTAAAATATTTATTACTACCAAATTTTTCGGAAGAAAGATATGTTTTAAAGCATAAAAAAGTTAAAATTGAACACTTTCAACCTCTTTTAAGGCACCCAGAAACATGATTTTCATACTTTTATTCCTTGTTTTCTGTCATTTTATTGTACCTTTGTATCCATTTAGAAACTTTACTAAATTATGATTGAAATTCCCATTCATCACAGTTCATGGAAAGAGAGAATACAAGCGGCTTTTCTCTTTTTCACCCGCATTCCCTTAGGTCGTTTTTTCTCTCCAAAGAGAGAAGCTTACGAGTCTGCTATCGAGCATTGGCCTCTTACAGGATGGGTGACGGGACCGATCATGGGTGCCATCATCTTCCTTGGCAGTGGCTTACTGACTGGTATCGCGATTCTCTTGGCCCTCACGGCAAGGATCCTGATCACAGGGTGCCTCCACGAAGATGGGCTGATCAGGTTCCTGAATGGCATGGGACAAAGGGGAACGGGACGAAAGACCGTGACGGAATCTATGGATGGCAGTCTGAATACGACCAACGGCATCGTGGGAATGATCCTATACACCCTCTTCCTATGGTTTATCCTGAACAGCATGAACCCGATTCAGGCAGCTTTGACTGTCGTTGCTGCTGATCCTTTCTGTAAAATGCTTTCCGCACAGTTGTCTATGATGCTCCCTTACGCTGCCCATTCCTATGGAAACCAGGAAGAGATCGCTTTCCGGAAGCTGGACACTCCGTCCTCCATCATTCTCTTCTTAGAAGGCTGTATTCCCCTTGCCATCGTGTGGATCCTTACCATTTGGGGACCTCTCGCCCATCTTGCAGCTGAGGAGGTTGGTATCCTCCGGTCGGTGGGATTGCCGTTTGCGGTATTAGTCGTGCCCGGACTCGTCATGTATTTTCTTTATTATCTGATCCTCAAGAAAATGCATGGATATAACATCCATTGCCTGGGGGCTGTGTTCCTGCTTACAGAACTTGCCTTTTACGCCACGGTGTTCATCAGCCGGCAGATTGACTTCCTACAAATGGCATCTAACTACAAATAATGTCATAGCACCGTATCCCTCCTATAGCTCAAATACCTGATAGGAGTATTTCGGTACGGTGACCACGCCCAGGGAGGTGCCTTCGACCTTCAGCCTTAGGGTACGTGGCAAGGCATTGACGACCTTCAGGTAGGTCTTCCCGGTCTTGGTATCTTTCACGACACTGGTCCCGATCCTGTAAGCTATTGCTTTCTCTGCCTTCAGGGTTGATGTGACATACCGGTCACCGCTATGCGTTGAGAAGAATTTCTGCATTTCATAATTCGGTGTTGTCTTGAGGGTATCCTGATCAAAATAGATCAGGTCCGGATTCCAGTTCTGATGCTTTTGGTGGCATAGCAACGGGGCATAGCTGGCCATGGCAACAATATCTCCATTGCGTTCCACATTGCACAAATGGATCCCCTCAGCAAGGGCATTCCACACCTTATTCTTGCTGTTGCCTGCATACTCTCCAATGTATACCTTGGGACCTTTCCGGTCATAATTGTCATAATAATCCTGATGATGAAGGAACCAACCCGGGCTTTCATAATAATGTTCGTCCACCCAATCGATATACTGATGATGCTTCTTCGCAAATGTCCATCCCTCTATGTAATCGGCAGAGGGCTCGTGGAAAGGTCCCACTGTACCGCACACCGTGACCTGTGGATATCTTTCCTTGATGGCCTTGCAGATCATGAGGTAGCGTTCCTCAAAGGCAGTAGAGACTAAATCCTCGTTGCCAATACCTATATATTTTAAGTTGAAAGGAGCAGGATGCCCTGCCTCAGCTCGCATCTTCGCCCATTTGTTCGTGGAAGGGTCACCATTTGCCCATTCGATCAGATGGAGGATCTCCTCACAATAAGCAGGCATCTCCTCCATGGGGATTCCCCCTTGCTGACCCGCATACCCGTCCTTGTCCGCTGATGAGTTCTGGCATGGCACTCCTGCAGCCAAGACCGGCAAGGGCTCTGCCCCAATATCCTCGCAGAACTGGAAGTATTCATAGAATCCCAAGCCACGGGTCTGGTGATAATTCCAGATATTCTTGGCGGGCTTCCTGTCCTGCAATGGTCCGATGCTCTCTGTCCAATGATAGATGTTATCTATCCCCTGACCATGACTCATACATCCTCCGGGAAAGCGCACGAACTTCGGACGCAAGTCGGCTATTGCCTGTGCCAAATCCTTCCGGAGCCCATTTTTCCGACCATGGAAGGTGTCATGGGGGAAGAGGCTGACCATGTCAACAGCCGTCGTTCCCTTTTTCAAGGGGATCACGGCAAGTCGGCACTGCGACAAGTCCACGCCATCCAACGCTTTCTCTTTCTTCTTGGGATCCACCAACAAGGAAAGATCATACTTCGTCCAAGCATTCCCTACCACTTTTATCTTGCCGGAAGCTGCCACCGTGCCGTCATTAGCGACCAGGGCAACCTCTACCTGCCGTTTGTCGACATCCGTATTCCGGGCATAAAAAGAGAAATCGTACTCCTCACCACGACTGATGCGTATGCCATCCCACCCTGTGTTCCACAAGGTGTCGACCGACAAGGTCACATAATGTGGGTTATTCTTGCTCAGCGGATGGTCTGTTCTCACTTCAATCCCCCGTGCCGACTGCCAGGCCGTCGTGGCATTCCATCCGGAATGGTCGGCGGGAGTATATTCAAAGTCACGGTTTTGCAGCAGTTCCGCATAGAGTCCGCCATCCGCGGCATAGTTAATATCCTCGAAGAAAACGCCAAAAAGGTGGTCGCTGATGGGTTTCTGACTTCCCATATCCACCTGAAGGGTCGTCTCCACGGTGGAAGGGAGATGGGCAAAACGGGATTCATCATCGTCGAAGCTTTCCTTGCTCATCCGTGCATCTTCTGCCAACACGTCAAAATAATGGCGGATATAGTCCAAATGGATCTTGGGCACATCAAACGTATTACCCTGATACACCTTGCCATTGACTGTCGCCGTGTCCCTAAGCCACGCAATATCCTCGATGGTGCTTGGCTCCTCCGCTTCCTCGAACGTCCGGAAGTCATGGGAAGCATGGACATAGCGTTTGCCTTGGCTGGTCTTGAAATAAATGTCGAAGGTGCCATCGTCCATGGCGAAGCCAACCGGTTCCTTGCATCCCCGCTCTTTCATGCGAGGGAAATCTTGCGGGCGTTTTGTACCCCAGATAGGTGGGGCTTGTCCAGCCAGACTGTCCTTCCAGGTAGTAAAGGGTGGCGTCGCTGCTGATGTCCATTTTCTTAAGCAGTTCCTCCTCCGGAGCGGTGCCGGAGAAGTAGAAGGACAGCAGATTATCACAAAAGTCAAAGCCTCTCTCGTTAATGGTGGTCAGCGTAGCGGGGATCACCAGCCGCTTGAGGTTCTGGCAGTCAAAAAAGGCAAGAGAGGCAATGGTGGTAACACCGTTGGGAATCACAAATGTTCCCTCCTTCGCGCCGGGGCAGGTGTGCACCATTGTGCCGTCCTTTGTCATCAGTACACCATCCACCGACTGATAGGCCGGATTGCCCTCCGCCACATAAATGGCGCGAAGCTTTCCACAGCCGCTGAAGGAGTTCTGCTCGATTATCGTCACATTTGCCGGGATCGTGACCTCCGTCAAGCTCTCACAGTCAATGAACGCCTGAAGGCCGATCGTCTCCACACTTTCGGGCAATGTAAAGTTTTGCAGCTCATCACACCACATAAAGGCCCATCTTCCGATTACCTTCACGTTTTCGGGGAATACGACCGATTGCAGCTTTGCACATTTCTTGAACATGCTCATTTCGATGACTTCCAGATTTCGCGGCAGCTTGACAAACTCCAGATTGGGGCACTCGGAGAAAACACCCGAACCCATTGTTGTCACAGTGTCGGGGAGTTCCATGCGGATCAGACCGGATTTCTCAAAAGCCATGTTCTCAATTTTCGTCAAGCCAGCCGGGAATTCCACGCTCTTTAGATTGGTGCAACCGCTAAAAGCG
>ERZ779941.624-NODE-624-length-14275-cov-2.576864_pt1 | contig 14275 bp, 9 predicted proteins | sample MGYA00511952_ERZ779941 | MGnify/ENA primary metagenome ERZ779941 (study PRJEB29588, sample SAMEA2142846) | human gut metagenome | biome: human gut; feature: human-associated habitat; material: faeces | place: Denmark | collected 2008/2010 ...
CACACTGGCATTGAAGGATCTGATCAATACCAATACACAGTACAGTCTGACCCTAATCCTGGAACTGGAAGGGGAACAGAAGGTCTACTATTATACAACGATCCTGTGGAACGACGACCTGCATATCGCAGAGATCCTGGAGTTCGCCACGGATTTTCATGGGAAGCTCTATGATAAGGAAGCAGCGAAGGAACTGACCAAGTATTTAGAACCGAATTCCAAGCTGACGGATAACGGCACTTTTCATAAGGTGAATATTCACAGCAGTTTCCAGCAGATTACCTGGGGAAGTCTGGAGCCGACGCAGGAAAATGCGGCTTCCATCCGCCTGGTACAGGTGAACGGCAATGTAGCATCGCTTTTGATGGATTTTGTCGTGTCCACCGGTGAGGGGAAAAATAAGATATATTATAGCGTGGAAGAATACTATCGCGTCAGATATACCTCGGAGAGAATGTATCTGCTGGATTATGAGCGGACCATGACACAGATCCCGGATACCGGGCGGATGTATGCCAATGATAAGATCCTTCTGGGGATCACGGACGAAAATGTGGATATGATGGAGAGCACCGACGGCAATACCGTGGTATTTTCTGATAGGGGACAGCTGCTTTGCTATAACGCGGTGACCAATGGGCTGACGGTGATCTTCTCTTTCTATGACAAGGAAAATGCGGACTGCCGTACTCTGTATGACCATCATGATATCAAGATTCTGGATGTGGACGAGGGCGGCAATGTGAAATTCGCTGTATACGGTTATATGAACCGGGGAAGACACGAAGGGGAGACCGGTATTCAGATCTTAAGCTATGACAATTCCCTCAATACCATAGAGGAAGAAGTTTATATTCCCTATTCCAAGAGTTATGCGGTGCTGAAAGACGAGATGAATCAGCTGCTGTACCAAAACAGACAGCAGCATCTGTACCTTTTCCTGGAAAACGGAGTCTATGATGTGGACCTGGAGAACCGAAGTGAAGCGCAGCTGGTAAGCATACACCAGGATGACAGTTTCCAGGTATCGGAGAACCATGAGATCATCGTATGGCAGGAAGGGGACGATATAAATCACAGCAGCCAGCTAAATGTGCGGAACCTGAATACCGGAGAACAGACGGTGATCCGCGCGGAGGATGGCGAGGCAATCCGCCCCTTGGGATTCATGGGAGAGGACATCATCTACGGTGTGGCAAGAGAGAGTGATATCCGCACGGAGAATTCCGGACAGATATTCTATCCCATGTATAAGGTATGTATCAGTAATTCTTCCGGTGCCAGTCTGAAGGAATACGGGCAGGAAGGAATCTATGTCGTGGGATGTACGATCGAGGGCAACCAGATCACACTGTCCCGCCTGCAACGGACGGAGAACGGCAGTTACCAGGAGATCCTGGATGACCAGATCATGAACAATGTGGAAGAAGAAGCCGGACAGAATAAGGTGGTCACGGCAAATATCGATATTTATGAGCGCTATGTGCAGATTCAGACGAAATCTTCCATTGATACGAAGACCATCAAGGTGCTGAACCCCAAGGAGGTTGTATTTGAGGGCGGCAGAGAGCTGGAACTGGATGCGGTCAGCGAAGTGCCCCGGTATTATGTCTACAATGCATATGGCGTATGCGGTATCTACAGTGCTCCGGGCACGGCAGTGAAGGAAGCCTATGACACGTCCGGTATTGTGACCAATGACCGTGGAGTTACGGTATGGCTCAAGGGAAACCGTGTCAGCAGGAACCAGATCATGGCAATCAAGGAAGAGAGCGTCACGGAGCAGAAGAACAGCTTGGCCGTATGCCTGGATAACATTCTCAGACATGCCGGAATCACCCGTAACACCGAGTACGATCTGGCGCAGGGCAAGACTGCCACTACGATCCTGTCGGAAAATATGACGGGAGTACAGGTGCTGGATTTAAGCGGCTGTACGCTGGATGCGGTGCTGTATTATGTGAATCAGGATATTCCGGTACTGGCGATCCTGGATGACGGGGAAGCGGTGCTGGTGACCGGATTTAATGAATTCAATGTGGTCATTATGGAACCTTCCACCGGAAAGCTGTATAAGAAGGGAATGAACGATGCCACAGCGTGGTTTGCTGAGAATGGCAATCATTTCATCACATACATGAGAACAGAGAATTAAATACAGGCGGACAGCAAAAGGCGCCCGGGATCTTTCAAAAGATCCGGACGCCTTTTTTGAATGTGGATGTTGGAAATTATTTCTGTACGTCAAAAATGTATTTGCGATATTTCTGCAACACGGTGCGAAGCAGCATGCCCAGGATGCCGCAGGAGATCACTTCCCCGATGCCGACGGTCAGCATGAAATAAGGAATACCACCTTCTAAATGATACACATAAGCCAGCACGAAAGGAACGATGATGGTGTTAGCGATGATGGGAGGCAGAGGAGCCAGCCATTTGTTCTTATCACGCAGCAGATAAGTGCCAAAGGCACCGATCAGCGTTGCCAGGCTGCCGAAGATAATGTCAAGCAGCATGCAGCCGGTCATGGTATTGCTGATGATACATCCCAGGAAAAGTCCCGGTATGGCAGCAGGGGTAAATACGGGAAGAATCGTCAGGGCTTCCGAGAAGCGGACCTGAATGGCATAATTTGCCAGTCCCAGAGCGTTGGCTAACATGGTCAGCACAACATAGAGAGCAGCGATCACCGCTCCGTGTACGAGGTACAGTACTTTCTTGTTCATTTGTTTTCTCCTTTAGTTTTTATTTACGTGTGGAAGGTCTCGAACACACGAATGGATTTCCGAAAAGCCTTGATTTCAGGGCGTTTCAGCCTTACCAGTATACCAGTATTCTGGAAAAAGTCAAGCCCGGGTACAATTTTGGCACAATTCAGGCACAGGATTAGATAAGGGGAGATAGAACCAGATAAAAGAAAAGCCTTGAAAATGGGTTTATTCTCCGCTTTATAGAGATTTAAGACATTTCAGGGGACTTATGTAAATGGTGAATTTTATTGACGAAATCAAAAGAGAGTGTTAAGATAATAATAAAAGAAAAGAGTGTTACCGTACAGCAACGGTTCACCTGGTTTTTAGTTACAGATCAAGAAAGCAACCTATTCCTGGCGAGGGCGGTTGCTTTTTTGATGTTTATGTTTCCGTGCAGTCTGTACGATACTGATAAGCGTTACGATGATACTGATGATCGTAACAACAATACCGACAATGCCTACCACTGTTTCCAGCATCTTATGTACCTTTCAATAGATTTCCCATCTGTATCACCTCCAATAATACTGGAAGCTCTCAAAATGTCATCATTTTGGCGAAAGGTGAACCGCTTACCGTTTTGGTAACACTCCACTATTATTATAAAATACAATGCCGGGAATAGATACTTTAGATTCGGAAAATAAGTAACGAAATATGCCATGCGGAAATTGGCTGTTTTCCCGAAAATAAAATTTGTGCAAAATAACCAATAGTTGCATTTTCTGCGTAAAAATGCGAAAATATAAGTTAACGCATTGATTGCAAGAAAGTAAGGAGAAAGCTATGTATATTATCGCAGGGCTGGGGAATCCCGGCAAAGAATATGAGAATACGAGACATAATATCGGTTTTGATGTCATAGACAGATTAGCAGAGGAAGAAAATATCGCCGTCATGGAGAGCAAGCATAAGGCACTGATCGGCAAGGGGTATGTGGCAGGGCAGAAGGTGATCCTGGCAAAGCCCCAGACCTTCATGAACCTGAGCGGAGAGAGCATCCGGGAGATCGTAGACTATTATAAGGTGGACGATACGACAGAACTGATCGTGATCTCTGACGACATCAGTCTGGATGTGGGACAGCTCCGCATCCGCAAAAAAGGCAGCGCCGGCGGGCATAATGGACTCAAGAATATCATCAAGATGTTAGGGCATGATACTTTTACCCGCGTGCGTATGGGTGTGGGTGAGAAACCGAAGAATTATGACCTGGCAGATTATGTATTGGGACATTTCCCTTCGGAAGAACGCACTGTCATGGATGAAGCGACGAAGACTGCCGCAGAAGCGATCCGCATGATCATTACCGAGAGCGCGGATGCAGCAATGAACCATTTTAACAGTAAGAAAGCGTAACGCTCATTAAATTTAAGAGGAAAAAGAAATGCAGGCACTACTTGCGCCATTGAAAGAACTGGCGGAATATGATGAGATCCGTAAAATCGTCAGACAGGGAAAGGGAACCATCGCTCTGTCCGGCTGCGTGGACTCACAGAAACTTCATATGATCTACGGACTCAGCGATGGCCTGAAATACAAGGTCATCGTTACTTATAATGACTTAAAAGCCAAGGAAATCTACGAGGAATACCGCTTTTATGACAGAAATGTCATGCTGTATCCGGCGAAGGACCTGATCTTTTTCCAGGCGGATATCCACGGAAATCAGCTGGTGCAGGAGCGGATCAAGACCTTGCGCAGAGTCGTGGAGGGCAAGCCTGTCACCATCGTCACCACTTACGCGGCACTGATGACACCCCAGGTATTGTGGCAGGAGCAGGATATTATCCGCACCGAACGGGGCGGAAGCCTGGATGAGAGCAAATTGGCATCCAGACTGGTCGCAATGGGATATGAGAAGGCATACCAGGTGGAGAGCCCGGGACAGTTCTCCATTCGCGGCGGCATCGTGGACATTTTTGATCTGACGGAGGAGAATCCATACCGTATTGAATTGTGGGGGGATGAAGTGGAATCCATCCGCAGCTTCGACATCTTAAGCCAGCGTTCCATTGAGAAGCTGGAGAGCATCACGGTCTACCCGGCGACGGAGTTTGTATTGTCAGAGGAACAGATTCATAAGGGTATCGCGAAGCTGGAAAAAGAAGCAGTAAAACAGGAAAAAGTCTTCCGGGATGCCCACCAGCCGGAGGAAGCCCACAGGATCGCCACTCAGGTAAGCGAGCTGAAGGAACAGCTGCTGGAGTTCCAGAGCAAGATCAATCTGGAGGGTTACATCCGTTATTTTTATGAAGATACCGTAACCATGCCGGAATTGCTGGCAGATATGGCAGGACGATCTCTGGCTTTTTTCATTGATGAGCCGGCGCGAGTGAAAGAGCAGGCGGATGCCATCGAGCTGGAATTCAGAGAGAGCATGGAGCAGCGTGCGAGAAAAGGTTACGTGTTGCCGGGACAGATGAATATTCTATACAGCGGGGAGCAGGTAGCGGCAACATTAGAGAAAAATGCTGTGGTGACACTTGCTACTATGGAGACAAAGTACGGGTATTTCCGGACGGAAAAACATGTGGATATTGCAGCCCGCAACATTGCTCCCTATAACAACAGCTTTGAATCCCTGGTCAAGGATCTGAAGAAATATAAAAAGAACGGCTACCGGGTGCTGTTACTGTCCGGCTCCCGTACCAGAGCAAAGCGCCTGGCGGAGGATCTGCGTAATTCCGAGGATGCAGGACTGACGGCGGTATACACGGAAGACCCCATGCGGGAGGTACAGCCCGGAGAGATCCTGACCTACTACGGTCATGTGAATAAGGGATTCGAATACCCGTGGCTGAAATTCGTGGTGCTGTCCGAGAGTGATATTTTCGGGGCGGAGAAGCGCAAGAAAAAAAAGAAAAAACTTTACCAGGGGCAGAAGATCAATGATTTTAACGACCTGAAGATCGGTGACTATGTGGTGCATGAGACCCACGGACTGGGGATATACAAAGGCATCGAGAAGGTAGAGGTAGACAAAGTTGTTAAGGATTACCTGAAGATCGAGTACCGGGATGGCGGCAATCTGTACATTCTCGCTACCGGACTGGATGTAATCCAGAAGTATGCCTCCGCCGATGCGGCGAAGAAGCCGAAGCTGAATAAATTAGGCGGCAAGGAATGGGAGCACACCAAGACCAAGGTGCGCAGCGCGGTCAGCGCCGTGGCAAAGGATCTGGTGGAGCTGTATGCGGTCCGCCAACAGAGCGAAGGCTATGCCTTCGGAAAAGATACCGTATGGCAGCGGGAGTTCGAAGAGATGTTTCCTTTCGAGGAGACGGAGGATCAGCTGAATGCCATAGCGGATACCAAGGCGGACATGGAGAGCCACCGGATCATGGACCGTCTGATCTGCGGAGATGTGGGATATGGCAAGACAGAGATCGCCATCCGTGCCGCCTTCAAGGCAGTGCAGGAGGGCAAACAGGTGGTATACCTGGTGCCCACCACCATATTAGCGCAGCAGCATTACAACACTTTTGTGCAGAGAATGAAGGATTTCCCGGTAAATATTGCCTTGATGAGCCGTTTCCGCACGCCTTCGGAGATCAAAAAGACGGTAAAGGATCTGGAAAAGGGTATGGTGGATATCGTCATCGGAACCCATAGAGTATTGTCGGCGGATGTGAAGTTCAAGGATCTGGGACTTTTGATCATCGATGAGGAGCAGCGTTTCGGCGTCGCTCATAAGGAGAAGATCAAGAAATTAAAAGAGAACGTGGATGTGTTGACATTAACGGCAACCCCTATTCCCCGTACGCTGCACATGAGCCTGATCGGCATCCGGGATATGAGCGTGTTAGAGGAGGCACCCAACGACAGACTGCCGATCCAGACCTTCGTCTGCGAATACAATGACGAGCTGGTCAGAGAGGCAATCGTCCGGGAGATGGCGCGGGGCGGACAGGTCTACTATGTCTATAATCGTGTGAACAATATCGCGGATATTGCAGCACAGATCGCGAAGCTGGTGCCGGAGGCTAACGTGGCTTATGCCCACGGACAGATGAAGGAGCATGAGCTGGAGCGGATCATGTTTGATTTCATCAATGGGGAGATTGATGTTCTGGTGTCCACCACCATCATCGAGACCGGATTGGATATCTCCAATGTAAACACCATGATCATCCACGACTCGGATAACCTGGGACTGTCCCAGCTCTACCAGCTCAGGGGACGCGTGGGCCGGTCCAACCGAAATGCGTATGCGTTTCTGATGTACAAGCGGGATAAAATGTTAAAAGAAGTAGCGGAGAAACGGCTGGCGGCGATCAAGGAATTCACGGATCTGGGCAGTGGTTTCAAGATCGCCATGCGTGACCTGGAGATCCGCGGTGCCGGTAATCTGCTGGGGATGAGCCAGCATGGACATATGGAAGCCGTGGGATATGATCTGTACTGCAAGATGTTGAATGAAGCGGTGCAGAACCTGAAAGGAGTCCACACGACGGTGGATTTCACCACGGTGATCGACTTGGATGTGGATGCTTATATTCCCGCGGAATACATTGTGAACGAGACGCAGAAGCTGGACATCTACAAGCGTATCGCCGGCATCGAGACCATAAAAGAGCGGGATGAGATGAAGGATGAGCTGTTAGACCGTTTTGGCAATATTCCCAAGGCAGTGGATAATCTGCTTCGGATCGCCCTGATCCGTATGGCAGCCCATGGTCTGGATATGACGGAGATCAAGGGCAAGAACGGCCGGATCACATTCAACTTCCGACCGGATGCAGGGATAGATCCGCTGAAGATCCCCGCATTTTTGAAAAAACACGGGGAAAATCTTAGCTTTACCGCCTATGGCAATCCGTTTTTCACTTATAAATATCGGAAAACGGAGCTGGTGGAGACCAATGCGGAGCTTCTGATGGGTAAAACCGAGGAACTGCTGGAAGAGATGAAATCCCTGGCGCTGGAACCGGAATCGGTGCAGAAAAATTAAGAGATTTTTATAGGACTGAAAAAATGATACCTTCTTATCAGAACAGTGAACAAAGGGCTTCTGATAAGGAGGTATTTTTATGAAAGGTTATGTAACAGCCAGCGGATATATGGGATATGTGGAGAACGAATATATCTTATTTGCCAGTGAAGATGATTATTTTGAATACGTGGATTCGTTAAATTTTTAATTAATGTCCAGCGTCTTTACCGCCACAGCCTATCTGTGATATAGTACAAATGTAAAGGAAAAATGTAAGGGGTTTCAGCACGCTCTGCGAGGAGCAATGGTGATACTCTGATAAAGCATTAGGCAAAATAAACAGATGGGAGTTTATATTATGGAACTGACTGAGAAGAAGGAATTTGATCTGCTCTCCCTGGGAGAGATTATGCTGAGATTATCACCGCCCGATAACGAGCGTATCACCAGAGGCGACAGCTTCAGCAAGCAGGCGGGAGGTGCAGAACTGAATGCCATCACCGGTGCGGCAATGCTGGGATTGCGTTGTGGTATCATTTCCAAGCTTCCGGCCAATGACCTGGGTGTATATATTAAGAACCGTGTACGTCTCTGCGGCGTCAGCGATGACTATCTGGTATACGATGATGACAAGGACGCCAGACTGGGTGTGTACTATTATGAGAATGGTGCTTATCCGAGAAAGCCCCGTATTGTATATGACCGTAAGAATACCTCTATCAACAAGCTGAGCGTTGCGGACTATGATGACAGCCTGTACAGCTCCACCAGATGTTTCCATACCAGCGGCATTACACTGGCGCTGAGCCCCGAACTGAGAGCAACTGCAATCGAGATGATCAAGCGTTTTAAGGAACAGGGAGCCATCATCTCCTTCGATGTGAACTTCCGTGGGAACCTGTGGACCGGTGCCGAGGCGAAGAAATGCATCGAATCCATTCTGCCTTATGTGGACATCTTCTTCTGCTCCGAAGACACCGCACGCCTGACTTTCCTGAAGGAAGGTGATGCCAAGAGCATTATGAAGAGCTTCACGGAGGAGTATCCGATTTCCATCGTGGCATCCACACAGCGTATCGTACATAGCCCGAAACGCCATACTTTCGGTTCTATCATTTACAGTGCCAAGGACGATACTTATTATGAAGAAGCACCTTACACCGATATCGAAGTCGTAGACCGTATCGGAAGCGGTGACGCTTATATCTCCGGTGTCCTCTACGGACTGCTGGCACATCCCGGCGAGTACCAGCGGGCACTGGAATACGGTAATGCCATCAGTGCACTTAAGAACACCATCCCCGGTGACCTGCTGTGCACCGACCTGAAGGAGATTCAGGGAATCATCAAGGAGCATAAGTCCACCGGACGTATTGCGGAGATGGACCGCTAAAGCATTTACCCTTCTGATCTGATCGAAGAAATAGAAAACACAAAGCTCTGCCATGTTAATTTAAGTGCATGGCGGGGCTTTTTTGTCTGTTTTTAACAATTTCAAACCTAAAATATATTAAGAAAATAATATATACAAGACTAAATTAACCTGCTATAATAAGGGAAAATTATCGCTAAATGAAATTAATAGGAAATAATAGGGGGACATAATGGAGAACTATGAAAAGCATTATCGTGAAATAGAAAAGCTGACGGACAATCCGTTTTTAAACCTGTATCATATCGATGCACTGGGGCGGGACGGAACGCCGTTTCACTACTATTTTGCTTCCCGCAATGATGAAGATAATATCAAGCACAAGACTCACAGCATGAGCCCCGAGGGCATGGCAGTCTATGCGGTAACGGAGGATGGACAACATCTGGTACTGGTGCGGCAGTACCGTTACCCCATGGACGATTACCTCTATGAACTGCCAGCAGGATTGATCGAGCCGGGAGAGACGGCTTCGGAGGCTGCCTGCCGGGAGATGATCGAGGAGACCGGATGGAAACTGGAGGTTTATGAAGGCGGGGAACCGGCATTCCGCAGAGGCTTTTTCCTGGCGCAGGGACTGACGGACGAGAGCGGCAGTATGATTTTCGGCACGGTGACGGAGCAGGTAGGACAGCAGATGGAGAACACTGAGGATATTCAGGTGATCCTGGCGGACAGACAGGAGGCACTCCGGATCCTGAGACAAGAGCGGGTTTCCATGCGTTGCGGACTGATGCTGATGCAGTTTTTGAAGGCAGAAAAGGAAGCACCATTTGCTTTTTTATATCTGTGACAGAACCCCTGGGGGATTTGCTATTCGGAAATGCCCGGAAGAACTAATATTGTGAAAACGGCTATCGGTTATTAATTTTTATAAAGGAAGAGGTAAATTATGGCAATCAGATACATCGAACAGGACAGAACCTTCTGGCTGGACACAGAACATACCAGCTATCTTCTGGCAATTGTAGATCAGGAGAATTTTGTGGGACACATATATTACGGTCAGAAATTGCAGTATACCGAAAATGCACCGGCTCCGTTATATTTAATGCGTACGGGGGAGGCACCCTTCGTCCCGTCACAGAACAACAGAGAGCGTGTGGCATTCCTGGATTCCTTCCCCATGGAGTATCCGGGGAACGGGCTGGGAGACTACAGAGAGAGTGCTGTCTCCATCCGGACCGCGGGAGGACATGTGGGAGTGCAGCTAAATTATGTCTCTCATGAGATCGTAAAGGAGAAGCCCACGCTTCCCGGGCTGCCTTCTACTTTTCCGGGAGAGGAGGATTGCGACACCCTGATCCTGCACCTGGAGGATCAGACGACCGGATTGACGGCAGAACTGATCTATACTACATTTGAAAAAGCAGATGTGATCACCCGCAGTGTGATCCTCAAAAATACAGCAGAACAGCCGATTTATCTGACGAAAGTTATGTCTGCCTGCCTGGATCTGGATTGCACGGATGAAAAGTATGACATCCTTACCTTGCATGGTGCCTGGGGGAGAGAACGTCAGATGGAGAGGAGAAGTCTGATGCATGGTAAGCAGAGCGTTGGGTCTGTCAGAGGAGAATCCTCCCACCAGGAGCATCCGTTTATTGCATTGCTGTCGGAAAATGCGACGCAGGATACGGGTGAAGTCTATGGCATGCATTTTGTATATTCCGGTAATTTCCTGGCACAGGCAGAGCTGTCACAGTTCGACTCCATCCGTATGACAATGGGGATCCATCCGGAGAATTTTGTATGGAAGCTGGAGCAGGGAGAAAGCTTTTCTGCGCCCGAAGTAGTAATGACTTATTCTTCAGAGGGGCTTAGCGGTATGACACATCATTATCATGATATGTACCGCGAGCATCTGATCCGTGGAGAATACCGGGATAAAAAGCGTCCGATTCTGATCAATAACTGGGAAGCTACGTACTTTGATTTTAATACCGATAGATTATTAAAGATTGCAAAGCAGGCATCAAAGCTTGGGATTGAAATGTTGGTCATGGACGATGGCTGGTTCGGACACCGTAATGATGACAGCACGAGCCTGGGTGACTGGAAAGTCAATGAGAAAAAGCTGCCGGGAGGTCTGAAACTTCTGGTGGATCAGGTAAATGCCATGGGACTGAAGTTCGGTATCTGGTTCGAACCGGAGATGATCTCGCCGGATTCGGAACTGTACAGAGAACATCCCGACTGGGCAATCGCCATTCCGGGACGTGCGGGAAGCCTGTGCCGGAATCAATATGTGCTGGATCTGTCCCGTAAGGAAGTCAGAGATCATGCCTTTGAAAGCGTGGCGGCAGTGCTGCACAGCGCCAATATCGAATATGTGAAATGGGACATGAACCGTCAGCTGTCGGATCTGGGCAGCGTGGAACTGCCTGCGGATCGTCAGGGAGAGTTGTACCACAGATATGTGTTGGGGGTATACGAACTGCAGGAGAGACTGCTTGCGGAATTCCCTCATCTGCTCTTAGAGAATTGTTCCGGTGGTGGAGCAAGATTCGATCCGGGCATGCTGTATTATAGTCCGCAGATCTGGTGCTCGGATGATACGGATGCCATTGAACGGTTGAAGATTCAGGAAGGCACGATGTTGCTATATCCGTTATCCACTATGGGAGCCCATGTATCGGATTGCCCCAACCACGCCTTGGGAAGAGTGACACCTTTTGAGACCAGGGGTCATGTGGCACTGGCAGGCACCTTCGGCTACGAGCTTGATATCACGAAGATTCCTGAGGAGGACAGGCAGCAGATCCCCGCACAGACCGCTATGTATCACAAGTACAACGATCTGATCCGCAGAGGGGATTACTGGCGGATCGCGTCATATTTAGAAAACGGCAGCTACGACTGCTACATGGTAGCTTCCAAGGATAAAAAGGAAGCGCTGGTAACTTTTGTACAGGTATTATCAAGACCGAATTTCCACAGCAGAAGAGTGCGCCTGAAAGGACTGGTGCCGGAAAACCGCTACCGTATCGAGGAGACCGGAGAAGTATTTGGCGGTGATGTGCTGATGCAGGCCGGCATGTTAATAGCACCTTTGTGGGGTGACTACCGCAGCAGGCTGATCCATTTGACTGAGGCGTAAAACTGAGCAGGAGCATGCCTCGACAAAAGATTTTTGGATTACTAAGATTTAAGTAGGGTTGATGATTTAACGGAGATGATAGTGAAAATAGCGATAAGGAGTACACGAATATGGCAAAAGCGGTAAAATTATCAGACATCGCAGAACGGGTAGGAGTCAGCACGGTAACAGTGTCAAAAGCACTGTCCGGACAAAAAGGCGTCAGCGAAGAAGTAAGGGAAAAAATCCGTAGTATTGCTGAAGAACTGGGTTATCAGCAGCCGTCAGCGGCAAGAAAAAGCCAGAATCACAAGAACTTCAATATCGGCATTCTGATCTCTGAGAGATTCCTCGTTAAATATGAATCCTTTTACTGGCAGATGTACCAGGCGGTAGCCACCAGAGCCACGGCAAAGGAATGCTTTACCATGCTGGAGGTCATCGGAAAAGCGGAGGAAGAGAATGGCAGAATGCCGAAGCTGGTGCAGGAACGCAAGGTGGACGGTATTATCGTCATCGGTAAAATGATGGATGCTTACCTGCAGCATCTGAATACGGAAGCCGGGATCCCTGTGATCTATCTGGATTACTATAACGGCAGAGAAGCCAGTGATTCCGTGATCTCCAACAGCTACTACGGAACCTATGAGCTGACCTATTATCTGTACCGTATGGGACACCGCAAGATCGCTTATGTGGGAACCCTGCTGGCCATGGAGAGCATTACGGACCGGTATTTCGGTTACCAGAAGGCTCTTTTAGAGTTGGGACTGGAACAGAAGAAGGGATGGGTGCTGGATGACCGCCATATTGAGACCGGCGAGATCGATACCGTGAATATGCTGCAGATTCCCAAGGACATGCCTACGGCGTTCGTATGTAACTGTGATCTGACCGCAAGCTTTCTGATCAAGAAACTGAAAGATAATGGATATCGTGTACCGGAGGACATCTCTGTGGTCGGTTTTGATAATTACCTGTATCCCGGATTAAGCGATATCCAGATAACAACTTATGAGGTAGATTTGGAGGAGATGGCGAGAAGAGCCATTCATAATATGATCAGTAAAATAAGTAATGAAAACTATAAACCGGGTATTCATATTGTGGAAGGTCATATGGTCTTAAAAGAAAGTGTTGCACAGATACCTTCTGGAAAGGCATGAGAGATGACGAATTCGGTGGCTATTACGGCTACCTGGATTATGTATTCCACACCCCTTCCGATCCCGGAAGAAGTGTGGAATGTGTGGCACAGAGATGTGAACTCATTCACAAAAATGAAGAGTTTTTAAAACAGGAAAAATGATTTATTTCCCAAGTACAACGGATAGCTTGATTTCTTTTTCTGTTTCGCTCAGGTCGAAATCACCGCCGTCGGAGACGGTCACGCGCAGTTCATAGAGCACACCGTCTGTCAGCTCCGTCACATTTGCTCCGGTCTCGTCTGTGAGCGACCACAGTTCAGAGCCAACCTTTTCCAGCTTGCCGTCTGCACCATAGGCGAAGAGTGTCAGATCTGAGGCATTGCCGGACAGGTTGTTCATACGGAAGGCTACCATGGTGTTGGGATGGACGTTGCAGATGGTCGCGGTGTTGTGCCAGCTTGCAACCGTACCTTCACCGCCATCCTGTTCAAACTGATCCTGCGAAAGAACATTTCTTGCCGCCTGATCAAGATCAACCTCACGGTACGGAAGCTCGGGCAGGTACACAAAGCGATCCTGCAAACGCAGCAGTTCCAGATAGCCTGTCGGGCAGTAGAGCGTATTTCCGTTGCTGCCGGTGTACATGCCGATAGCCATATTATTGTAGCCGTATTTGTTGGATACATCCATCGTGAAGACGGTTTCGCCTGTTGCAAAGTCCAAAATAATGTACTGCCACATGCCGGTATCCAAATCCTGTACGTAACCGTAGATATAGCCTGTTGCAGTGGAGAGCTTCATGATCGCCGTGTCGCGCAAATCGTTCCGGCTCCAGATGCTCTTCATTTCATAGCCATCGGCGGTTTTTAGGGTGTCCACCCGCTCAATGCCCGGGGCGATCATAACATTGCCCTTCATCAGCCAGTT
>ERZ779941.625-NODE-625-length-14267-cov-3.861807_pt1 | contig 14267 bp, 17 predicted proteins | sample MGYA00511952_ERZ779941 | MGnify/ENA primary metagenome ERZ779941 (study PRJEB29588, sample SAMEA2142846) | human gut metagenome | biome: human gut; feature: human-associated habitat; material: faeces | place: Denmark | collected 2008/2010 ...
GGATGTGTTCGAGGTGAAACGTCACAAGAGTCGCTACGACGAGCGGTTGCTGCAAGCCAAGGTGGATGTAATGCTGAAGAGCTGTAAGCCCCTGCATGGCATGAAGATCACGTTAGGATGCCTGTTGATGGAAGACATGTAAGCTCCCGACTAAGCCTGCGATGAAATCGTATGTTTTTGCTAAGTTAACATACTTTGCCAACTATCTTAACATACTTCGCCAAGTATCCTTACATACTTGGGCAAGTATCCCTACATACTTTTTTATAATGAAGTTTCCAAATGATCAGCCGCTTATTTTCTTCCTGGATATTGTCGTTGATGCCATCAACGTACTTCTCCTAATTCCTAATGATTTCCCGTCCATTGAACAAGCAACATTATGTTTTTCTTTGTTTGTAAATCTTATATCCTGTTGCCGCAATGATGATGCTTGTGATGGGTGCGAGGATGTTGAAGAAGCAATAGGGCAGGTAGGTGAGCGTCGACACATTGAGAACCGTGGATTGCGTCATGCCGCAGGTGCTCCAGGGAATAAGGACCGAGGTAACGGTGCTTGAATCCTCTATGCTCCGACTTAGAAGCCGTGGCTCATAACCCTCCTTTTTGTAGATTTCACCGAACATGCTCGCATTGAGCATGATCGAGAGGAACTGGTCGGCTGCCGTTGCATTGAAGAAAATGCCTGAGACTACCGTTGAGGCGACCAACCCTACGCGCGTCCTTGTAAGTGGAATGACAAGGCTGACAATGTTGGCCAGCATTCCGCTGGCTTTCAGTACTCCGCCAAAGCAGATGGCACAAAGGATAATCCACACGGTGTTGAGCATTCCAGCCATGCCCCGTGTGGCTAACAGGTCATTGACGGGCTTAAAGCCGCTGTCGATGGCGGTGGAACCGAAACAACTGACCATCGCGCCTTTGAACAAGACAAGGATAGAGGATGATGGCCCGGTCATGCTATTTCTACCCATGCCACTGACCTCTGCCAGGATGTGCGGTTGGAAGATCACCGCGAATATAATAGCGATCACTGAAGATGCGAAGAGCACGATGATGGCCGGCATCTTCTTGTATATCATCCACCCCGTTGCTATCGGTACGAGCAAAAGCCAAAGGCTGAGGTTGAACTTTGAAGATAAGGCCAAGGTGAAAGCAGAAGTGTCTATTGACGCTGCTGAGGGTACAAGAAAGCCAGCCGTGAGGAAGATGATCAACGTAATGGTAAAGGAGGGAACGGTAGTTATCGTCATGTACTTGATATGCGTGAACAATGGTGTACCACAGAGCGAGGAAGCTAGGACGGTGGTGTCGGACAACGGCGACATCTTATCGCCAAAATAAGCACCAGAGAGAATGGCACCTGCTGTCCATCCGTCGCTGAAGCCTTGCGCCTTGCCTATTCCCATCAACGCTACGCCTATGGTGGCGACGGTTGTCCATGAACTGCCTGTCATCACTGAGACAATGGCACTGATTAGGCAACTGGTAATGAGGAATACATGCGGATTGATGATCTGCATGCCATAGTAGATGAGCATGGGCACGATGCCGCTAACCATCCACGTGCCCGACAACAGGCCGATGAGAAGCAGAATGACAACGGGCGAGCCAATACTGCCCACGGAATGGTTGATTTCCGTCTCCAGCTCCTTCCATGTCTTATGGAAATAGAGCATTGCGATAAGTACGGCAATGCCGGTAGATACGATGAGTACCAATTGACTAGGTCCTGACAATGCATCAATGCCATAGACGTGAATAACGATAGACAGGAAGACGATCAGAAAAACGACTGGCGTTAAGGACAAAATGTATTTCATCATATTCCTCATACTTGCAAATTACGTTGCAAAGCTACGAAATAAATTTGGAAAAGAAACAAAAGTTTCCCTTAAAAGCAAATTAGCGACTCAGAGCATAACTCTAACCAGTTAAGGTGTGTGTCAGTAATATATGCTAAAGATGTTACATGTGCCACCCATCTGCTCAATAATGTACCATGTACTATAGCCACTAAAGACTTGACTGAATTGTTTCATTTTAAGTCGCAGCATACTACAGAGAACTATATCGATTACTTGTGCCAGGCTTTTCTGCTTGTCAAAATTAACAAATACTCGACAAAGAGCAGGTTGAGGATAACAGGACAGAAAGTTTATCCGATAGATGTGACACTGATGAATCAACGTGAAAATGCCTTTGAGGGTGACAATCTTGGATGGAGACTGGAGAGCATAGTTTTGTTGCAACTGCTACGTGAAAGTAAGTTTTGGGGGAATGATATATATTATCTTTATGACCGCAGCGGGGAATGTGACTTTATCGTCTGTCACGGGAATAAAGTTTTGCAGGCAATACAGGTGTCTTTTGACATATTTATTAATACCCTCAACGTTAGACATTCATACAAATCGCCATATTAAAGATGTTACGAGTTCCACCATATTTCCTGAACAATTTTATACTTCACAGTGATTTTTTTTGTGAAAAGGTTGACAGGTTGTCAAACCCCAGTGTTTATCGGGCTTGCAGCCTGATTTTAGGTTGACAAAGGTTGACATGAGGTTGACAACTTAATGAATACTGGTCACTTCTTCAACATCGTCCTGCGATAGTCAGTTGCTCTCCAATAGATGCTCTTTTGACTTTCAGACAAGAGGGAGTTGTTGACAAACATCACAATAAATTGTGATTTGTATTCAACTTATAAGATAGGGAGAAGTCCTTATTAAGGAATGTTAAGCCAAAACTCGCAAAACAGCGTCATAAGATAATATTCGAAAACACAGAAAACATCATGAAATTCGATGTAATCTCTTAGCATGTAGCTCTTTAGTTTTTCTTCTGTAATTTCACGTGAATTTCACACGAAGGCATGAAAAAGGAGTTGCGCTTTCACAACTCCTTGACTATCATTGTGGACCAGCTAGGGCTTGAACCTAGGACCTCCAGATTATGAGTCTGTTAAAATACGTTTTTATGAAATTTTATAAGATTTCATGACTTGTTTTATTTGGTTGATATACAATTAATTACTAACTTTGTAACCAAAAGATGCAATCTTATAAAATTGTATTTATACGGCTTTTGTGTTCGCATCGTGTTCGCAAAATGTTCGCAAAATCAACTCTCATTCTAACAGACACCCATTATGAAGGCCTCCAAAACATCACTCAATTGTAACAAAATCGGTAATCTTTCGATGACCCTCGTGCTTGATAAGCGTACAAACAAGAATACAGAAAAGTATCCTATGGCGATCTGCTTCAATATAGACAGAACGCGATGGTACTATAAGCTCGTCGATATGCCATTTCAGACAGAGACGTTCTTCAACTCTGTATGTAGTGTCAGCAGCTCACGCAGCCGGCTGATGGATATCCATGACCAGTGGCAACAGTTGTTGGAAGGATACCGTGAGAAGGTTGTGAAGCTTAGCAAGTCACGACCGATCACGCTTGACAATATCAAGACGATGCTTTCTGGCGCCGGCTTCGAGGAAGAGAACGACTTCTCTTTCCTTGGCGTGTGGGAGGGACTTATCAACAAGTATAAAAGAGAGAATAGGGTAGGTACAGCGGATAACTACTCTTGGTCATTGAACTCCTTCCGAAAGATTATCGGTGAGGTTAATGGATTTAAGATAGACAAGAACACCATCAAGCTATGGGATGAAGGTATGAGAAACGGTATTATGCTGAACGGAAAGCTCGAGGGGAAAATCTCTGATGCTACCAGGGGCATGTATCTCCGGACCTGTCGTGTCGTATGGAACGAGTGCATCAAGCGAGGCTATCTCCCCGAAGAAAGTTACCCGTTTTCAAATAAGGACAACGATCTCGTTTCTATACCGCGAGGGAAGAAGCGGCAGCAGTCGTATTTGACCATTGAGGAGATGACGCAGTTGTATCATGTGTTTACAGAGAAACGTTATCCCGAGACTTGGACGAAGGAATATACGGAGCGTGCCCATGACTCTCTTGGGCTGTTCCTTACTCAGTACCTCTGTAATGGCTTCAATCTGGCCGATGCCGGGAGGCTGAAGTTCAATCGCACCTATTTTGCAGAAGGAGGACGTGCTTTTGAATTTCTGAGGAAGAAGACTTCTGAGACGAGCAATGGCATGTCCGTCGTTATCGTACCTATCATCAAGCCTCTGCAGGTGATTCTTGACGAGATTGGCGCTAAACCAGCAAAGGATGCTTATGTTTTTCCGCAAATCTTCCGTGGCATTGAGGATGAGACGATAAGACGTAAGCTGACGGTACAGGAGAACTCGAATATAAAGGACCGTGTCATCCGCATCTGCAAGGAAGTGCTTGGGTGGGAGAAGAAACCTTCGGGTACCTGGGCCCGCCACTCCTTTGCTACTAATCTCAAGCATCTTGGGGTTGAAGAGTTGTATATCTCTGAGAGTATGGGCCATTCGCTTGGCAACAACATCACAGCCGGATATCAGGACATGTACCCGCTTGAGACTCGCTTCGAGTATAACTCAAAGTTGTTGAATCTTGAGGAAGAAAAGCCGGATATAGACGTCGACAGCATGACTCCGGAGCAGATGAAGGAGATGCTGAAGAAAGTTTTGGGGCAAAAATAATCAATCCGAGATGATTTATTGAAATAAAATACGTAACTTTAGCCACTCAATATTGATAATAGCATTATGGCATTACCTATCAACATAGAAGACCTGCTCAAGAAGCGAAGGGTGGAGGACAACCGTATTGAGTTCAAACGTGGTTGGAATCCCGATGATATTTATCATAGCATTTCTGCCTTTGCCAACGATATAGACAATCTTGGTGGAGGGTATATCCTTGTCGGTGTAGACCAGGATGACAATGGACTTGCCAAACGGCCAGTCATGGGCGTCCCGATAGAGAAGCACGATAAGATACAAAAGGAGATGGTGGCATATAACAATATGATCAGCCCCTACTACATGCCGCGCACTTCGTTTGAGCAAGTAGACGGAGTTGACGTCTTTGTCATCTGGGTGCCTGCGGGACTCAATCGTCCTTATGCTGTTCCTGCCAATGTCACTTCGAAGACAAAGAAGATGACCTACTATGTCAGAAGTGGGTCAAGTAGTGTCGTTGCCAAAGGAGAAATCTACGATGAGTTGATGGCTATGGCTAATCATGTGCCATTTGATGAACGCCCGAATCCAAAGGTCAAGATAGAAGACATCTCGATGGTTCTTCTTCGAGACTATCTTGTGAAGATAGGCAGCAGACTCCAGAAATCTCTCTTCACGCAACCCCTTGAGTTAACCCTTGAGCAGATGGATCTCTATACTGGTCCATCGGAGAATAGAATGCTGAAGAATGTCGCAGCGATGATGTTCAGTGATCATCCAGAGAAGTTCTTCCCATATACCCAGTCAGAAATCGTCGTCTTCCCTAAGGGCAGGTTGAATGATCCTGATAATTTCAGTGAGAACATACTTCATGGCAGTGTACCTCAGCTTATCAATGGAACTTTGGATTATCTAAAGAACAATGTACTCCGTGAGTTCGTTGTCAAACTTCCCGACCGTGCAGAGAGTCTCAGATACTTCAACTATCCTGTCCAAGCTTTGGAAGAAGCAGTCACCAATGCTTTTTATCATCGGGATTACTCACTTTATGAGCCAGTTACGGTAGAGGTACAACCGGATGGAATCACAGTAAGCAGTGTCCCTGGACCCGACCGCTCTATATCTTCTGATGCAATTGAGAAGGGCGGGATAATGTATTCTCGTAGGTACAGGAACCGTCGATTGGGAGATTTTCTTAAGGAGTTGGATTTAACAGAGGGTCGTTTCACGGGCATACCAACAATCCAAGCCAAACTTGAAGAGAACGGATCTCCTCGAGCCAGATTTATCACGGATGATACACGCAGTTATCTTGACGTATTCATACCTGTTCACGAAACTGTAAAAAGCTCGGATATTGCCATCAAAACTTTTGATGAGGTCGAGAATGGGCCGAATAATGAGCCGAATCAAGGAAGCTTTGACCCAAATTCTGACCCAAATGGCCCAAATCCTGACCCAAATAAATTATCAAAGAGGCAGAATACTATATTGAAGACTATCCAACTTCATCCAGAGTTCTCAAGAAAAGCTATAGCAGAACTAACAGGAATGTCAGATTCGACTGTAAAACGTGAAATTAGATTTCTTAAAGAAAGTGGTTTTATCCGGCGAGATGGTCTGACCAAAGGTGGAAAATGGATAGTAATAAGAGAAATACCAATGAATGAATAAACTATGAACAGACTTCACAAGCCCCACGAGATCATGTGCTATGCCGCAATAGTTGCAGCAGTCCCGCTACTTGCCAAGTTTGTAGAGGTCGCATCAGGTTCTGAACTGCCCCCAACGATATGGCATATTACGTGGCTCATCTGCGGAATATCGCTGGTTGTTGTGTGTTCTTGCTTGGTGTATATCTTTGTGGCTATACCTTTAGAGGCAGTGCTGAAGCGAACGAAGAAATCGAAGGTTCCTTCGGAGCGACAACAGAAAGAGGTAGAGAATGACAAGGAACCTGAGGCTATGATAACCTCAGTAAATGAAGTAGATAGCCAATCAAAAGAACATGGACAGCAACTTGATGAGCGGCACCAGATTTTTCAACCCTATGTGGCCGTTGATGAAGACGACCGACCCACTGCTCCTGTTCTCGACATTCTTGACAGCTTATTCAAGGAGATAAAGGCTAAGAAAGACGTGGGTATCGCCCTATACTGTGTGCGGGATCTTAAATGGCTTGCAAGCTATCCGACATACAACGATATGGTAGCCGTCTTCGGTACAGACATCGTGGGATCGAAAAGCAACTATTCAACTTACATGGCTTTGGTCCGCCAGACGACTGATGACTATAGTAACGCTACGAGCGAATTCCTGACAGATGTCAGAGCGATGAAGCCGAAGTTGAGGCGTATTGAGGAAGGAATGAGGTAAAGTCCCATGGAAACTATTTGTCCCCATCAGTAAAAACTGGTGGGGATTTTTCATATCTATTGAACTCGACTGAACTTTCGTTGAACAACAGTTGAACAATCCTTGAATATCATGAATCTTTATTGAACTTACTGTTATACAGAAAGTTAATAGGTAGCTATGCTTTCGTGCAGTCATTTTTATTCCTAACTTTGCAATGCGATGTTTGAGCAGATCTTCCTTCTGCAACGACGTCGAAGTACCTACTAATCTTTTTTCTACCATGGAAATTACTACTAATCCATTCATCGTGATGACTAAGGCAGACTTTGAGGCAGCCATTGCCCAAATTGCAACCAGGCTGCAGCCTGTACAATCAATTAACCAGCCAGCACCGGCGCCCCCCCACAGTCAGACCGTCGCTGCGGACAAACAGTTCCTTTCCCGTAAGGAGACAGCTGAGTTGCTGAAGGTCGATTTCTCGACACTATGGCGCTGGAACAAGTCAGGCATCCTCAAGTCGGTGAAAGTCGGTCCGCGCCGCGTCATTTATAAATATGATGACGTAATGAACATTCTAACCTTGGGAGGAGCATAACTATGGCGCAAGACGATTTCATTCAGTCAGCATTCAAAGAGTTGCATCTTCGCAGTGCCGAGGATGCCGGTGGCTTCCACGTGTCATCCATGAACGAGTGCCTGGACAAGGCGCGCTCGTTGCCACCGTTGGTGACTCTCTATCCCAATGTCGTCCTTGAAGGTGACTTCTGTGTCATCTTCGGGCAGTCGGGTATCGGCAAGACCATCTTTGCCATGCAGGTGGCGCGTGATATTGCCGCCAGTGGCAGACGGGTGCTGTATACCGATTTCGAGATGACACCCCGGCAGCTTGCCCTACGTTATGGCACGGCCGACTTTCCTCTGACACTCTTCCGTGCCGAGATGGATACAGACAACCTGCCGGAGGACATCCTCAAAGGCATTGAGGAGGCTGCACTTGCCAACCAGACCGATGTCGTCTTTATCGACAACATCACAGCTCTCGGGCAGTCGCTTGACAAAGGCTCTGATGCCGGCAGTCTGATGGCAGCACTCAACGCCCTGAAGAAGCAGCACAACTGGACCCTGATCATCCTCAACCATGTGCCCAAGATGTTCTCTGGTGCCGTTCCCTTGTCTTTGTCAGCCATTCAGGGCTCGGCAAAGATCAACCAGCTCATTGATGACGCCATCGGTTTGGGTCAGTCGCACAAGGATCCGTCGATGGTCTATGTCAAGCAGTGTAAGTGGCGCAACGGCGAGATAGCCCTCGACTCCGGCAATGTGGCGCTCTATGAGCGTGGCAAGGATGCTTCGGGCAACCTCTGCTTCACCTTCAAGGACTATGGCTGCGAGTCGGACCATCTGTCAACGGAAAACACCGATGAACGGGACAGTCTGAAGTTGCGTGTCAGGGAACTGTCAGCCCAGGGCAAGTCACAGCAGGAGATAGCAGCCGAGTGCGGCATATCTCAAAGCAAGGTGTCACGGTTGCTGAGGCAATAGACCTTATGCAATTATTCATTTTATTCACTTTATTCAGTTATGCATAAGTGAATAAAATGAATAAAGTGAATAAAATGAATAACCTGAATAATGAATCAACACGATGACATTACCTATGACAACTATTGACTATGAGCGAGTAAGAGCCACAAGGGCTCCAGTATGGCAGCGGCAGTTGATACGAATTCCCGAAGACAGCATCTCCTGCCATCACTCATCGCTAACCGACTACCTTGACAGGACTGTCTGTTATAGCTCGGAAGGTATGAGGCAGATCGACAGCCTTATAGAGAAGTACCGCCTCGGGGCCGTCAACAAGACGATGAATGACCACTACGGTACCGTTCTGCCCCGTATCAACCGGAAAGATCAAATCTTGGGAGGCTCAGTTATCTACTTCGATGCAGAGAAAGGCGACATGTTGAAAAGTGAACCACTGACAGACAATCTCTATCAATGGTACTGCTTCGACTACTACACAGACGACAGTGTCTTCTTCGGAGAGCATACCCTCTCCGGTAAGCCAGTAGCAGTCGCACAGGAGGAGAAGACCGCCTCGCTTGGTGCCCTGGCGATGCCGGAAATCGACTGGCTGGCAATAGGACATGGCAACGACCTTTCGGAAGAGATGGCCCGAAAACTGTATGGCCGGCAAGCCATTCTCTTCGCAGACGACATGAACTGTGACTACTATGACGACCGTTTTGGCAAGTTCATCAAGATTGACAAAAGTTTCGTAGACAAAGACATCAATACCTATCTTGCCAGTCAGGTCAGCAGACGCTTTACAGGAAAATGAAACTTAATCACTTTGTTGATTTATCACTTGAAGAGTCAGTGGGCAAGTTATGCCTTTTGTCATGACAACGGCAACTTGCCCACCCTTTAGGGATGGGAATCAGCTTGCTCGAAACTCGCTCACTTTATCACTTGATATACTAATAACCTACTTAACCATGAGTAAAAACATTATACAGAACAAGACGGAGTTCATCCAGTTTAGGCTGGACAGAGACTCAAAGATTACAGCCAAGGCACTTGCCGACAAATACTTCGATGGGAAGATGAGTGCTATGTTCCGCTACATGCTGAACAATACCGATCTTACGAAAATTTATAATACGACAGAAGCTAACGGCTTTGACCGTAGTTGTAAAGCAACCTTCGCAGGAGGATCTTCAACCAAAGAGGTCGTAGACTGGCTCCGGTCTGTCTATGACGAGTACAAGGCAGAGAACAGGGAATTGTCCGCCATTGGGAACAATATCAACCAGATCGCCCATCATGTCAATGCCAACGCCATGACTTCCCCTAACCCGCTGCCACGTCAGGTGGCGGATGATTTAGCCCGGGCAGCCAGCGACCTTAGCTCTCTTCGCAGCCAGTCTTCAGACCGGTGGAAGAAGGTTAAGACAGCTATTAATCACCAAAACGATTAATCGATTAATCACTTAATCGGTTAATCTCTTAATCAACAACCCTTTTATTAACAAACATCATTCATCATGATCATTAAGAAATTAAAACAGGTATCGGGAGGCGTGTTCCCTGGTGCCGCCTACAATGAGACAAAGGTGGAGCAGGGCGTGGCCGACTTTGCCGGAGCAGCCAATGTTGACGGTAACTTCCTCCTTGTGCTCGACATGCTCCATGAAGCCGGAGTCAACTGTGCCCATGAGGTGGAACAGTACTTGCAGGACCACTCCAACACCTTCGGCAACAGCAAGTCGACTCGCCTACAGTTCCACTATGCCCTGTCTGTCAAAGGACGGGAGAAAAGCAAGGAGCAGCTTGTAGAAATAGCCCGTCAGCTCATGAAGGAGTTCGGTGCCGAACACAATCCCTATTTCATCTACTTCCACCGTGACACGGAGAACAATCACGTGCATATCCTCGGTACGAGGGTCAAGCCCAACGGTACGCTGCTCTCCGACCATCAAGATTTCCGGCGACTGAACGAGTGCCTCAATAGGGTAGAGCAGAAAGATCAGTTCCAGGACATGAACGAACTGCTGGCTTACAGTTTTCAGACCGAGGGTCAGCTCATGAACATCATCCGCGAGTTCGGATTCACGACCGGTGAGAATAAGGAAGAGCCCGACAAAGTAATATTCTATCACGGTGGCGCGGAGGCCTTTAAGGCTAATCTCGCCGACCTGACAGCACGTAATGCCGTCAGCAAGGATGACCGGAAGAAGATGGAGCGTCGAGAAGATGCAGCCCGGCAGTTGAAAGCCGTCTTCTTCAAGTACCGTGAGCAAAGTTTGAAGCAATTTGAGGCAACAGAAAAGTCTCAGAAGAAATCAGAACGTGCGAAGAACAGGAAGGAACTGATGAAGTCGGATCGCCAACTGAAGAGTGACATCGCCCGGCTGACGGATGCTTCGGGCAAGCGACTCGGAAAGACGGAACAGCAACAGTTGTTGTGGTTTCTGCAGCAGTTGCGGAGCAAGTTCGGTGTCAGTATCATCTTTCAGAAAGACCGTAACGGAGTTGTCCGTGGTTACGGTATCGTCGAACATAGTCGGAAGATGGCACTTAATGGCAGTGAGGTGATGAAGCTCGCCGACATGATTAACTTCAAGGAACAGATCGTATGATACTTCATGTGCAGCGTCGTCGTTGGTTAAAGCTTGATGGTACGACTTTCATCGTAGATCTGACTGACAGGTATGAGCTCGCTCATTCCGGTACGCGATATTCTAAGGATTTCGCGCTTTTTTTAAGGAAGACGCTTGGATAATGAGACCATAACAGCCCGAGCATTAGGATGGACCTATGGCATCAACGGCGATACTCTTGAGAAAAACTACAAGAACGTTCTGAGCGACTACAGGAACTGGGATCAGAAGAACCATGCTGAGAAATGGGTACTTAAAGCGGAGAACCTGGGACCTCGTCTTGGTATTGACGAAACCTGTATCGGTAACGATGTCTACACTATCCTTCATAACAAGGCAGCTCATGGTAAGAAGGGTGCTGTCATTGCGATGGTCAAAGGCACCAAGCCAGAGGACGTAGCCAGGATTATCAACCAGATACCGCTGGAGAAAAGAGCGAAGGTAACTGGCATTACTATGGACTTGTCGGATAGCATGCGCTCTATAGCCGGCTTGTGTTTTCCCAAAGTCAGTGTTACACGCATACACGCGATTGTTTCCATGTGATAAAGAACTGTGGCGGTGCCATAGATGAGATACGCTTGCGCTTGAAGCGAGAGGCTGTTAAGAAGCTGAGGAAGCTGTTGACAGAGTTCAAGCAGAAGCTTGTGAGACTTGATAGGCAGCGTAAGGCATACAAGGCCAGAATGAAGCGAAAGCACGGAAAGAAGTGGCACAAGAGCAACCGTGGACGTAAGCCTATGCGTAGGAACAGTCGCTTCACACCACCAAGACTTGCTAATGGTGAGACTCTCGTAGAAGCATTGACTAAATGTTGTAAGCAGCTTCTGAAGAGCCGGGAGAAATGGACTCAATATCAGGAAGCAAGAGCTAAGATTCTATTTGAACTCTATCCTAAACTCGAAGAAGCATACAACCTTATCAACAAGCTCCGCTCTATCTTCAGAAGCACTACTCTTACAAAGCAAACTGCCAAGGTTAAGTTCGAGGAATGGTACAAGGAAGTTAACGCATGTACTATCAGAGAGGTCAAGGCTGTCCGTGACACGGTAAAGTTCTACGAAGATGAGATACTCAACTATTTTATCGACAGGGATACGAATGCTTCAGCAGAGTCTCTGAACTCTAAAATCAAGTGCTTCAGATCAGATCTCAAGGGAGTAAATGATGTTCCATTCTTCATGTATAGGGTTGTGACTGTACTAGGATAAGGCTGTCATCAACCCACAGGAAATATCAGATGCCCCGAGAAATCGGTAAAGCAAAGGCTTTTTCTTTTCAAGAGTAAACTGGGCTTAAATAAGGGTGAATTGTCAACGAGAGAGTTCATTGAAGGGTATTAATTTAGCACTCAAAATTATTTTTAGACCAAGAAATAGGGAGGGGCGAAATGCAATCCCATGACAATCAATAAGTTATAACAACACATCTAAAAATACGAATTAGACCGATTGGATTTGGAACGCATGAAATTTCATCATAACTTTGCAAACGAAATCAAAATAAAGATGAATATGAAAACAAAATTAATTTGCGTAATGATGGATAACTCCGTTCTTACCAGACAAATTTTCTATAAAGAATATAGATTGCTTCGGTGCCGTCAAGTATAATGGTAATTGGAAAGGTGTAAGGTTTGTTGGAGACAAACATGTCTGGTAGATTTTTATGTGATTAGCTCGCTATTCATGGGCTAATCACATAATAAAGGTTTTCCTTATTCGTTCATCATAATATGAATAGAATATTAATGTTGCTGATAGGAGTACTTTTCTCACTAACAACAAACGCTAGTGGTAAAGATAAAATGTACGTTTCATTTGGTGCTGGCTCCAATTTCAATTTTAGTACAGAAATTTCCTTTCTGCATCAATTTGCTTCATGGATTGGATTAGGTGGAAGCCTAGGTTATTACCATCAATGGCATTGCGATTATTATCCAAGTGGGGATTCGTATACTAAAGGCTCTACATCATGGGAGTTATCGGATGATGACCTAAAGATTAGCAATAGCTATCTTGAGCCGTTCGTGTCCTTATCTTCCCCAGCTTTACTTTCTTGGAATAATGGGAGGTTGAATGTTGAAACAGAAATGGGATTAGCATTGCAGGTGCCATATAAATCAATAAATATTAAATACACAAACAGTTATTCACAAAAATCCGAATACAAGTCTTATTCTTGCAATAAAGGTCAATGGGTGATAGGAGACTTAAGAGTGTCTGTGAATGTTAATTTTTCTTCTTTTATAATGTCACTAGAATATTCGCTTTCCAATTTGGATATATATAGCACTTACAGAAATTTCAATATTGATGGCAGAAGTATTGGAGATTTCTATCCAAAGAAGAAAATTACGCATACAGTGTTTGTTAAGTTGGGTTGTATTTTATAGTAAAATAATGAAGAGTGCAATGAGAACAAGAATAATATTTCTAATAATTGCATTATTATTGACGAATGCCTTTACTTTTGCTCAAACGGGCAAATCAGGGTACGGTTTTTCAATTGATATTGGTTATGATATGAATGCAAATAAAAATAATTCTGAACGCTTAGAGATAAGTACTACTGCGAGAAAGTACGTCACATCATTGGCAAAGTGCCTCCCGTGTTAGTTCGCACGGGTACATTCATAATTACAATCATTGTGATAGCGCTGGCTGTAGCTTTCTACACCATCCGCTATTCAATAACGATAGAGGTTGAGGGCAGAGTCATGCCTCACGACATCCTTCAAATCGTTGTCCCTTACAAGTATCTCTATCTCTTCACAGAGCCGCGGCAAGTCAGCGTGACTTATGAAGGAGAAAACACGGATTCCCAGCCTCATGTATATCCCATCACATCCTTTAGCCGCCAGTTGCTGAGCATAGGATCAGATAATTACTTTATCGCTGAGGTCAGCATTGCATCAGATAGCGGTCACTTTCAGATTGGGCAAAAAGCAGTAGGGCAGATAATCGTCAGTGACAAGACCCTATGGCAGCAGGTGTTCCGGTAGTTTGCGAACACCGAACACGATTTGCGAACACGGAGGGATGATTCATTGATTTGCTATAAAATATTACTGTTTATTTGGCTATGAAATTAATTTTATCTACCTTTGTAGCCAAATAAAAAGCAATAATATGGTAATAGGTAGAGACAAGGATGCGGCA